>Ga0213863_10003676_pt1 | contig 10479 bp, 12 predicted proteins | sample PICome_8_FD_160128 | JGI IMG/M metagenome (GOLD analysis project Ga0213863, IMG submission 160128) | Coastal seawater microbial communities near Pivers Island, North Carolina, United States - PICO497 | ecosystem: Environmental > Aquatic > Marine > Coastal | place: USA: North Carolina... | reverse complement strand
CTACTAAATTTATGAGATTTTCTTTGTAAAACATATAATCGGTTGACGTGTAATGAAAGATGTTATCAGACTCTCTAAATAAGAAGGGGGCATTATTGATAGACAATTCGCCGATGTAATATGGAATATTGGCATTGTCTAACCACTGTTTTATCAATAATATGTTTTGGGCGATGCGAACCGACCGCGTTGCATTGAAATATACCATAATAATCGCCATGTCTTTTCGCTCAGGTTCGTTATAATCGATTGGATAAAATTTCAATTTATCATCATCAGTATCGGGCAAATCAGTAAACATAAAAAATATACAGTATTCACATATTTTTGTTATAATCGCATTACGCATTAGATGTCATCTATATCTACCTCCTTTGTGTTTTCTAACTTGAATTCTCCTTTTACCTTGCACATTGGTAGTTCGTCTTCCTCTTCTATTTCGGTCTTGCTTGAAAACTCGAACTCATGTACACCATCATCGCTCGTCATTATGTTCTGATTTTTTAGTTTCATTACAATGTCTATGTTGATATTAGGGATGTTTTTTAATTGATTGACGTGATTGTCGTCATATACTGTCAGCACGTCACAATTCTTTGCCGTTTTCTCCCATTCACGGAGACCAATAAGCACGACTGTTTGGTTTGTAATTAAGTTGCTTCGCTTGTTCTTTCCGCGAAATTTACCAGGAATATGACCGATCAATCTAATGTTGTCGTTTGTATAAATTTCGCACATGCCATTGCCAAGCATCTTTGTTACACATGCAATCTGTTCCATTTCTTCCTCTGGAAGACGCAGTCGAGCATTGCCGCCATTTTGATGCTTACGTGCCAAACCCTTGGTCTTAGTTCCACCTGTTGTATTCTTTACCATTATTAAGTTGTTGTATCAACGATTGTTACAGAGTTATTTAGTATGAATATAGTTCAATTTTTTGTCGTAAGGAACTAAAAGTATATAGCAATTTATAATATATTCAACATATTATATAAATGGATACAGACAATCAGACGGATACAGGAAACATGGATCAGCGATATCTTTTAAAAATACTAGAAGTTTCGGGAAAATCGGTTACGCAGAAATATATTGACGTGGTCAAGTACAAGCTGGACGAAATGAAATTGAAATATTCTATTGATATTATTATCGACGAGAACCTACTCAAACATGCAGAACATAATAACCTGCAATATGGAGGTGGAAATACTACATATCCTTATCGAATGTTTGAAGCAGCGATCGACAGCATATTACCTGACATGAAGTCTCAACAGTCTTGGTTAACAACTAAACATGAACAAATTAAGAGTAGTCGAGAACAACGCCAAGGTTTTTTTGATACATTGTTCTCTTATAAGCCACTTAATGATGATATAAACAAGGAAGTGATAGCAAATGAAGAAGGTGGTATAGATGATAAACACATTGGCGATGAACCGGTTTTAGACGAGCCGTCATCAAATGTCGTTTCCCCTAGCACAATGCCTGCTACAACAGAGAATGCATATACGATGTCTAGTTTACCCAGTGATTATGATGGAATTATTCAAATACAAGTTACTGTATACAATCAGCCTGGTTCCACGTCATTGGTTCTTGGTATACACGAATTAAATATGTTGGTGAAAGATAATTAGTATAGGAAAAGAGTTATGTCGTGTGGGTGTAGTGCGGTATGTGGATCAAAAGGGGAAGTTATGGTTAGGAAAGATGTCATCGGAGATGTTGTATGGAGGATCGTTGTTAGGTGAAGTAGGTGGTGTACGTTTAGGAGAGTATATGTCGTGTGAGTCGTGTGTAGGTACCTCAGGAGGAGAGCGTCAGGTAGCAAATGTGTTAAGTGGATTAATGCAGGGAAACGAAATCTTGATATTGGACGAACCGACAAATGCATTAGACAAGGAATTAAAGATGGAACTACTAAACGCAATAAAAGAATACAAAGAAAAGAAAGAATGCATAATAATAATATCTCACGACAAAGATGTATTTCCGCTGTTCGACGAAACAATCCGCATGGGTGAGTAGGCGTTTAGAGTGTAAAAGTGTAAAAGTGTAAAAGTGTAAAGACGGATGTTTCTAAAAAGTATTTGAAAGAAGAATTTGAAAGAAGAATTATTAGATCGTAAGAATATGAAAAGGTTTTGAAAGAAGTATTTGTTCAGAAGAATATGAAAAGGTTTTGAAAGAAGTATTTGATCAGAAGAATGTGAACAGGTTTTGAAAAAAGTATTTGACCAGATGAATGCGAAAAGGTTTTGAAAGAAGTATTTGATCAGAATAATATGAAAAGGTTTTGAAAGAAGAATTATTAGATCGTAAGAACATGAAAAGGTTTTGAAAGAAGTATTTGACCAGAAGAATGTGAAAAGGTTTTGAAAGAAGTAATTGATCATAAAATCTAAAAAGCATTTGAAAGAAGTATTTGATCATAAAATCTAAAAAGCATTTGAAAGAAGTATTTGACCAGAAGAATATGAAAAGCATTTGAAAGAAGTATTTGACCGACCCCCGGCGTGTGTGTAACCGGTTTCTGAGTATCCCACTCATTTCTGCATATGTCACTCATTTCTGCATAACTATTCTAGTGTATCTAGTGTGTATATTATTATTAAGGTTCTCGATATAGTTAATAATAATGTGTTATAGTTATAGAGTATCAAACTGGAAGGTAGACTACTTGGCGGCGGCGGCGTCTTTGTCCACTACGACTTGTCTGATGACATTCTTCATAATCTTGTCTTCAAACTTGGCGTCTTGGATCCGGTCATGGCCGCCCAAGGCAGCCTTGTAATATTGGAAGTAGTTATCGCATTCCTCGGTTCCGAGTTGTTCCACTTGTGGCTGTGAACTATCAAACCAAGGTTTCAACTGTCTATAATTCTTCTTAGCCACATGTTTGACTGCATTGCGCAGAGAAGTCTTGTCGGTATCGTCCTTCTCCCACTTCTCCTCATTCTTTATATACACCGTCTCTCGCTTTAAGTCGGTACAATGCATCGGACGCGTGTGTAATTCCATGTCCCGAATACGTTCTATCATCACCTTGGATATACCATCCACGAAACCTACCTTGCCAGTTTCTATAAAATCCTCCATCGTCACTTCCATTGAACTGATGAAATCGTTCATGGTAATAGCGTCTTTGCATGTCTCGTTCAAGAAAACGTTGAGGTTGAATTTGTTGTGACAATTCGTGTTGTTGTTGCCGAGCTTGCCGTCCTTGACCGCCTCTAATATTTGCAATTGCACATGGTTACTCTTCTCTTGCTGCTCCATCAATAGTTTGTTTTGCTGCTCCAACAATAGTTTGTTGTTGCTCTTCTCTTGCTGCTCCAACAATAGTTTGTTTTGTTGCTCCAACAGTTGTCTTGATTGTTCAATCATTAGATCCTTGAACTCTTGATTTTGCTTTAACAACTCGAATACAAGTGATATCTCTACTGCCTGTCCCTTTGGTGTTACGGTATCATTTTGTATAGGTTCGAGAGCATTTACATCTACTATACTATAAATTTGTTTGCATTTATTCTTGTGTTTACATAACCCAGATTGGTGTTTGTAGACCTTTCCACATGAACATGTATATACTTTCTCAATAGGACATTTGTTATCTGCTGCTTTTTCATTATCATTGGTTATCTTCAAATGTTTTGGTGTGAGAAGATGAGCAGTATAATTACTTTTCTTACATGTATTAAAGCTACATGCATCGCACGAAAATACATGCTTTAATTTGGCTGTTTTTTCGTTATCCAATTTATCCATATATATATATATATGGATAATAGAAAACTATGCCTAAACCCTTTTCGCCATAATTATATAATTTATTTTATGCTAATGAATAATTAGGTTACAAAACGGATTTAAAGCATAATGCAGTGACCCCCTTTTTTGGTAGTAGTGAATTTCAAAACTATTTTGAGGAATTTCATTTTGGACATTTTTAAAATGTCCATTTTGGTTGAGCGAGGCCATTTCTTTTTTGGAGTTTCTAGGATATATCAAAATAATCAAATAAGGGGGTTATTTCAAATGTAGAATGTGATTACCATTGTTGCCACCATTAATCGCCTCTAATATTTGCTCTTGTAGATGGTTAGTCTTCTGTTGCTCCATCAATAGTTTGTTTTGCTGCTCCGTATGGTTAGTCCTGTTTTGTTGCTCCATCAAAAGTTTGTTTTGTTGATCCAACAGTTGTCTTGATTGTTCAATGATTAGATCCTTGAAATCTTGATTTTGCTTTAACAAATCGAATACAAGTGATATCTCATTTTGGGTCGATTGTTGTGATTGAGTGGTTTCAATCGAGGGGTCTTCTATTAGATGTTTACAAACACGTTTATGATACCATAAGCTATTTCTAGCATTATATGTCTTACCACATTCACATGTAAAACCACGAATAACATTACTTCGCATATTATTTGTTCGAGATTGATGTTTAGTAGTCGTTAAATGTTTATTATAATTACTTTGCTTGCTGCATTTAAACTCACATGTTTTACATACAAATAGTTCGGCATAATCTGGCACGGCGTCACTAGGTATAGCATTGGCCTTGGGACAGAGTGTACGCGCAGGCTTAGGTTTTCGAGGAGGAAGAGGGGGGATGCTGTTGAGAGTAGCGCCAAGACTATCATACAATTCTTGCTCGACTTTGCGAGCTTCATGACTGTCATTGCAATTCCGGAACGCGATAATTTCCATATTCCAGTTGTTCCATCCGCCGTAATCCCGGATCGTTTTATATAGTTTCAGAGAATAACCCGCGGACTTGGGGTTGGTGCAGCTGTTTTTATGTGCGCATTTGCGTTGCACGAAGTTCGTAGTATGTCCGACATAAACCTCGTCGATAGTGGGATCCTTGCAGGATATTTTGTAAAATAGAGTATTAGAGTAGTCCGGCTCACTCGTCGACATCATTGGTTAACACTCATTGTCGCGAATTGTTTATATTATTGCGAATTACACTATACACACAAGGCGGTCACGAATGGATGCCAGATAGCGATAAAATTGAAAACGATTATTGGACACCGGTAAATCCATTCAACCATTGCCGACACCATGCTCGTTAAGCGACTGCAAAAAGAATTGCGTGATCTAAACAAGGACCCCATCCCAAAATGTATAGTCAAGCCGCTAGAACAAGACATAAAACAGTGGCGCTTTGTCTTTAAGGGGGAAGACGACACGATTTACAAAGGAGGCCTCTACATGGGCTCTATCATATTGCCAGAAAAATACCCATTCGCACCGCCCAGCATCAAGATTATCACGCCCAATGGCAGGTTTAAGCCCGACACGCGTATATGCCTTAGTTACTCTGACTGGCATCCAGAGACTTGGAACCCCGGGCTCACCGTCAGAACAATGATCCTGGGATTGATTTCGTTCTTTTATGAAGAAACTAAGACAGAAGGATGTGTCAATGCCATAGACGCGAAACAACGACCATATTATGCAATCAATTCCATTCAATACAATCGTACACACAAAGAGTATCTAGATCTTTTCAGCGACAATCATCTAGAACAGGATATACACACTGAAAAAGAAACCGTATGATAAGACATAAGACATAAGACATATTTTTTTTATAGCCAGTGGCAGTAGTTAGTTAGTTAGTTAGGGTCTGTTTGCTCATTTATTGATATCCTACTCATTTCCAGATATCCCACTCATTTCTGCATAACTATTGCAGTATATTCGCGGGTTTTCTGCGGTGTTTGATTGTCAGGTTCTCAATATTACTAATAATAAACTAGTATAGAAGAGTAAGTGCAGGCTACCCGATAACGCGGGTGTCTATTCCGCCCCATTCGCTATGAGTGATGAGCTCGACCATGTTGACTATACGGATGTGATATCATGTGTAAAAGGTTCTCAAAAAAGGTAACAAACAGTGTCGCATGAAAGGTCCTGACATAAGTACAATGAAAAGGTTCTCAAAAAAGGTAACAAACAGTGTCACATGAAAGGTCCTTGCATAAGTACAATGAAAAGGTTCTCAAAAAAGGTAACAAACAGTGTCACATGAAAGGTCATTGCATAAGTACAATGAAAAGGTTCTCAAAAAAGGTAATAAACAGTGTCACATGAAAGGTCCTTGCATAAGTACAATGAAAAGGTGCTGAAAACATACAAAAATAGTCTGTTTAATTATTGTCAAGGTTCTCAATAGTCTTGAAAATAATTGAATATATAGAATAGAAATCGCAACTACATGAAGAAGTAGCGGGTGATATAGCGAAGGAGATATCTAACGCTTCTTCTGTGATTTGCCTTTTCCCTTACCCTTACCCCTGGCACGAACCACCTTTTTGGTATTACCCCCCTTACGGTTACGCTTGCTCACCTTTTTACGAGAGAGTTTACGTCCCTTGCGTTTACCACCCTCAGTGGTAGCAGCACGCAAAACGTGTTCCCGTAATTGTTCAATCGTCTTAGCATCTTTAATTTCTCCGACGGTAATGGGAGGTATTTCGGTTAAATTCCGCCCAACTTGATCAACAAAGTCAACCAAATCCTTGTTATCCGCAGTCTCTTTCGCATCTTGATATTGTTGCTTTAATCCGAGGACGGCATCCTTCACGGCGATAGCAGCAGCATTGGTATCACGAACGAAATCTTCTGGCGTTTTCGTTTCGATATCATCAAGGATGACCTTCAAGGCAGATAACTTTTGTCTACCCTCTTCGGAGAGTTTCTCGCCATAATGAAAGGCATAATTATACAAGATATAACCAGTAATAGTAATGACCGAGGTTCCAAATCCCTTGATGGCATAGGGAAGTAAGGATACAATAAGTTGTGAAAGCTTAGCAATAGTATCAATGGGATCAACGGAGGCGGCAAGCATAGTGAAGAGATATGTTTTGAAAAGAAGAAACACCTTACTACCCAACATATGATAGAGTATCTGTTCGGCACATCCATCTTTGTTGGCCAAAAATTCCAATACTTTAAAACCAGCTGCCAATAATTTGAGTGTCTGTTCAGTGAGGGCAATGGAGCCTTCGCGTATAGCATCAGCAATCAAAAGTAGTAACAGGGAGGTACCGGAAAGTCCAGTCATACCTCCTCCGCGCATTTTCTTATCATCGCTATCGGATGACAGGTCAGTTAGTAGGAGGTCGTCGAGTGCCTGTTGTAAATCTAAATCCCCGAGAGAGTTTTGTGCGGCATTTACTTTATCGAGAGTGTTAGCTAAATCGTCGGAGGAGCAAGTAGACGTGGGAGACGATGATTTGATGGCATTTATAATGGCACGTCCCTCATCGCCATCAATGACAAAATCATCAAGCATAGTAGAAACCTTTCTTTTTCTCAAAGGTCGGTCAAAATTACTCATCTGAATGATCGAATGTATATAGAATACGCCTATATTTTTATCCAAAGTGGAGGCGTAAATAGTCTACAAAATTGAAATACTTTACTAATTAGGAGAAGGTATCAACCAATAGAACCAATTACCGGGAACCCGAGACCCGACCCCCCCCCACCCGAAAAGAACCATGGTATGTAGTATTTGTAGTGGATATGGGCATAATCGAACAGGTTGTGAGAAGCCAATGTACGATACAGCATTTCGTATACTAGAAGAGGATCCAACCGTCGTGTTGTCAACATACCCAGAGGTTCAAGTACGAGGGGGTGAGCGCTTAAAAGAGTTAGTCATTCAACTACAACTAGTAAGAACGGATCGTTTGCATAGTATAGTGTTATATCGTCACCAATCACATGAAACACGACGTCGTGGTTTCAGACGATACATATTGGACAGACAAACGAACCAAGTGGTAGACATCCCATCAAACCAGGATGAATATAAGGTGAACCTTGAATTCGCCGCAGACATATGGAAATATGAGACGAAGAGGGCAAAGCGAACTCGTGATACATACACATTGGGTGATACCCTAGTCCCTGACCCCATCGAAGATGGGAAGCGTCGTCGATGGTGTCGACCTGATTTAAGTACCGAGCGTGAAATATTCGTAGAACAACGCCGTCAATGGGCAAGTATAGAGCTGGACAATGACATGCGTCGTGCATGGGGTGGTCGTCCGATAACTGACGAGAGAGTACGCGCATTAATATTGCAATCGAAGCGAGAAGAGATACTGTCACGTGGACTACCAGCACCAGTACCAGCACCAGTACCAGTACCAGAACAAGGACCAGAACAAGAACAAGACCCAGTACCGCCACACGAATATGTACCGGAGCCAGTGTATATACCTGCACCACCGCGACTACAAGAATTACATACAGGAGCAGGACGAAGACAAGAAGAACGAGGACGAGGACGAGGAGCTCCATGGTGCCACCGAGGACAGGCCCAATCATTACCTCAGAAACGCGATAACGTTATAGTAACGACGGATTGTCCAGTATGTATGGAGGACCTAGGTGAAACCGACAAGGCGATACTTCGATGTGGTCACCAGTTATGCATGGCATGTTGTGTTAAGATAAAACGTGAATGCCCGATATGTAGAGGGCGATGGATATAGAGAGTAGTAGTAGTAAAATAAGTAAAATAAGTAAACGAAAGACCCGATTTTTTCACGGATCGGTAATTCCAAAAAATTGAAGAGAGTAAGTAGAATACCGGTACACCATACACGATAATATAAAAAGAATTGTATTGAATTTTATTATATTATACAATAAACAAACAAAACCCAAATGCCGTGTGGATATTGTCGTAGTGGTAATCACAATCAAACAACATGTGAGAAAAAATTAGCAGACAATAGTTTTATGATTGTAATGGGAGATCAGTCACAGATAGTTATGCGCAACGAAATAATCTTATCGGAAGGGAGTTCGATGAAAACGCTAACTATGGTACTAGCACTTAATCTAATACGGGCGAAACGTATAGATCGTATGGTGGTAAAAACCCCTCATTTAAATACAAAATATAGGGAATATAGATTGAATGAAGAGGATGTAATAATAGCGATAAACGTAACAGACCGAGATTTCAGAGAGTATAGGAGGGATAAGAATATAATGAAAAGAATACAAGCTGAGATCTCTCGATGTAGGCGTCACCGAGATACCTATACATTACGTGATACAGCAAGACGAGAAACGGCAGAAGAGCGAGCAGAAGCACGAGAGCGAATAGCCAAGCTAGCCGAGGATCAAGCAAGAAATCCACGGCGTTTAATGCACCGTATTGGAAGGATTGCTTATATGAATAGACCGCGTGATCCAGTTGGTCTCCAACTAGCAGAAGAACACTACGCTAACCAACTAGTTGAAGACCAAAAACAGCGTGAACATCGCCGAGAACGAGCACGAGAATACAGGCGAAGGGTAGTCGAAAGAGAAGCCGAACGCCAACGACTTGAACTTGAACGACTAGCAGAGCGTCGCCGATTAGGGCTAGAACCCCCCCATCCAATGGAACGTCCAGAGGCAATTGCAGCGCGGGAGGCATGGGGTCGCGAAACGGCCCAACATGTGAAAGCCGAGCGAGAGAGAGGAGAGCTTTTACAGCGACAACGAGAGGCAGCTGAACGAATACGCCGAGAATATGAAGCGGACCGAGTAGCGAGACAACAATCAGTGGCCTTAGCGGAACAAAGAGATACCGCAGTGGATGCAGCCGAATGTCCTATGTGTAGGAAGAATATAGGTGAGACAAACAAAGCCGTGTTACGCTGTGGTCACCAGTTATGTGTAGATTGTACAATTGATATACATACAAGGGTCGATCATAGTTGTCCGGTATGTAACGGTAGATGGTTAGAATAAGACCCCCCGACAAAGTGATAAACCGATAAACCGACAAAGTGATAAACCGATAAATGTTATTTGGAGGAGGAGGAGGAGGAGGAGAAAGACTTGGATCTGTATTTGAGGTCGAGTACTAAATCCGTAAACGAAGAGATATATTTTTTTATGTCGTTGGGTAAGGGAAGGGAATACAAATAACATTGTGAAGCAAAGTCGGAGGGAGTAGGAGTAATAATTTCATAGAATTTGTTGTAGGAACTAACTGTGGAAAGTTTCCCATCGATAGAAAAGGAGGTTTCGTACCGAGATCGTGATAATAACAATTGAAGTCCAGTATCAAAGGAGTGAGTACGTCCTCGAACAAAAGAGGATTGAACAAAGGAGCCGATCATGGTATAGTGAGTAGGCAATCGTAAATCATTGGTTAAATTCCATTGAACTTCAATAAGATATTTTTTACCGGGAATGAGGTTTTGTGCGGATATGGCATTAGTCAGAGGCATATAGAAGAAAGAAGTCCGAGTATAGAAAATAAAATAGAAAATAAAATAGAAAATAAAATAGAAAAATAAGAAGAAAAAATAGAATGAATATGTATAGTAAAGAGAAACCTATCCATTTGAAGAGATTGAATGGATGAAGTAAGAGTACCGATACGGTATTTACCGAAGAGACTGACAAAGAAAGATAAGAAGAAGCAAGTAGATATGT
>Ga0213863_10003665_pt1 | contig 10496 bp, 9 predicted proteins | sample PICome_8_FD_160128 | JGI IMG/M metagenome (GOLD analysis project Ga0213863, IMG submission 160128) | Coastal seawater microbial communities near Pivers Island, North Carolina, United States - PICO497 | ecosystem: Environmental > Aquatic > Marine > Coastal | place: USA: North Carolina | collected... | reverse complement strand
TCTACGGACTCTTTTGCACCTAGCTCTTTTAGAATCTTTTCTCGGCCTCTTTTTTGAGATTCTGCAAACTTATCAGTTTTAATATCTTCCCTTGGGTCGATACCTTCTTGATTACCCACTACAGAAGCAGGAGTTTGTTTTACCGGTTGGTTAGGCTCTTTCTTTGTCCCAATAGCTGTAGGCTCACTAGCCTTAGCAATTTCAGACTCTGCGAAATCACTTACTTCTTCTTTATCACGAGTCTCAGTAGCCTGAGTAGTGAAGGCTTTGCCTGTTTTATCATAAGCAACATTACCTTGAGGATCTCTATTAATTTTAAGAGCGTCTTTTGGGAGCACTCCAGCAATTCTTTCAAGTGTTCGTACAGTCTTTTCATCAGTTAGTAGTAGGTTTCTTTGCTCCATTAGGTTCTCAATAGAGGACGGAGCTCGGCCCACAGATGGTTGTTTGTCTGGGCCGTTATAAATTAATTGTTGGTCTGGGGTAACTGTCCACTGAGAACGAGATAGTATGTCAGCATACATCTCGTCGGGACCCATCTTCTCAGGTCGCATTTTTTGCTCAGATGGGACTAGTGCGTCGGCACTTTCCGAAACCCGGTTTTCAATGCCCTGACCAAATATTTCTGGGTTTGCTCTACGAGCACCAGAACCTATATATTTCGAGTAAGGTTTGAATACGTAGTTGTCGATCAGTTCTCTAATCTTATTGAACTCACCCTCAGGCAATCCGGTAACAATATTATTACCTTCTTCACCCTGATTGAAACTTTTGTCGTCTTTCTGACCAAGCAAGACACGGGCGTATTCCAGGGAGAACCAGTCGTGTGCCATCTCTTCTTTAGAGAGTTGAGATTTAGCTTGGTTGAGTAACTTGCTCTCATCATCTGAAAGCTTTACCTTTGAGAAGTCTTGGTGTGCCCGAGTGTCTTTGAAAACGTAATGAGCAAGAGCCTGGTCTTTCTGATCTGGGGTAAGTGAATCATACCACTTAACAATCTGCTCAGTTCCATAATACCCTTTACCTAAGATGTGTGGAAACTCGTGTATGGCAGCCCCCAATATGTCGTCGTTCTGTGCTTTAGCAGCTTCAGGGTTTAAGTAGATGTAAAACTCTCCAGTTTCTGGGTTCTCTTCTACAAAACCTTTGTTCTCACTACCCTGTGGAGTGCGGTCAGTGACTGCTATCTTGACACTCCCTTTATCTCGGGTTTCAGCAACTAAATTCATGACGCTACCAATGTACTCATTAAGTACCTGTAGCTTAGGGTTCTGTACCTTATCCGTCTTTTCAGGGTCGGGTGACTCAATTGTTACCGGCTCTCCGGACTTTTCAGCTATGTAAGCTACAGCATCGGTAGCATCGGTAGGAGTAAACGCTTCATGTTCCCAACCAGCACGATCAACTGTTGCCATCTTACCTTGGTAAGGTAGCTGTGCGTCTGGTGGTGCTTGAATCTCTTTCTCTTCTTTTACTACAAAACCAGAACCCGCCATGTTGCGGTTTTCTTTTTTGCTGAACATACCGCCCTTTTTGAAGAGCTCAATAGGGGCTGTGATTGCTCCAGGGCCTGCACCACCAAGCTCACCAAAGATTTCACCCAGAATTGCGTGTTTATCCAAGGCTTCGCCAGGCTCACGTGATAGTAGTTGTCCCGAAAGTTCACCAGATGCACCAAAGGTAGCCTGAGCTCCTAACTCTACGCCAGCGGCTTTCATACGTTGAGGCACTGTGTATCTATGTACCTTCTTGTCAGCCAGTCTTAGCGATCTTGCAAAAGCAGACTCTGTAGGAGCTACTCTATTTTTCTTGGCCACTTCTTCTAACTTAGCTAATCGGCTAGTTTGCTCTTCAGTGAGGTTTTTACTTTTGCTAAGTTTCTTAAGCTCCATTAGCTCATCACTGTCAGCGTCTTTTAAATTCTTAAAATACCTTTTGGGTGTCGCTACTTTTTTCATGGTAGCGGGAGCCTTTAGTACTGCGTTGGCTTTACCGGCCATACCTGCGGCAACCGCATCAAATATACCTATGGGTATACCCTTAAGAGCGGCTTTTTCTTTAGCTTCAGTAACAAAGTCTTGATTAGACCACGCTAAGAACATCTGCTCTGGGTTGTGGGTATCAACACCAGCCTCCTGCATGGACTCCATTATTTTAGACGTGGCTTCTAAAAGAGCCGAGGAAACACCAAAATTGATTCTAGCTCCCCAAGCCGCACCCGTAGCGAGACCTGTGGCAGTTCCAACCCCTGGGGCGAGGCTGCCAATAAGGCCTCCGGTACCCGCAGATGTTCCGATGACTTCTGGAGCAGTGTCCAGATAGGCTGGTATTAACGAACCTAAAGACTCGGTCACTACCTGAGCGATAGCTTCTGGGTTGCCAAGCCACTTACCAATAGCATCTAACCAGCCCTCATCTCCCTTATCTGACATCTTACTGATCTCAGCCATAGGAGAGTGGCCTTTCTTGGTCTGAACTGATTGAAGCATTGATTGCTGTCGGTTAATTTCAGCAAGCTTTTCAAAAGTCAGCATATCAATGCTACCAGCACCTTCTAGTGGGTTGAGTAGGGATTTCCCTTGTTCCGATAAATCTGCTCGTAAAGTACCAGATTTCCACCAGGACATGAATCGGTTCATGTCTTCTTTAGTTGATACCCGGCCAACTGCGTCATCAATCAGACCAGCAGACTCCAACGCAATAGCTTTTTCTCGTACAGCAGATAAAAGAAGCTCATTCGTATCAGCTCCTTTTTCACGCTCATCATCAGTCATATTGCTGTAGTTGGCGTAATAATCTTTAATTGCTTCAGTGTGGGCAGTTTGAACCTTAAAATACTCGTCCAACATAGATAAGCGTTTCTCATCCTCTTCGGACATCTCAAACTCGGAAACTTCATCAATCGGTACTTCTTTACCGTCAACCATTACGGTATCAATGCCAACTTTCTTAGCCTTCTGGATAAGTAATCCCTTCCTTTCGTTGGTGGTAAGTTTATTACTTATACCCCCAATCTTACCAAGATTACTTGGTGGTACTTGAAACCCTTCTTGAGTAAGGTACTCTGGTTGATACTGCTCCAATAAAAGATCACTCATCTCGGCGATTTGGCTTCTCTTATCGCTGGATGAGTAGGCCCCGATTAATCGGGCACTCAATGGGTCTTCTTTTTGGACACCAAAAACATCAAGCATTCGCTTTATGTCTACGTCGTTTAAAGAGCCGTTGGGGCTACCCTTAGTATCTTTTTTAGTTTTACTCCAACCATCAAAAGCTCGTTTGAAAGCTGGGTCCACAGCCATTTCTTGCTCTTGTCTGTCCAGGTGAATGGCTTGTTCACCCAGGTACTTCTCCTGAGCTTTTAGAAAATTGTTATTAGTTTGCGACCATTGTTTCTTTACATTTCCCCATCTGCCAGAATTTGGATCTTCTTCGTTTTGAGAAAAATAATCGTCAAGTTCACTTACTATTACTTCTTCATCACCTCTGGGGCTAGAAGAGTAAATACCTTGATACAGAGGTTTAACTTGGTTGTCGAAAAAGAGCTTCTTGCGCTCTTCATACATCTTTAAATTACCACCAGAGGCTTTGTACCTATCTGATATATCTTTTGTCCCTGAATTCCAGGACTGGTACTCCTTAAAAGATCGATCCGTTTGTGGCTGCCTATGCAAGCCTTCGGATTGAGGGATACTACTAAACTGATAACTAGGAGTTTGTCTGCGGAACGAGTCCATCAAACCGTCTACACTGAAGGACGGATCATTAAATGTTTTTCCTGGGTCTGAAGGATCAGATGAGAACTTACTGTCCCAGGAATCGAAATCGTATTCCTCAAACATAGGTCAACTAGAACCAGTTTTTCTTATCTTTAAACTGATCAGAATTCCAAAACTCCAAACCTTCTTCTTCTGACATTTCAGGAACTTTTCTTGAGTTGTCTAAATCGTTTAAGCGAGCGGCCTCAGATCTACGGACCATTTTAAGTTCTCCGCCGGTGGAAGGCCCAGCGTAAGCGGTGAACATGTCGTCTCCTGCTTGCATACTTGAGTTCCTGTCCTGAACTCGTTGACCAATCTGTCTCGTAGTGCTTGGTATAACCCTAGAAGGACGGTTATAGCGGTAACGGTCATACAACCTAAACAGAGTGTTCTTATCCATGTCTCTTGGGTCTGTGTCCACTCCCGTGTCAGCAAGACTTTTTGAAAAGTGGTCAAAATCTGAACCACCTAAAATACCATTTCTTTTTTTAAGACCTTTTTCGGATTCAAAATTGCTAGCGTTGGCGGCACTAATCTGATTCCTTAATCGTCTTAACTCTTCACCTCTTATATTGGCATCTCTAGGGGGTAATGAAGGAACTTCTTGCATTGGAAAATCTTCAGCTAACCGGGCATTTCGAATGTCTTTTTCCAATGCAGCAACAGGCCCACCTATTGAAAGCTTAAGAGCTTCATTTGCAATGGCTTGATCTCGGCCCTCACCCATAGGTACCTTTTTTATTCTTGTTTGTGGCTCTGTAAACGCAGGCTCGGCACTGGTGGTTACAGGATTGTTGAAGCTTTTCGGGGCTTGATTGGCTTGAGAGGACAGGTCTGGAACATCGACCACTTCAGATTCCGGGCCAGACATCAAATCTTCATACTCTGAGTTATCTGGGGCTGTTGGTATGTCTTTATGTGGGTTTGCCACATCCCTCAGGTTGTCTCTACCAAACTTTTGGAAATTTGATATATCCATATTTTCTGGACCAGCGTAGACTTCATCGGGATTGTTACTAAATAAATTCTCTTTTGGATACCCAAACATTTGAGACATTAAATCTTCTTCGTCCCCAGAAAACTCGGACACGATCAAGTCGCGTAATCCGTCGTAGTCTTCGTGTTTTTCGACCTCTTTACTTATTGCATTTACTAATGCGGATTTATCTCCTCCGTAGTCATTGATAAATCGGCCAATCCTTTCGAACTCATCGTCATCAGTGCCACCAAAAATTGGGTTCGGTTCCGCGGCATCAATAATCTGACGAGCAAATCTTTCTATTTCTTCCTGAGTAAAATTTTCTAAATCCATGGTGTAAATTATTTTTATATAACCATGTCTTGCAAACGCTTGTAATTACGGGAACTTTTTCGTTGTTTTACCATTTGATTGAGCGGTACTCGCATAAACCCATCTGGGCATAGTAGTGCGGGGTTTTTCCTTAACATAGCATTGCTAATGGTTTTCTTTTTGAAACCTTTGTATTTAGTCGCAGCATCTATGTTATATAAAGCAATGGCTGCGGCTAATACATGGTCGTCATGGTGTCCTGGGGCAGCTTCAGGCTTGCCACGTTCGTTAACCACGAAGGTTCGCATCTCTTTCAAGACCTCTTCACAAGGAATATCTAGGTTTTCATCTAAAATTTCTGAAGCTAAGTGGTCTATTACCGTTTTTCTGGTAATCTTATCAGTACTCCAACCAAAGCTCTTTTCTACCATTCCTGAAGAATCATTCATTCTTCTCCTGCGGTAACAGGGAACTCCATAGTCCAATAAATATCTAACTAAAGCTAAACCACTATTGTTTACCTCAGGTATCACTAATGCCTTTCCAAAATACAAAGATAACGCAAATACCTCTTCGGCAAGATACCCAATGTCTACTCTGCTGTGATGTAGAGCCACTAATCTTGGGACGTGGTAGTCACCATTGATGTCGTCATATCCAGATCTCCAAACTTGTACGCTGTGGTAATCTGGATCTGCTGCTAGGACTTGTTGTTGTTGGTCTTCGCCCGTACAGGTATCTACAGAAATTACATACTTGTCATCTTCATGTGGGTGGTTCCAAACCTTACAAAACCCTCTAGAGTCAGGTTTAAAAGTGGCAGTTTCGCCTTCATTCTGAATATTTACAGTACCCACCTCGGATTTCTGTTTTTTAGTGCTTTTTTCCATCTTTTTTAAGATGTCTACGTGAAATCTAGGCCTTGATGACATCAAGAAACACTCTTCAGCATCACTAGGGTATTCTTGTCTAAATTTACTTAAGTCCCCATTACACTTATCCTGGAGTACTCTGCGTCTCCAGTGTAGCTGTTCGTAGTTAACATCGAACCTATCCATCTCGGAATGCTCATCATCCGTCATGGTATCTTTAAAATGTTTTAACTGATCTTCAGAATCAAAAGGAATCACCGAATCACTAAATTCAAACCAGGCAGCAAATACCTTTGCCCACTCATTATCTTGAACCCAAGTGTTATAAAACCACCCTTGGGGGCCGTTTGGGGTAGAGTCAGCTACTACTAAAGATAAGTTATCCCCGTCATACAAGGACTGTAGATAAGCCAAAGCTGGGTCTCCCCTACCCGTGGTAGTCCAAAATGCGGTTTCGGTCATGTTACCGACCTGAATAGTTCCGCTTCGACCAGCGTTTTTCGATCCTGCAGTCTCTTTTCCGTACGCACTTCCGGTGTTTAACTTTATGAGATCTGCCAGATTTCCGTTGTCCGCGAGGTTTGTTCCGGTATCGTCCCATGGGAAGGTATCGTTTTCCGCGTATCTTCGATAAATCTCGAAAACTTTGTCGCTCGTCCCCGCAATATCCCCCATCAGACTCCCGCTTAAGTTCTCGTGCTTTCTCATATGATGATATGTGAGCGCTTGGGCACAAGTACTCGCCCCCTTCTGACGGGGCTTCAGGATCACCATCTTGCAAGGGACGTTCTCTATCTGACATTTTCTGTAATGATCGAACATCCTTTTTTGTAAGGTGTTCGCTATAGGTTTAATATTCTTACCACGCTTGTCTTTAATTACTGCAAACGTGCTGAACCAGACCTCAGGGTCGATTCTTACTAAATCATGAATCTGTTGCTCTTCGGGGGTCACTTACCTAACCTTAGTTTATCCACGTGATCCTCTAACTTACCTACACGTTCTTTTAAGTGAGCTATGTTCATGTCTTGGGTCGCGTCTGCAGGTAGTGCTCCGATCTCGCCACGAGGCCACTTTATCCTGAACTCTGTGTTCAATTCGAGATCGTGTTGTATACGTACGATGTCGTTCTCAATAGTATTGAGACGGTTTACAATCACACTGTACCCCCACACAATCGTACCCACGATGCCAATTACTTTGGCGGCAAATGCCAGCTGAATTTTCGCTGATGTGTTCTCGTTTAACATGGTCATAATCCGTATTCATAAGCGGCTTCTATTTTAGCTCGCTCATCATCACCCATTCCAGCAAGAGGGTTGCTCTTAGCTTCCTGCATTGCAGGACCCTCCATGAACATATCAATAATACCTCCCCCGAGACCTCTGACCATTGGCATTCTGCCTGTCATCATTCCGGGTTTGGTCATCATTTGGGTGGATCCAGGATTCACATGCCCAATGACTTTACCTTTACCTACATGACCCGTATGTGTCCTGGCACTGCCTTTTGACCCGTCGTTCCAGACATCGGATAAAGAGCTACTCCCCTTTTTTGGTTTCGGTAAATCGGCCCGGTGGGTATAGTCGGGACCTGCTTTATGAAACATATCAGGGTCACCCTTCATCATAAAAGTGGTCCCCGCCATACCGGGTTTCCGTGGTATCACAGGAGGTTTGTGAAAACGATCGGGATGGGTGGCGTATTTAGGTTTGGAGTGGACTGCACCTTTCGGAGGTGTCGAATTCACAATAAATTTTTGGCCTGTTCCAGTGTCTACAGAGATTGGACGAGATCTTAGATCAGGGTTAGATAGACCTTTAGGGTGAGTCATCCTATCCATTAAAAGTTTGTTTTTAGCGGCGTTCCCTAAATCAGCAGCGTCAATTTTATAATTCCATGCGGTGGGGTGGATCGTTTTAGCGTTACTATGTAAACGGACCTGAATTCCATTTTTATATACATCTTTAACTAGTTTTGGCTCTGCTCTTAAGTTGTCTGCAAAACCATCACTAAAATTTGAAGTGTGTGCAAAATACCTGCCAGGAGTCATCTTGCTGTAGTTAAAGGGGACATACTTAGGTGCCGGTACCGGAGCCCCAGGGCTTACGGCAGGCATGAAAGGCTCTATATCGTAATCCTCCATCAACACTTCCACCTACGGCGAGCAGCCTTTCCACGCTCACCATTCCAACTCTTACTACGAGCACAAAAAGCTTTTCTTCGTTTAGCCGCTTTACTGCCCTTTTTAACTTTACCAGTTACGGCAGTTTTAAGTTTGGATCCTGGGTTAGCACGACGATACGCAGCTACACCCTTCTTCGTCATGCCAGCACCAGCTTTTGCTGTGCGGTAATTAGCTCCTTTACCCTTCGTAGTCTTACGAATTGGTTTACTAGGCTTTCTTTTGGCTGGCATTACTTACCCCGCTTACTACCTTTCTTAGGTACACAATTAGGAACCTTTCGGCCGCCCTTACTCTTCATGCCAATGGCACTATATCCCTTCCAACAAGGGCCTTTTTTCTTTGGTTTATTCTTCTTCGTCTTCATTTAAATCTAAATCTAAATCAAAGTCTGCTTCGAATATTACACTAGATTGGCAAAACTCTTCCACCAGTTGTAATAATACTTCTCCCATGTCGGTTTCATCTAAGTCTGACTCTTCCCACCACCTCAGTAGGACTGAGTGGACCTCATTTTTAAATTTTTTAGCGTCTGGTTCCATTGTCATCTAATTTTCCAGTAAACATTCCAGCTTGTCTTCGGTACTGTTCCCCTGGAGATAGGGGGTTACCCTCACCATCTAACATCTTCCACTCTCGTCCTATCAATTTGTAGGGCTGTTTGTTCATTTCAAAATACCCGTAAGGCTCGGATTTTGGGGTTTCGGGCGCTTCAAGCTGACTTCTATGCTTTTGGTAATTTTTTAATGCGTCTCGAAGCCCTACTGGGTTACTTGGGTCTAACGAACTCTTAAGTACATCTAGGTCATATTTAGATTCTTCTTCGTACCCCTCAACCGGAGTGTAATTATCAACCTGCTCCTTGTAAGTTTGATAGGCTTCAGGGTCGGTTTGAGTAAAATATTGAGCTAATTCTAAATTTTTTTGGGGATCCATAGTGTGGTAGGCCATTGATTCCGGTTCCCCCGGGTCCTGGGGGGTCCTCATGGCTAATCCATCACCAAAATCCTGCAATTCGCGGGGTTCTTCTTCATCTTCTATGAAATATACAGGTTCAGCTTTCATTTTCTACTAGTTCTAGAGGTTTAGGGGCTATTTCTTGGACTGCACCGCCGTACACTTGCAGTATATTTGTCAAATCTTGACTAGAATCCATTAATCGGGTCATAACTTCAGCGGGTGATGCGTGTAATCGAGTAGAATCAGTGATATTTATGTCTGTTCGGGTCGCTGGCTTCCCAAATCCGTACTCTAACATCAGTTTTGCTGATTGTAGTCGGGTGCCGTGGTCGTCCACTTCTTCGTAATCTACACCACGCTCACCGTTTGGCTTACTTTTACGGACAACATGAGTAGCATCCATCCCTTTTCTTAGGACAGCTACAGCTTTCTCATAGTCTTTCTCCTCAATGTAGGAATGCACATCATCTAGAGTCTTCTTTTTAGCCATTGCCCACATTATCGAACAATAAAAAATCCTCGCAATCGATTGTAATACAACGACTAAAAACAGTCTTCTTTATTATCAATATATAGTCGATAGTGAGATATGAAATTTTTCGGTACCCTCGGGGGTCGGGGTAGTACCATTGGGTTCTAGATCACAGCACATCAGTGTAACACATACGTAACACTTGCGACTGCTCGTTACACAACACGCTTATAGTCAACGAGTTAGTGTGGTAAGGCAGCGGATTAGATGTCCGTAGGTTGTTAGTCTATTGATCAGCAGACATGATCGCCCCAATCCCCACGATACTTATAGTCAACAAGATAGGTGACGAGTGGCGATAAGTCAAGGGAGGCAGCGTCACTAGGTAGTTGTGCTGATATGATAGTAAGCTTACCAGCACCAAAAAAAGCCGACAGCCACCGAAGTGACTGCCGACTGATTGTTACACAGGGTTTACATTCATTAGTATGATATCAGGATTGCGTGTGTTCTTTGAGCGTGTGAACTTGAGCTTTTTGCCTTCAACGGCATTCGCAATGTTCAAGACCAACAACCTGTACAGGTCGTGATGCTTTTTGTCGCTTCGTTGGTTCTTGTCCAACTGAGGTACATCTTCTACCTCCAACTGAATGGCAAGACGACGTATGTTGTCATAGTCGGTCCCACCTTGTGGAGAACGTATTGCGTGACCTGATCCGTGCTCGCCATGTTTGGTGTCAAGCCACATGGTTCCGCCGAAACCTTGTTTGTTTTCTGTGTATCTTACACCTGTTACGATATGCGTTCCTTCTTTTTCGAGACGTGGACGGTTTTCGATTTGATATCCTTTATTTGCTATAGCCATTGTATATTTTGGTTAATGTTATTGTTATGTCGTTATTGACACTTTTGAATTATAAAACTTAACAACTTAAAAGCCTTCAGCAGGGATGAT
>Ga0213863_10003664_pt1 | contig 10497 bp, 8 predicted proteins | sample PICome_8_FD_160128 | JGI IMG/M metagenome (GOLD analysis project Ga0213863, IMG submission 160128) | Coastal seawater microbial communities near Pivers Island, North Carolina, United States - PICO497 | ecosystem: Environmental > Aquatic > Marine > Coastal | place: USA: North Carolina | collected... | reverse complement strand
ATATTTATTAAATATTTTGTCTTGGTATTTTGGAATTCCAAAATCCATGTTTGATAGATTATACCAATTATCATCAGATAGGCTAACCTTTTTATGAGATTTGATATTGCATGTCATTACATTAAATGTAAATTTTATATGAGAAAGGTCATGTGAAAACTTCCAAATCTCAGATTCTAATGATTTTTCTAAATTAAATGAGTTCACCCATTTAAATAAGTCAGATTTTTTATGAAATAAAGGTGCTGAGTATAAACCATTCCATAAGTTTTCATATGATATCTTCTCAAGATAAAAATCGCCATCTTGATTTAATATTGCTAATGCCCATATATTTCTTTTATTATTATTTTTAATAGATAGTTTCTTGGTATTTAATGCAATATTCTGATAAGGATAAGATTTACAATTATTGTGAACTGGACATGACTCACATAATGGATTTGATTTTTTACATACCAATGAACCTATATCCATATAAGCTTGTATAAAATCAGATGGTCTCTTAGCTGGTAGTAAGTTTTCGGATATTTCCCATAATGAATCCACCATATCACTCGTGTTTTGTAGTCCGAACAATCTAGAAAGAAATCTTTTGACATTACCATCAAGTATAGAACGTTTTCCATAACCACTAAATGTAACAATTGCTGAAGCTGTAGTTCTGCCTATACCCGGAAGACTTAAAATATCTTCATAATTCTTTGGGAACTTATTATTAAACTCATTATTGATTTTGATACATGTCCTGTAGATATTTTCTGCACGTCTATAAAATCCTAATCCACTCCAAAGTCTCATGATCTCATTCAAGCTTGCATTTGAAAGTAACTTTAGATTTGGATATTTCTTAATAAATTTTTTATAATATGGAATTACTGTCTTAACTTGTGTTTGCTGCAACATCACCTCTGAAATCCAGATTTTATAAACATCATTGGTTTTCCATGGAAGATGTTTTCTTCCATTTTTATCATACCATTGAAGAATTTTTGTTCTCAATAAAGTATTATGATTAGAATGGGAGTTTGAGTTTTTCTTTAAGCTCATCTTGTATCTTGTCGATTATCTTTTCTTTTATAGGATCTATAATTTCTTTTTTAATGATATCTTTCATATCAATAGTAACGCTAGGATTATCAAGTGTTCCTCTGATCCGTATTGGAAGTTCTTTATCAACTAAATCCTCTGGATAGTGCTCTGAATAGATGTTTGTTAGTGTCATGTCTTTAATAGCTCTAATCTGCCCAACCATATCAATTTTAATCCTCTTGCTAGTTAGATCTATAGTGCCTTTACCACTAGATTTCATGAGTTGAGTTTCTAGATATAACTTACTTATTGTCATGATATTTTTATTGATAATCGCATTTGAAGATATTTTATTAATTGTTGTGTTATTACTTTGATTTATACCACCGAATTTTTTAAATTTGAGGAGGGAGTATGTTTTCATCAAGATCTCATCTATGTTCGTCCCAAAATAAATAACATCTTCTGCTTCCGCTTTATCTACATCTATAACCTTGTCCGCTAGTTTATCTTTATTAACAATTAAAACTAAACGCCCAATATTTGCAATGCTCTTAACAGGATTTGATGCTTCATCTAATATTCTAATACCGCTAATTGACATGTATGCATTTGATCCAGCATCAGATAGGCCTACGTCTAAGCTTCCATCATAAATAAAAGTATAGTTAATCTTTGATGATACATATTCCTCTATTTCTGATCTAAAGTTATCTGGATCAAAGAAAAATAATAGATATCCACCGACAAGAATGAGTAATGAAACGAACAGTATTCCAAGTTTGTATAGATTGTTTAACACTACTGTCCTCTTTTAAATTGGCCTGACTTACCACCTTCTTTAAAAGCTAAATGGACTTCTGATATTATCATATTTTTGTCAATATATTTACACATGTCATAGATAGTTAATAAGGATATTTGTACAGCACACAAAGCTTCTATTTCTACGCCTGTTTTACCATGACAATTAACTTCACTGGTGCACTCTATTCTGTCAGATAACACATTAAACTCTATATCTACACTTACAATATTTAAACTATGTGTTAGTGGAATTAATGAAGATGTATTTTTAGCAGCCTGTATACCTGCAATTTGTGCAACCACAAGTACATTACCTTTTTTATTTAAACCATCATTTATTGATTTCAGGGCTTCTTTATTTAAATAAATACTTCCAATCGCAATTGCCTTACGCTTTGTTGAAGGCTTATTACCTATATCAACCATTTGTATATTACCTTTATTATCAATGTGATTACTTTTGGCCATATCTTTATATCTTCAATTTTATTATAATTCTACAGTATATAGGTCAATTTTAAAATTTAAGAATCATAGTGAAAATTATACTTGCATCAAAAAACCAAGACAAAATTAAAGAAATTGGCAAAATACTTGATCGTGCTAATAGATCACTTGTCACCTGCAATGATATAGATATACCTGAAGTTGAAGAAACAGGCTCAACTTTTGTTGAGAATGCAATCCTTAAAGCTAGGAGCGCCTCAATCTCAACGGGTTTAGCAGCTATAGCGGATGATTCCGGGATTGAAGTAGATTATCTAAATGCTAAACCAGGAATTAAATCTGCCAGGTACTCAGGCAACAATGCAACAAATGAGAGTAATAATTTAAAATTACTTGAGGCACTTGATGGTGTGCCGCATGAAAAAAGAAAAGCTTGTTATCGATGTGTAATTGTTTATATGAGATTTCCAGATGATCCGTTTCCTGTGATTACATCTGGGAGTTGGCATGGTTATATAAATGATAAATTAGTTGGATGTAATGGTTTTGGTTATGATCCACTATTCTATTTACCTGATTACGATAAAACTTCAGCGCAGATTTCATCAGATTTAAAAAATAAAATTAGTCATAGAGCTCAGGCTCTTATTAAACTTGAGAAATACTTTGAAAAAGAAGAGGTAAGGAAATGAGCAGAAGATTTATCTTTTCTTTATTCTTCACTACTATGTTATCTGGTTGCGCCACTAACCCTGTCTCTGGATTACCGGATTTTGTAACAATTACAGAACAACAAGAAATCTCCATAGGAGCCTCATATCATAAGGAGATACTTGAGCAAAATAAATTGATTGATAATAAAGAATTAAATGATTATTTCCAAAAACTTGGTGAATCTATAGCCAAAGAAAGTCACAGGCCTAAGCTTAAATGGACTTTTACTTTGATTGATGATCCTACGTTTAATGCCTTTGCTACACCAGGAGGATATGTATATATGTACAGGGGGATGCTGAACTATTTTAACTCAGAAGCGGAGTTTGCAGGTGTGATAGGCCATGAAATAGCACATATTACTGCAAGACATGCAGTGAGAGGCATGAGTACAGCACAAGTATCAGGCCTTCTTCTAGGTCTGCTCCAAGCTAATGTACCAGGTGGGCAATTGACTGGTAATGCATTTAACTTAGTTAACATGATTATTAATCGTGGTTATTCTAGAAAATTTGAACTAGAAGCTGATCAACTCGGGGAAGAGTATCTAGATAGACTCAACTATGATCCTAGTGCAATGTCCGCATTCTTAAAGACTTTAAAATACTCAGATGAACTAGAAATAAAAATAGCCAAAAATGAAGGGAGAGAACCTAATATTGGATACCATGGGGTTTTTTCAACTCACCCTGATCATGAAAAAAGAATTAAAGCTTTAGACAAGACTACTAAAAAAAATAATAAAATGAAAATTGGTAAAGAGAAATTCTTAAAAATGTTGGATGGGTCTTTATATGGGTCAAGCCCAGAAGAAGGGTATGTAAAAAATTTAGTTTTCTATCATCCAGTTTTAGCAATTAAATTTGATATTGAGAAAACATGGAATTTTAAAAACCATCCTGACAAGTTGGAGTTAACAAAGACAGATGCGAATATGACTTTAAGAGCTGATGACTTATTGGCTGATGATTTAGAAAATGGATTGACTGCTGAAAAATATTTATCAGATGGAATCAATAAAAGCTCTTTCTTGAGTTCCAATGAGTTGATAGAGTCTGAAGATTTCTCATATAATAATCTAAAAGGGCATAGTCACCTCTACATAAATGAGAACATTATAGATAAAAGTTATAAAAGATTTACAGTGATATTTGATACTAAAAATTCTAACACGAAACCAAAGGCTTGGATTGCTGTATCAAGTTTTAAAAATCTTAATGATGACAAAGAAATCAAGTTGATGCTCAAATCTTTCTCCAAAATGTCTCAAAATGAAATTAAAAAATCTAAAGGCTTAAGGATTAAAGTTATAAGATTTAAATCAGACATGACATATGATAAGCTTGCTGCATCTTCACCTCTTGGCAAGCATGCCCTTGATAAACTGCGTTTATTGAATGGACATTATCCAGACGATAATCCAGTAGTTGGGGAGCTTATTAAAATTGTTGAATAAATCTGATTATGACAAAGTTTTCTTAATTGATTCAACGGGTTTTGTACTAAAATACTGGTTCTCAATGCCGCCAGTTGAAACAAATAACTATGAATCAATTTCCGCTTTCTTGGGCTTTAGTAGTTTTGTAATTGGGTTATTGAGGAAGTATAAACCTGTATACATCTCGTTTGCTTTTGATGAAAGCTTAGGCACATGTTTTAGAAATAAAATATACCCAGATTATAAAAAATCTAGGGAAAATGCTCCAGAAGAATTGAAAGCTCAATTAACATTATGTAGAGAATTTCTTGATATATTAGGGTTAGATAATAATGCAAGTAACACATATGAGGCCGATGATATCCTATATACTGTCGCAAAAAATGTTAGAGAATCTGGATTCAATAGTATAATTCTCACAAATGATAAAGATCTATATCAATTAGTACATCCAGGTGATATTTGGTGGGATTATAAAAGTAAGATTTTTTACTATGATGATTTATTAGACTTCTTAGGCTTTGTTCCTCAGAATTTATCTGACTTTTTGGGATTAATGGGTGATTCAGTTGACAACATACCAGGCGCTCCTGGGTTAGGGGAAAAAACTGCAATGACATTGATGAGTAAGTACAAAGATCTAGAAAGCTTAATGAAGGATATTGACTCTATAACAGATCATGTTGGGATGAAATTCAAAAGATTTATCAAAATAATTAAAGAAAATAAAAAAATTATATATCTTTCTAAAAAGTTAGCTACACTAGAGTATGTTGATGGTCTTAATAATGATTTAAGCTCATTAAAAAGAGAGACCATAGATTTTAAAAAGCTAGAAACTTTTTTGATTAAAACAGGAATGAAAGAAGGTCAGAGAAATTCTTGGTTAAAAGATATAAAAAAATTAATTGTAGAATGATATGAAAAAGAATATCTTTTATGCCCAGTCTGGGGGTGTTACACCAGTTATAAATGCAACAGCTGCAGGTCTAATAGATTATGTCTCTAGAAACAAAGCTTCTTTTGGTAAGTTATTTGTAGGTAAAAATGGTATCGCAGGTGCTTTGAATGAAGAACTCATTGATATAAGTAAAGAAAAATCCAGCGAGCTGAAGAAACTAGTACATACACCTGGAGGAGCTTTTGGATCCTGTAGGATTAAACTTAAAGATCCGGTTAAAAATGAAAAGGAATTTAGAAGAATACTAGAAGTTTTTAAAGCACATAACATAGGGTACTTTTTTTATAATGGCGGTGGAGACTCACAAGATACAACATTAAAAATCTCTAATTATTGCAAAGCAAATAACTATGATGTTACATGTATTGGGTTGCCTAAAACTATCGATAATGATCTACCAGTAACTGATAATTGTCCTGGATTTGGATCTGTAGCTAAGTATATTGCAACTTCAACTTTAGAAGCATCGCTTGATGTAGCCTCTATGGCAAACTCGTCGACAAAAGTTTTTATTTTAGAAGTAATGGGAAGACACGCTGGCTGGCTAGCGGCATCTGCAGGAGTTATCAAAGATAATAAAAGTATGCCTCCACATCTTATTCTCTTGCCAGAAGTAATATTTGATGAAAAGAAATTTCTTAAAGAAACTAAAACCATAGTAAAGAATTATGGTTATTGCGTAATAGTTGCATCAGAGGGTATAAAGAATAAAAAAAATCAATTTATAGCTTCAAGTGCCTCAAAAGACAGTTTTGGCCATGCGCATCTTGGTGGAGTCGCACCCAAACTTGCCAATATTATTTCAAATAAATTATCATATAAAGTCCACTGGGCTGTAGCTGATTATTTACAAAGAGCAGCTAGGCATCTTGGATCATCTGTCGATGTCAAACAAGCTTATGCGATTGGCTTTAAAGCTCTTCATTATGCAAAAAAAGGTGTTAATGGTGTTATGTTAACCATAAAAAAACAAAAAGCAAAAACATATAAATGGAAAATAAAATATACAAAACTACAGAATGTTGCAAATTTTGAAAAAGAATTACCTAAAAGCTTTATTGCCAAGGATGGTTTTGGCATAACATCTACGTGTAAAAGGTATATTAAGGAGCTTATTTCAGGTGAAGATTTCCCACCATATAAAGATGGCATCCCTGTCTATGCAAAATTAAAACTTTGCATAGTCAAAAAGAAATTGAAGAAATTTAAAGTAAATCTCTAAAATCAATCTTTTCTTTTTCATGATCTTTTATAAGCATTTCAAGAAAGCCTATAAAATCTTTATCACCATTAAGACAAGGTATGAATTTATATGTCTCGCCACCAGATTCCATGAATAAGTCATGTGACTCTTCCCCAATTTCTTCAATAGTTTCCAAACAATCAGATGGAAATCCTGGGCAATAAACTTGTATATTTTTAGTATTTTCAAGCGGGAGTTTCTCTAACCTTTCAGCTAAATACGGCTGGATCCACTCAGCTTTACCAAATCTTGATTGAAAAACAATTTCATAATCATTACTAGAAAGGTTTAGTTTATTTGCAATGAGATTAGCCGTTTTGAAACACTGAGATTGATAAGGCTCATCTTCTCCTACATACGATTTTGGAATACCATGAAATGATAATAATAATTTATCAGGTTTACCATGCGCATTTTGGAATGATTTAATATGCGAGACAGATGAATTTATATAGCCATCATAATCATGAAAGTCTTTGATCATAGAGATGTTTTTTTTATCTAGAGATATTTTATTTTTTTGAGTAACCCGAGCAATTTGATTCGCTATTGATTTAGTTGTCGTGGTTGAGTACTGGGGAAACATTGGTAGAAATAAGATGTTATTGAAACCCATCTTTATGTACTCCAATATTTTACTCTCTATTGAAGGCTTGCCATACCTCATTGCTACATCAACAATAAAATTATCATGTAATTTCTGACGCAACAAACCTGACTGAAGAAATGTATTATATAATAATGGCGAGCCCCATTCCGTCCAAACTTTCTTATATAACTCTGCGCTTTTCTTTGGTCTTGTTCTCAAAATTATCAAATGTAATAATGGTAGCCAAAATATTCTAGGCAACCTTATAACATCTTTGTCAGAGAGGAATTCTTTTAAATAAACTCTAACATCATGCTCTGTTGGCTGATTTGGAGTACCAAGATTAGATACAAGAACAACAGTTTTAGATTTATGATCTGATTTCATTCACTTATTGTAAAGCAATGTTAAGGTTTTGTGTATCTCTTAAAGATAGGGCTTTTATTTGAAATATGAGATATAAGAAGCTCCATTTGATCAGATAATATCTTTCTTCCCCTTAAAATTAAATATTCCACCCTAGATGGCGCAAAGGGTATAGCAAGAAGCATCATGTTAGCGTTTTCCGGTGTTCTCCCACCTTTCTGGTTATTGCATCGCTTGCAGGACGTGACAACATTAGTCCAAACGTCTAAGCCGCCATGTGACAAAGGCATAACATGATCCCTTGATAATTCTTTATAGTTAAAAGACTGACCACAGTATAGGCAATTATTAGCATCTCTTTTAAATAATGTTGAATTTGATAAGGAAGGCGTAAAGCTTGAATAATCCAATTTATTTATATCATGTGTTGCTATTATAGAATTTACTTTTAGCGTGCTTTTCAGCTGTGTTAGACGGTTATAACCGCCCCTTAGGAGCATAGAAGATGATCCACATTCATAAGAGACTTGATTAGTGTAATACAGCCTTGCAGCTGTTTCATAAGATATCCAAGATACAGGATAACCTGCGGAGTTGAGTCTAAGTATTTGTTGGTTCGTAACTATCATTATTAATTATACCTAGTAAATTAGTCACTAGTAGCATAAATAACTTATTATATTAAAATAACAGTGCTAATTTAAAAATTATATCTTCAAAATCATATACATCTTGTATGTAAATCTGAAAAGAATAGCCATAATAGTGTTAAAAAATACAAAAGGTGCACTGTTTATTAACATCCCGATGTAAAAGCAATAAACATCATCTTAAAAACGAACTGTAATAGACAGACATTTATTAATTACATAAGTTATTGTTATTTATAGATATTTGAAATTGATTATAAATTGAACAATTCGCCACAGGTAAATTGAGGGAATAAAAAATTAAAGAAAGTGCATAGTTATCCACAACTTTATTAACAAAAGTTGTGGATAAAAAAAACTTGACTTGAAGCAAGCAAAGATATTAAAAGAAATTGCCTAAATGTATAATAAATTATGAAAAATCTCCTTAAAATTGCGTTTAACCTACCTCTCTATAGTACTTATGACTATATATCTCAGGTCACTAACAGCAATATTAAGATAGGGATGAGGGTCGAAGCGCCTTTTGGACGAAAAAAAATAATAGGAATCATAAGCGAAATAACTAATATAGATGTTAGCAGCAAAAGCAAATATAAGTTGAAGAATATATATTCCATCCTTGATGATGAACCTATTATCACAAAAGATCTGATGAAAATATGCAAATGGGCATCGAATTATTATCAATACCCGCTAGGACAAGTCTACTTCAGTTGCATCCCTACGAAACTTAGAAAAAATATTATTGTAAATGTAATGGATAGTAGAAGTTTTTTTTATGAAATAACAGAAAAACGAGTTAATGACTATTTCAAAAATAAATCAGCACAAAAAAGAATATACGAGGCCATAAAAAGTAAAATAAAAGTTAAATCTAAAGAAATAAAACTTTCTAATCCGTTGAAACTATTATTACAGAATGGATTTATTAAAAAAAGCTTCTCTTATTTTCCAGAAAAAGTTGTTGATGAAATTAATTTAAATGAAGAGCAAGCTAGAGCATATAAGGCTATAAATAATAAAATTAATAAATTTTCTCCAAGTTTAATAGAAGGTGTTACAGGCAGCGGGAAAACAGAACTTTACATCAAGGTTATTCAAAAAATATTGTTATCTGGTAGTCAGTCACTAGTGATTGTTCCCGAGATAAACCTTATTCCACAAATAGTTAAAAGATTTAGAAAATATCTGAACTGCAATATTTCAGAGTATCACTCTTCAATAACAGAAAATAACAAATATAACATTTGGAAAGAGTCTGCAAATGGAAAGATTGATATAGTGATTGGAACTAGATCAGCAGTTTTTTTGCCTTTTAAAGCTCTTAAAATAATTATAATTGATGAGGAGCATGACGTATCTCTTAAGCAGTCAGAAAAGTTCAGATATCACGCTAGAGATTTATCATTAGTTAGATCAAAAAACCTAAATATTCCAATATTGATGGGGAGTGCGACACCATCATTTGAGAGTTTACATAATTGTGATATAGGTAAATATAATCATATTATTCTTAAGAAAAGATTTTTTAACACAAAATTACCTGCTGTGAAAGTTGTTGATGCCAGCAGAGATACTGTGACCGATGGATTTTCATCTGAGTTAATAAGGTCTATCAAGAATGAATTAAATTTAAATAAGCAAGTTTTGTTATTTGTTGGGAGACGAGGTTACAGTCATGCATTATTATGTAAAATATGTGGTTGGACATCTAAATGTTTTAAATGTGACGCTCATATGACATTTCACAAAAATGAAAATATCTTATGGTGTCATCACTGTGGTTATAAAAAGAAAATTAACATAAATGATTTCTGTGCATGTAAAAGTGAAAGTGAAATAGTTCCATTAGGAACAGGAACAGAAAGAGTGGAGACAAAATGTAAGAGTCTTTTCCCAAATGCGAATATTATAAGAATTGACAGTGATACGATAAATAACATTACAAAGTTGAAAGATTTCATTAAAAAAACACAATCTAAAGAAATTGATATACTTGTTGGAACACAAATGCTGACAAAAGGACATGATTTTCCTGATTTAAATCTAGTTGGAATAATTGATATTGACGCTGGCTTATATAGTCTAGATTTCAGGGGACTAGAAAAGATAGGGCAAATGATAATTCAGGTTGCTGGCAGATCTGGAAGACATAATAGTCAAGGCAAGTTAATCATTCAGACCAGAAAACCAGATAACATTCTCCTGAATGAACTGTTAAATCATGGATATAATAAGTTTGCTAAA
>Ga0213863_10003662_pt1 | contig 10505 bp, 3 predicted proteins | sample PICome_8_FD_160128 | JGI IMG/M metagenome (GOLD analysis project Ga0213863, IMG submission 160128) | Coastal seawater microbial communities near Pivers Island, North Carolina, United States - PICO497 | ecosystem: Environmental > Aquatic > Marine > Coastal | place: USA: North Carolina | collected... | reverse complement strand
ATCGGAAGCTCTATAATTCCAATGGTTTTACCGTCCCTTGAAGGTGATACTTCTTTATAATTCAATTATTTTAACTTCGCTAGAAGACTTGACTGGAATTCTCCCACAAAAGTGTTTAGTTAATTGCTAACTAAATCGAAAGAGTTCCTTTTTTAGCAAAGTAACCAAACTTCCAGTTTTGACCTTAACTCCAGCTTCGACGATTGAAAAGGAACCCATTCTTTACCAGTTCGTTACTCGCTTTTGCGACGATCTTACCATCTGTCGCCGCGAACCCTGATTTCAAAACGACCGTCCAGCCTATCCTTGAGGCCAATTGCGTTCGATGCCACAACCAATCAAAGGTTAAAGGTGGATTGAGAATTGACACTTATGAAAAGTTAATGGAGGGCGGTGATACCTCCGAGGCCGTTGTCCCAGGCAAACCCGATAAAAGCGAACTTCTACTCCGGATCCACCTTCGCCCTATCGATGAAGGTGTTATGCCAGATGAAGGAAAGGCTCTAAAACCTGAAGAGGTTACAATTCTTGATGCCTGGATCGAAGCAGGCGCAGAATGGCCAGAAGGCGTCACCCTTACCGAGCGAAAGCCCAAAATGCCGAAACGGGTTGCAATGCCCACACGAATCCCTTCAAGCAATTCAGAAGCTGCCTTCATGCTCGACGATCTTTTGCAACGTGAAAATACGGGCAGCGGAGTCATTACGACTGACGTCATCAATGACAATGCATTCCTCAGAAGGGCTACCATAGACCTCATTGGCCGTATTCCGACTATAAAGGAAATCCGGGAATATCAAAAGTGGGGTGAAAAACGCCGTGCTAAGCTAATCGCTAAACTCACCTCTCATGCGCGTTTCGCTGACCGCTGGACCATTTTTATGGCTGACATGTTGCGCATCCGCTCCAACGTAACCGGGGGGAATCAACTACTCGCTTACATCCATGGATCCCTTGATCAAGGAAAGCCATACGATGAGCTAGTTCGTGAACTCATTAGCGCTTCTGGTCGCGCAAACTCAAATCCGGCTGTCGGATACATCCTAGGTGATGATGCCGCTCCAATGGAACTTGCTGCAGCGACCTCTCAAATTTTCCTCGGCGTCCGAATTGGTTGTGCGATGTGCCACGATCATCCATTCGATGATTGGGAACAAAAACATTTCTATGATCTTGCCGCCTTCTTTGGCAAAACTAAAAAAATGCAGAGCCGGCGCGGTGGCGGCGTTTATACAACCGAGGGAGATAAAATGACGGTTCTTTGGCCTCCCGAGGATAAGGCCGATCCTGATAAACGTAAACCGGTGAAGCCAAAGTTTCCTTTTCAAGTCGCTGAGAGTGGGACTACCCCTCAGCATATCGAACGCTTCGAAGCGATTAGCCTCGCTCGAGCCAAAAAAGAAGCTGGAGGCGCTGAATCAGCCTCCTTGGACGCCCTTCTTGACTCAGTGGAGCCAAACGTCGGAAAACCCGGCGATCCAGTTTTAGAAGAAGCAAAGAGAGAAAGCCGCCTGCTCAAAGTGCATGGCGATATTTATCGCTCAAGTGAACTTCGAACCAAACTCGCTGATCTTATCACCGACCCTAGAAATGACTACTTCGCCCGCGCCTTCGTCAATCGAGTATGGGCTGAGCTCATTGGCCACGGATTCGTCGAGCCTCTCGACAACTTTTCCGATTACAATGAGCTACACCACCCCTCAACTCTTGATTTCCTAGCTCAAGAATTTATCGCTAGCGGATACGACCTCCGAACTCTCGTCCGCATAATCACACTTTCGGATGTTTATCGTCGCTCTGCTCTCTCGGCGAATACCGACATCGAACTTCGGAAGAAAAGCGAATTGAACTTCACCGCCGCGCCCAGTCGGAGAATGATTAGTGAAGTTCTTTATGATAGCATCGTAGTAGCTGGCCATCTGGGAGACTTCAAGTGGCCAAAGGGAGCCAACAACAAGGAGGTAAGCCGTGAAATCCGCGTTCCAACTGGAGAATATACAATTCTTAAAGCTGATGAAAGTCAACCGGTCATGATGACCAAAAAAGAGCCAATGCGCGACGATGGCTACGACCTAGAATCTTCATTAAAGATAAATTTTGGCTCTATTCTCAACTCTAGAGAGCAGACCGAGATTGCAAACATGCGCATGAAATCTGATGAAGCAATTAAAGCGAAAGAAATGGCCGAAAAAATGGCCGCCCTTATGCAAAAAGATAAAGAACGACGGGTGATGAAATACAAAACAGAAACAATCACCGAGACGTTCGATGACAACCCGCGCTTCGATAGTGCAATGCGAATGGCCACTCCAGCTCCCCCAGCTCACTTTCTTCGCGTCTTCGGTCAACCTGCCCGCACCGGGCTGGGCGAGTTCCGCGATAATGCCTCCTCACTTCGCCAGCAACTTCTCATGTTGAATGGTCGCATTACCAATGAAGCTTCCCGCGTCGGCACACTTGAGCCGATTCATCGCATCCTTAAAAAAGACCCCGATCTCGCTATCGACTGGGCCTATCAGGAAATCTTAACCCGCTACCCGACTGATAGGGAAAAGTCCGATGCCCGCTCTATTGTGAAAAATAGCGAAGAAGGCATGGCCGATCTCCGCTGGGCTCTCCTCAACAGTAACGAATTTCGATTCCTTCCTTAAAAAAACTTTCTCACATTACACAGCCCTTTACTCCTTATGTCCTGTTCCGACTACCAACTCACCCGACGCCGGATGCTGAAGACCTTCAGCGCGAGCCTTCTTGGGATGCCAGTAAGCCAGCTTCTCGCTCAAGGTGCTTCCTCAAAGGCGCGAGCCGAGCACGTCATCCTTTTCTGGAATAGCGGCGGCATGAGCCATCTCGACACGTGGGATCCAAAACCCGGACGCAAGGTTCAGGGCGAATTTAATCCTGTCAAAACTTCGGTCGATGGCATGGAGATTTCCGAAATCTTCCCTCAGCTTGCCAAGCAAATGCACCACGGAGCCCTCATTCGCTCCATTGCAGGAACCAACGGCGATCATGGTCGAGCTCAATACGAGCTTCAAACCGGCTTTAATCAATCGCCAAATATAATGCATCCAGGACTCGGTTCACTAGTCGCACATGAGCGAGAGCCACTCGGCGACCTCCCCGCCCTCGTCAGCATTAGTGGACAAGCCGCTCGTGCCGGTTACCTTGGGCAGCAGTGTGAAGCCTATTTTGTTGGTCGCCCCGGACAAAAAGATCCTTACCTAACCTTCCCTGAAGGGATCAGCCACGCCCGTGGGATGCAACGCCTTCAGATTTTGGAAAAAATGAATCGCCGCACCTCGGCCCAGAACGGAGCGGATGAATTGAAGGCTTCCCAGACAGCGCTAAAAGACGCTGTCGCCCTGATGGAGAGCCCAGCTCTCAAGGCCTTTGACCTCGAAAAGGAAAACCCCACCACTGTCGAGAAATATGGTGATACCGAATTTGGACGCGGAGCCCTCCTAGCGCGTCGTCTTGTAGAGCAAGGAGTTCGCTTCGTACAGGTCAACCGCGGCGGATTTGACAACCACGGAAATATCTTCGAAGCGATGCGTAATCACGGAGCCGACATGGACCCAGCGATCGCGTCACTCATTTCAGATCTCAAGGCAAGCGGCAAACTAGAAAAAACCTTGATCGTCGTTCTTAGTGAATTTGGAAGAACTCCACGCATCAACGATGGCGGAGGACGCGACCACTGGGCACGCGTCTTTAGCTGCATGATGGCTGGTGGTGGAATCAAGGGAGGAAGCATCATTGGAGCTTCAGACCCCGATGGAATGGAAGTGGCAGAACGCCCAGTCAAGGTCGCAGACCTTCACGCCACTCTTTGTCATGCTCTTGGCATCGATCTCAACAAGGAACTCACCACTCCCCAGGGGCGTCCGATACGACTCGTCCGCAAGGAGGCTAACCCGATCAACGAACTATTCGCTTAATTAACGTGAGAAGCTTCATTAAACGATTCCTCCCTTTCTTCCTCACTCTTCCCCTCTTTGCTCAGTCTCCAAAGGTCGTCGAACGTGGATCCATCATAGAAGACCGCGCAGCCCGCAAGCTTTTGCAGGCCGGTGATGCGCGACTCGAAGTTGGTGAAAACGAAAAGGCCCTCGAGATTTGGGAGTCTGTCGTAGAGCGCTATCCACGGAGCCAAATCCGTTTCGAAGCCCACCTCCGGCTTGCCGACCATCTTCTCCTTGAAATCAAAGACTTCGACAGAGCACGCATCCATTACGAATCCGCTGCGATTGAGGCTAATGGGGATGATACTAAGCGAGCCTACGCTTTCCTAAATATTGGAACCTGCTTCTACGAAGCGGGTAACTACGGAAAGTGCTTCGGCATCATGCGCGATGTCATCGAGCAATTCCCAACTTCCTCCGAGATCAATGAAGCTTACTACTACATCGGTCTTGGGCATTTCAAACTTGGGCATTACAGCCGCGCTATCGAAGCACTAGAAAAAGTAGGAACCGCTCTTTCAAGCAAGGATTCACTCATCGAAAAAGTCGAAGCTGGGAAACGATTCTATGTGAAAATCGATGATCAGGATTTCGCTATTCTAGAACCTGGTTCTCAAATCAAAGTTCGCTGCCTTACCACAGGTGGCGATGAAGAAACAGTCGTCTGCGATCCTGTTGGTCGAAATGCTCGAATCGTGATGGGTCGAATCCCAACCCAGCTCAATCAAGCTTCTCCCAATAATGGCACCCTCGAAGTTCGCGGCGGAGATCGGATCACAGTCACTTATATCGATGCCCAAACCGCGCAAAAAGACACCAACGCAAAGCGCCTTAAGGAAGTCATAGTTGTGGGCAACGGAGTAGCGCGTATCACGGACGGGTCTTACCTCCATAATCTCCCTGCAGCAGTTCTTGGAAAGCAACTTCACCTCCAGGTCACCGACGCCGATCACGACACCACTAACGGAGCCGACCAGATCCAAGCCACCGTTCAAGTTTTTCGGCGTAAAACGCCCGATGAAATCGACGCGGAACTCGCGAAAGGAGTCGCAAACGGAGAACTTGAAGAGGGGCCTGACGGGGAAGATTTGAAATCTCAGATTGAACCGCTCCTCATGGTCCGAGCCGTTCCTGTAACTTTACGTGAACAAGAGCAACGAGGAACTTTCCGTCTCGCAATCCCTCTCCGGCTTTCGACCGCCGCCAATACTCTCACCGGCGAACCCGGCCAAATCGTCCGACTCGTTTACCGAGACGATCAGAACCTCGGCGAAGGCACCATGATTCGCACCTCTGAAACCAAAATCATTGAGGGAAACCTCGGCGAAGTGCGTGTCACGCGGACCGAAATTTCCGACGAAGAACTTCGACTTAAAACGAAACTTCAAACAGCCTCGGCACTTACCGAAGTAGGCAATCACTACAAGGAATTTGGTCTCAACGAAAAGGCCAATTATAAATATGCTGAAGCTCTTGATGTCTGTGAGGAAATCCTCGTTCAAGCCAAGAAGGTTGGAGGAAAACTCCTCGAGCAAACTTATGTGCAACTTTGGCGGATCTACTTCGCTATGGATAAGCTAGACCTAGCGCTTGGTATGAGTCGACGTCTCCTGAATGAATTTCCATCCAGCTCATTCGTGGACGAGGCGATGCTACAACAAGCCCATGTTGAGCGAAAGCGCGAGAATTTCCCACGCGCTATCAACCTCTATACAAGTATCGCCAAAATCCCAGAAAGCCCTTTAAAAGGTGAAGGTCAATTCTTCACCGGCGAATGCTATGAAGCCATGGCCTTGAAAGCCACCACAGGACAATCCGCCAGTCTCTATGAGAAAGCTTTTCTAGCCTACCAAAAAGTCTACGAGCAGTTTCCTGATTCGGGCCGGGTTGGGGATTCTGTCGCAAAAATGGCTGCCTTCTATTATAAGAAAGAAGATTACGCACGCGCCGTTGACGTCTTCGAAAATGTTCTCTCTGACTATCCCGACGCCAATTTTTTAGATGTCATCCTCTTCAATTATGGCCGTTGTCTCTACAAGCTTAAGAAAAAGCCCGAAGCCCGCCAAAAATTCGAACATCTCATCCGCGACTATCCCGAAAGTGACATTGCCACAGAAGCTAATAAAATCGTGGAAGCCCTCAAAAAAGCAGGATTTTGAAAACACTTATCCCTCAACTCGCTCTACTTCTTTTCTTAAGCATGCCGGCGCATGCCGACCAAGCTATCGACCTTGAGGCAAAGCTTAAGGAAACAACAGAATCATCTTCCTCAGGGGGGAAACTTATGGAGGAATTAGTGGACCTCTACTGGAAGGACGAAAAGGTCTTCGGGATCATTCGCACCACTTCGAAGTTTTCGCGCGCCCAGACTGAGAACCCCAAACGCGCCGCGATGACCCTTAAGCTCGTTGAAGGGTATACCGTAACGGCTCGCCATGACGACGTGATAATGACCGGGCGCCAATTCTTGGAAATCTTCCCAGGGCACACTCTTACTAACAAAGTAAGAGAATACCTTGCGACTGCATATGAGAACACCAGCCGCAATAATCTTGCCGCAATTGAGTATCAAACTATTTGGGAAAATAACGGCTCTACTAGCCAGGGCATCAAAGCCCTCGCTCTCTTCAATCAGGTCAATAATGGCGCCTCATTCAACCGGGCCTCCAGCCTAGCAGCTGCGATGGTTGTGAAGATCCCCGCCACTTCGCTACTCACTGGAGTTGGCTTTCAGGGGATGCACGCCGCCGAGCGAGCAGAGCAATGGGCCGAAGGCCTTCAAATCGCAAAAACTCTCATTCGCCGAAATGCCCCCATCAATGAACTCAAAAAACAAGATTTATGGTTTCGCACCGGTCGATTTGAATCAAAATTAGGACAATTTGAAAATGCAATTCAATCCTATCGCCAGGCTCTTAAATCAAAGCGGGCTGATGTTCATAGCAATCTGATCGACGCCATGATCAGCGCAAAGACCCCCCCTTCCGCAATTGAATCGGAAGCGAAAAAGTATCTTGCGACCTTTCCTAAGCGCGATGATCGATTTACCCCGCTTATCAAGGCAGCGAATGCGGCCGCCGAAGCCAAGGACTTAACTCGAGCCTTAACGATTGCTGAGAGCGTCATGCTGCACGACGTTACCAATCAAAACCTTCTCCAGTCTTATGTAAAATGGCACGGCGACAATCATTCCCTTGCCGCCCGGGGCCTCCTTAAACTTATTGCAAAAAATCCTAACGAAGTAGAAACCCTCCGCGCTGTCCTTGCACTCAGTGTTTATCGAGATGGCCTAAAAGATATCGCGAAGGCACGAAGCGTTGCCTACGACTTTCTCGCAAAATCTCCAACCGAAGATAAATGGACGGAGGAGATTATTGCTTTCCTTTATTCATCAGCCACCGGACCAGAGACCTTCCGTAAAGATCTCTCAGCCATTAGTAGCAGCGCAAAATCATTTCCACATCTTGCTGGGTTCCAAGATCGAATCTGGAAAAATGCCCCAAAAGATAAAGAACAAAATCGTAGCTGGCAAATAGCTAAAAAGTCTCATCAAAACGATCCGGTGGCCAATCTTTGGAAAGGCATTCAAGAAAAAGGAGGGAAATCAGGTAAATCTTGTCAGCAGCTTCTCGAGCAAAAACTCACAAAAACACAACGTCGCCTTGTTCTTTCACGACTCGCGTATGTGTATCGCCACCACCTTGGAGGGAAATCAAAAGAAAGCGCTGCAAAGTATTACCAAAAGCTCTGTCAAGAATTCCCAAAAGACCTCGCGGCTTCGGAACAATGGCTCGAAGCTGCAGCCTACGCTCCAGAAAAAGATCGAGTGGCCATGAAACTTGCAGCAGCCAACCACCTCCTCTCAATCCCTCCCGGCCCCGCCTACTACGACACCTGGTATCGCCTCCTCCAAGTCAAAAATGAGCCCCTGATCCGAAAGGCCATCCCATGGATCAAAAAATCAAAGGAACAGAGTGACAATAGATCCGCTCACAGCACCCGGATCGGCGACATCATGAATGAGCTTGGGATGGAAACCGAAGCCATCCAATGGTGGAAATCCTTCATGGATCTTGACCCGAGTAACCGCGAGTATGTTGATTGCACCCTACGTGTCGCGTCGACTATGAAACCCGGCCTGGCGCAGGGCTTTCTTAAAAATCGGGCAGAAGCAGACACTGCTTACCACGGAGCCTTCACTGCTGAACTCGCGAACCTTCTCTTTCAGGCTGACGATCTCGATGGAATGCAATCGCTTCTCAAAAAAGCCCGTGATCGGGCAGATCAAACGCCTTTCCGATCTTGGGGTATGGGTGAGTGGCCCGCTCGCTCCTGGCTCGAAACTGCCAAGAGCTCTAAAGATTGGCCTGAAGACAAAAAAAAGCGTGTTTACAAAATAATTAGAGATCTCCGCATTGGACGGGTAAGCAGTGAAGCCGGACTCGATCTCCTCAGCACCTCAACTAGATCGGTCGATCGACTTCTAAGCGCACAAGCTCTCATCAAGACGGCCGACCAACATTATGAATCATGGAGGCGAATCTACCCCTACGCCCAGGCTGCTCTCGCTCGCAAAGATTTCCCACTTGGAACCACAATTCTAAATGGACTCCTAAACACCATCCGTTCAGTAGGTGATTCCGAAATAACGGAGGCTCGAAAACTTCTCGGTAAGACTTATCGAGAAATGGGAACCCTGAGTGCCGATATTTCATCAGACAGCCCGATTGCTCCGCTTCTACAAACCATCCTCCACCTTCGTCTTGGTGATAACGAGCGAGCCGAGGCGAGCTATTACCAAAATCAGGAGCTTTTCAACAAGCACCGCCATGAGCTTCCGATAGAACTTCTTCTATTTGGTGCAGAAATCCACATCGCGCAAGGAACTCCAGAAGATCATGATCGAGCTGAGGATATCCTTCGTGGATGGATGCTTAAGTTTAGCGAGTCTGAAAAAGTCGATATTCGCGACAAGTCACAAATTCAACTTCTTCTAGCGCGTAACTATCAGCGAGGCAGACAATATGACATTGCTCGTGCTGAATTCACCACAATTTTAAATCTCTACAAGGAACAGCCAGAGGCGATTGAAGCACAATTTGGAATTGGCGAGACTTACATGGCTCAGCGCGTCTACGATCAGGCTGAAGAAATTTTTACAACACTTTCAGAAAACCCCAACCCCTCCATATCGATACGAGCGAATTTCCTTCGAGGAGTCCTCGCTATCAGACAGGAGGACAACGAACGAGCGCGCCGGATTTTCCTCTCAGTCCTAGAGCAAGCTCCGGATACCGAACTCGCCAACAAAACACTCTACAACCTTGCCGAAGTTTATGGAATCGAACAACGATTCCTTACTCAACTAGAGACGCTACGTACTGTGGGACGCCTCGGACAGGAATCAAAACTCTGGCATGCCCCAGGCAAGGCTCTCTCAGTCGTCGTGCAAGACCCAGATTTGGGAATTAGCCGGGGAGACACACGAATACCCGTCATCGTCCGCACCGAGCCCGGGAATGATCGTGAGGAATCTTTCCTAAGCAGTGGAGGGGCAGGCAAAGGAATCTTTCTCACTGAATTCCCAACTACCCTTGGCGAGGCAAATATTGGAGATGGAGTCTTACAGGTCACCGGAGGCGACATTATCTCTGTCGATTACCCCGAGGATTTTAAAAAGCAATTCCAGTTTGAATTTCTAAGCAACACGCGCCTTCGAATCGCTTCCGATGGATCACTCGAAGTGGCCAGCAGCGAAATCATTAATGAAAAAGACGCTAGTTTTACGGACGTCCTCAAAAAGGAAATCGCAGAAAAGAAAGAGGAGCAATCACGCTCTGCTTCTCGCCCGAGAAATCAGGTGAAACCCGGTAATCTAATCTATCTTCAGGTTAAGGATGGGGACCGCGATCTGACTGACACCCCCGATAAGGTCAGCGTGAAACTCTCCACTTCAAGTGGCGATGAAGTTCAACTCAAAATCGATGAAGAGACCCGACACGGCGGCGTTTTTCTTGGGATGTCCCGCACCGGAGAACTTCCCGCAGGAGCAAAAGCCTCAGATTCCGCCCTTGATCATAGCCCCCTCAAAGCAATTGATCATTCGCTCGAAACCACCTGGCGTAGCGAGCCTGATGGTGCCGCACCGAAGTCTCTTTCAATCGACATGAAAGAGCTCCGCAAGACTGACTCGATCACTCTCACTTCTCCCCAAACAGACGAAGAAGCCCCGGTCCGGATGACAATTCGAGGGAGTCACGACGGACGCTTTTGGTTTAACCTAGCTTCATTACCGCCACCAAAGCCCGCTCTACCACTCAATTTCCCAGAAGTTGATATGCACCTTCGAGTCTTCAAGACTTCAGCCAAAAGCCTGAAAGAAAATTACTCATGGGAAGAGATCTCCGACCTCGTCCAGAAAGTTAAACCAACAGAAGTTAATCAAGTGGAAACTCTCTCCTGGCAATCCCCGGAAGAAAGCACTGACGCCTACTTCCTCCTTTGGTCTGGCCCACTTGTCCAGGAGCGCGAAGGAGCGAT
>Ga0213863_10003661_pt1 | contig 10509 bp, 10 predicted proteins | sample PICome_8_FD_160128 | JGI IMG/M metagenome (GOLD analysis project Ga0213863, IMG submission 160128) | Coastal seawater microbial communities near Pivers Island, North Carolina, United States - PICO497 | ecosystem: Environmental > Aquatic > Marine > Coastal | place: USA: North Carolina... | reverse complement strand
GAAGGTCAGTGACTTATGCCGATCCTGCATTTGAGCCGATCCTCATGGTGTCTTTGTTCGGCGCGACATTGGTCGTTTGTGGATTAGGCTGCGTGTTGGCGCAATTTTGGATCAGCTATCGTGATCGCGATGCGACGAGAGTGCCCGTGGGTGACCCTTGGGATGGTCGTACGCTGGAGTGGTCTATGTCAGCCCCTCCGCCAGAATATAATTTTGCAATCCTGCCGCAGGTCACTGACCGGGATAATTTTGCAATGGCGAAGGAACGCGGCGAGGCTTATCCAGAGCCAGAGCCGGAGTCCTATGAAGATATTGTACTGCCGAAGAATACGTCGATAGGCATGATATTTTGCATTGCCGCTACTACACTCAGCCTGGGCATGGTCTGGTATATATGGTGGCTGGCGCTCATTTCTGTTGCCGTCATTCCGTTGGCTTTAATTGTGCGGAGTTTTTATCTCGATACCGAGCAGGTGATACCTGCCGCCGAGATTGAGAAGGAGCATCGGCGGTGGTTGGCGGAGGTGAATTCGGTGAAGGCAGTAACCCGTGATCTGGAGCATAGTCCAGTGAACAAAGGGCTTGCCAAGCTTGAGCCGGCGGAGACGGCGTCATGAAAGGAGAGGCGGTAAGACACCCGGGCATTAATTTGGGTGATGATCATGGAGAGGCCCACAGCGCGGCGGAGACGCTCGTTTTTGGCTTCTGGGTGTTTCTGATGAGTGATCTGATCGTCTTTGGACTCATGTTTGCAACCTACGTGACCATGCTCACTCCAAACTCGTTTGCCGGTGGACCTGAACCGAAGGATGTGTTCAATCTGGGCAGCGCGTTCGCCCAAACAATCTTGCTACTGCTAAGCAGTCTTGCTATGGGTTTCGCCGGGCTTGCATTGCGGTACAAACACTCGGTAGTGAGGATGAACATATGGCTGCTGATTTCTCTTTTTCTTGGAATAGGTTTTCTTGCGCTCGAGATAAATGACTTCCGTGACATGATTGAGATGGGTGCGGTGCCTAGTCGTTCAGGTTTCCTTTCTGCGTTCTTCGGACTCGTTCCTCTTCACGGGTTACATGTGACGGCCGGGTGTATCTGGATTGTGATCATGCTCATCCAATTACGTGTATTTGGTCCCAACACGGTCGTAAAGACACGGCTCCTGCGTCTGGGGCTTTTCTGGCATTTTCTCGATATTGTATGGATTGGGATATTTTCGATCGTCTTTTTGGGAGGTCTCGCCTGATGGACCAAGATCATCGCTTCGAACAAGCACTCAGGCAATATATCATTGGTTTTGTACTGGCCCTTGCGCTGACGGGTGTTCCCTTCGCGCTGGTTGCCTGGGGCAAACTGCCCGGTTCCGTTACCCTGCTTTTTGTATTACTTTGCGGCCTGACCCAGATGGTAGTGCAATTCAGGTATTTCCTGCATATAGATTTCACGCAGCAAAAGCGTGAAGACCTCTTGCTCATACTTTTCTCGACATTATTACTGGCGATCATGGCAGGGGGAACTATCTGGATAATGACCAACCTTGCCCACCGTATGCATTAAGTGGATTCTCGGCGGTAACCCAGTTTAAAAAACGGGTAAATGCCGTCGATTATTGCTTCAGTTGTTTTCGAGTGTAAAAAGCTATCCGGCCAAGAAAGCCAGGGGAGTGCGCTTTTGCCAGTGCGATTCGCGCCAGCGTGAAGGAACACTTATAGTGGAGAGACCCGGGAGCGCGATAACGCACATTTGGCTGAGGACTTTCGTGTTATGAAGATCGTGATAGTTGGTGGTGGAGCGGGTGGGCTTGAGTTGGCGACTTATCTGGGCAACAAGCTGGGCCGCAAAGGGCAGGCCGACGTCATATTGATCGATCAGAATCAGACGCATCTCTGGAAACCGCTGCTGCATGAGGTTGCTGCGGGCAGTCTCGATGCGGAAGTTGACTCCTTAAGCTACCGCGCACATGCCGCGGCGCACGGCTTCGTTTTCAAGCTCGGACGTTTTGAAAACGTAGACAGAGTTAACCGCTGCATTGCGCTTGCACAGGTAATGGATGAAGACGGGGTTGAGGTGCTGCCTCCGCGAAGTGAGTCCTACGATCAACTGGTAATTGCTATCGGCAGTAGTTGTAATGATTTCAACACGCCGGGTGTGTCTCAGTACTCGCAGTTTTTAGAGCAATCCCAGCAGGCTCAAAAATTTCATCGGCAGCTGGTCAATTATTTCGTCAAGCTTAACCGAAGCCTGATTGATGATCCTGATAAAATCCTGAGCATTGTCATCGTAGGCGGCGGGGCTACTGGTGTTGAGTTGTCAGCCGAGCTCTTCAATGCCCGGCAGTTGTTCGCTCTTTACGGTCTGGATCGAGTGACGCCAGAACATATGCGAGTGACCTTGTTAGAGGCAGGTCCAAGGTTGGTGCCTGCTCTGGCGGAGGAAGTATCGGAGAGCGTAAGAACCGAATTAATAAAGCTGGGCGCTGATATCCGACTGGATACCAGGGTAGCAAGAGCCGAGGAGAACGCCTTTGTCACTGCCAGTGGAGAAATTATAGAAGCCGATTTGATGCTTTGGGCCGCTGGTGTAAAAGTGCCGGACTTTGTTGCCGAAATTGAAGGGCTAGAGACTAATCGAATCAATCAGATACTGGTGAAACCAACGATGCAGGCTACCACGGACGACTCAATTTTTGTCATTGGCGACTGTGCCGGTTTCGAGCTCGATGGCGGTCAATGGGTGCCGCCCCGGGCGCAATCGGCTCATCAAATGGCTGATGTGGTGGGCAAGAATATTATCAGAGGTATGAAAGGCAAGCCGCTCAAGCACTTTACTTATCGTGATCACGGGTCTCTGGTCTCACTGAGCCAGTATACGGCCATAGGCGTATTGATGGGCAACTTCGGCAGCGGACAAAGTCTGAATGTGCGTGGCTGGGTTGCAAGAATGGCCTATATTTCGCTTTATCGACTGCATCAGGTTGCGTTGCATGGATGGTTTAAAGCGTCCCTGTTGGTCGTTGCCGATAAGATCAACCACATAGTGAAGCCGCGTTTAAAATTGCATTAGGTTTAGCTGTCATACAGGCCCTTACGTTGTGTCGTTACTGACGGTAGCGAACGGGTGATAGCGGCAATCAACGCATTTCAGCCTTTTTGGCTCAGTGGAGAGCGTGCGGACGCCTTTATAGCGCAAAAGGCCTATATCGCGGTTGTTATCAGACGGGCTGGGATTCTTTGTGGCAGTGCCATAGACTGACGTCGGCGTGGGCATGGCTCATCGCTGCCGCAGTCTCGCTGCCGGTGCTATCGCGAAAATCGACCGTTTTGTGGGGCGAATGGAGTAATTCGCACGTCATGACAAAATAGAGCTATGATCAGGGTTGGATATACCACTGGAGACAAGATAATGAAGATTTTGATAACACTCCCTGCGTATTGTGTGGCGTTAGCATTGAGCTGGGGCGTACAGGCAGAAATATATGAAAGCACCAACGCTCAGGGCAACCCGGTCTTCACCGATACGCCGACTGCTGGAGCTGAAAAGATCGATTTACCACAAGAAAATATCGCCGATGCTGTCAAAATGTCGCCAGAGCCCATGTCGGTTGATGAGCCTGCCGTTGAGGAGCAGCCCGCTGTCAGACCTGAGGAGTCAGGTAATGTGGCAGTTATCCCAAACACGCGCAACGAAGAACTAGAAAGAGGTGTTGCGGCTGACATGCCTTACGAAGTGGGTGATATTCCAACTGAAGAGGAAATGCAGCGGCGCGAGGAATCCATGAGGGGGGAGTATACGGATGAAAACGGTAACAGAGTGCGCATAGAACACCGTGGTCATGCAGGTGGGCGTCGCTAGAAGGGAAAATGAGCATAAAGTAGGCAAGCGACAGCCAGTTTATTCGCGACGAAAACCGAACGACACGTGAGCTGGCTGTTAGTCACCGCCACGTAACAACTTCGCGTGAGTATAATGAAATGAACGTAAACAAGTGCCAAAACGATATTCTCGATATCGCCGGTGACACGGCGTGGTTTTTCCCCAGTTAGTTTGAGTCACGGAATATCATACACATCACCATCTTTGAAAAAGAGGAGCTAGCCATGAAGCGTTCGAGAGTTTTGGCCGGAATTACAGGCTTCTGCGTGCTGTGTGCCGTGCTGAGCGGTTGCAGTGATAGCAGTGATAGCAGCGATAGCGGTAATAGTGGCACCGAATCCTCCGTAGCAATGAATCAGGTTCAATACCTGGGCACGCATAATAGTTATAAGCAGTTACTGCGGCGAGACTTGTTTGAGATTCTTACCAGCTTCGTGCCCGATGTTGCGAGGACTTTGGACTACGGGCACCTACCACTTGCAGAGCAGTTTACCTCGCAAGGTATACGCCAGATCGAATTAGACGTTTTTCATGATCCGAAGGGAGGCCTTTATTCGGAGCGGCAGGCGCTGGTTTTAGTAGGCGAGGCGCCGGCATCAGGCATTCCTGCACTGGATGAGCCTGGATTGAAGGTTCTGCATGTGCAGGAAATCGACTACGAGACATCGTGCTATACCTTTTTGGGGTGTCTCAGGGAGATCAGGAATTGGTCGGACGATAACCCTGATCATCTGCCCATGCTGGTTTTGGTCGAGGCAAAGGATGCTGTTATTGATGACCCCCTTGATCTTGGTTTTACCATTCCCTTGGCGTTCGATGCTGCCGCGCTTGACGCCATTGATGAGGAGGTTTTGTCGATTTTCAGTACTGAAAGCCTGATTACACCCGACTGGGTCAGAGGGCAGCGAGCGACCCTGGAGGAGGCGATTCTTACCGATGGCTGGCCAAGCCTTGATCAGGCCAGAGGTCGCGTCATGTTTGCGCTAGACAACGGGGGTAGTACCAGAGATAAATATATTGAAGGGCACCCATCGCTGGCCGGACGAGTGTTATTTACCGACTCCGAGCCGGGTACGCCTGAGGCCGCTTTTATCAAGAAAAACGATCCGGCAGATTATATGGCGATTCAGGAACTGGTGAGGCTTAACTATATGGTGCGTACGCGAGCGGACGCTGAGACCGAGCAAGCGCGCACAGGGGACACCACGCGCAGGGACACGGCGCTGTTGTCAGGTGCGCAATGGATCAGCACCGATTACCCCGTGGCCGACATGCGCTTCACTGATTACAAGGTTAGTATTCCCGGAGACAATATCGCTCGCTGCAATCCAGTGAATTTGCCCGCCGACTGTCAAGACTCGGATCTATAGAAAACGACGAACCCCGGCGTTACTCGTATTCAGGGTATGACAAATAAAGCCGACTCTATCGTCTCCCCCAGATGGCCCTTTGACATACGCCGCATGCCTTTCTACTACGGCTGGGTCATTTGGCTACTCAGCACTGCAGGCATCCTTGTATCCATACCCGGCCAAACTATGGGCATGGCTGTTTTCACGGACCACTTTATTGGCGCACTTGGACTGAGCCGTACGGAGCTATCATTGGCCTACCTCGTCGGTACGGTGGGTTCATCCTTTTTCCTGACCCGCGCTGGGCGTTGGTATGACTGGCTCGGGGGTCGGTTGATGGTCGCTCTGGCGGCAGCCTTGCTGGGCTTAATGCTGGTTTATATCGCGGTCGTAGACTCTATTGCCGCGCGTTTCGGTGGTGGCGTGCTGGTTAGTTTTGCGGCCATCACCGTGGGCTATTTCGGTGTGCGCTTTCTCGGACAGGGCGTACTGACCTCCGCCTCGCGCAACGTACTATTGGTCTGGTTTGAGAAGCGGCGGGGACTTGTGAGCAGTGCCAGGGGCACGTTTGTGAGCTTCGGCTTTGCGATCGCGCCGCTCGTGCTCGCGTGGATGATCGCCAATGGCGGCTGGCGAGAGGCTCTAGGGGGATTGGCGCTGATTTGCCTTGTCTTTGCCGCGATTGGATTACTGTTGCTGCGGGACAACCCTGCATCCTGCGGTGTGCTGATAGACGGCCACAGCGATGATAACCCTCCGCCAAAAACCGTATTTAAGGCTAGCTCGACATTGGCCGAGGCACGGCGGACACCGGTATTCTGGCTGGCGACACTCAGCCTGAGTATGCACTCCTTGTTCGCGACCGCCGTTACGTTTCACATAGTCTCAATTTTCGCCGAAGCCGGGCGTAGTCAGACAGAGGCCTTCGCTTACTTCCTCCCCGTGGCGGTGGTGTCCACCATGAGCAACCTTTTTTGTGGTTGGCTCGCTGACACCCGCTCGCTAAAGCCTTTTATGGTCAGCATGCTGGCCAGTTTTCTCATCGGGGCTGTGGGCCTGCTTCACCTTGCGCAGGATTGGGGCTACGTGCTGCTGGCAACCGGGTTTGGCATAGGAGGAGGCCTGTGGTCTGTGACCTCCAATCTTGCCTTCATTCGCAATTTCGGACCATTGCACCTCGGTGAGATCACCGGTCTGTGTACCTCCATCATGGTCTTTGCCAGTGCTATTGGCCCCGCTCTTTTCAGCCTTGGCCTGGATCTGTACGGTAGCTATGCAGCTGCACAGTGGCTGTGCATTGCGCTTCTAGTAGGATTACTCGCATTTTCCCTCTTGGTCGATCAGGAAGAGCCTGAACACCGCCGCTAGAGGGCCGGGAAACTAGCTCACTAGCCTTAAAATCAGTTATAAGTGATCAAGAGTGCGGTTCACGCAATGAAAAAAAGTGTGCGGGTCATGATCGAATCCGTGGTTGGATTTATGCACTATATCAGCGCGTCATGTTTGTTCTCGTTTCGCCCGCATATGCCACACTCTCTGCACAACGCGCCGCACAGGCATAAAGCCTATTATGACGACGTTGAGTTGGATGATACTGTTTAGGACTATTTTGCGATGATCTCACGGTTTGGCGAGGTGGCTGGAGAGCTACCTCGAGACGCCGGCGAAGACACAGCCATTTACAATATGACGCATAATGGTTTTGTACAGGCGGGTTGCAGGGGTGATAGGGGTGATAGAGATGACAGAGGAAAGGAGTAGGTGGCCATCTTACGAGCGCGGTATCAGAACACAGTTTTTCCTATAGCATCCAGATACGAGGCTGTTGTGCGAACAGAGCTATCGCTGGCAGTGGACGTCACCGCTACAATTTTTGCAATCTCTGGCGCAGGTTATTCAGCTTCACCTGAAAGAAACCTTCCTGTGTCATACTTGGGGTAAGAGCCTGCCTTCGGCAGTGGTTCTTCAATATTTGCAACCGATGGAAGAGAGAGCGTTTTGGAAGAGAAGTGGATACGCGTTGTCGACTGGAAGCTCGTTGAGATCGAAGATACTGACAGCGATCGAGGGTATTATCTCAGCCTCGACCCCGAGGAGAAATCGAATTATATCGTTCGGCCCGAATATACTCTGGCTTGGCTGAACTTCGATTAGAGCCCGAAAAAAGGGATGGAGTGGCGTGCTAGAGGCGATGAAGGCACTTGCGCATCTACTGAAACGCTGGATTTGAACCATCACTCACCACGATCAAGGTAGCGAATGTCGTGAAACTCAAGCTCTTACTGCCCATTATTTTAGTTGCCGCGCTCTTGTTTGAAATATTACATTTTTTGGGGTCTGCGCGTGTTGCGCCGTTGTATACCATCCATACGAGCATAGTTTTGCCAGCTAATGTACGAGACAGCTGGAACGTACTGACAGATTTCGCAGAGTATCCAACCTGGAACCCCTATCTGACTCGAGTCGAAGGACGTTTTTCCGTTGGCGAAAAAATGTCCTTTACGCTACTGGATGAAAATTTCGCTGATCCGCTCGATCTCAGCGCTACGCTCGGCGAAGTGTCACCGAGTAAGCGATTTTTCTGGATAGGCCGGGTGGGTATACAGGGCCTCTTTGATACAAAACATGTTTTCGAGTTGGTTCCTTCAGATGAGGAAACTAGCGAGCTCCATCACTATGAGGAATTCAGAGGCCTCATCCCGGCGATATTGCCCGACAGGGCGCGGCGCTCCGCAAATACTCGCGCAGCGTTCGAGCGCATGAATCAGGCGCTGTATCAACGTTTGAAAGATATCGGCAGCTAGTGCTCCGGTTCCTGAACCAATAGCTCTGACCCGGCATAGCGTTAAATTTTATCGACTAATTTTTCCCATGGTACTGCGCGGAGAGATAGCGTTGGGAGAATTGATTATCTAGCTCCCCGAGTCGGAGTAATGATTGAATTTAGCTGCTTCAGAAATGAAACAGCTAATGCCTCAATAACCGCTAGGACATACCCATGGTAAAGCTGCGAGTCATCGCCAGCATTGCGTCGGCCTGGAGGTCATCTCGCAACTTGTCTAGTTCACCTCCATCAAGCCATACGCCATGGCAACTCGGACAACGATCTATTAGTACCATATGCGCAACTTCTTTTTGCATCACTGAATCGTCTACCGGGCAATGGCGAGCATTTTCCTTAGTGGCGTCCAGAATGAGCGCCATCTCATTAACGCAGGCGTCACATACAGGCTTACCCTCTTCCTCATTCCTTGTTTTTTTACCGCAGCGATCACATTTTGGTGCGAATAAAGACATTATTTTTCTCCATTTAAAGGTGTATCTAGTAGGTTGACGTCCATGTAAGCACAGCCACGGCGGCAAAAGCAGCGACAGAGACGCACTGGAAGATAAAGTCGACCTTGTTGATTCGCTCGATGGCGGCCGCTTTTTCATCGTCTTTCGCTTTAGTATAGACGTTAGTGCCCCAGGTAAACAAAGCGAAAAGCCCCATCGCGATCATATAACTGCAGGCAAAAAGTTGGTCGAGAAAAGTAAGGTAGGGCAATGACGGTAAATCGTCATGATATGCCTGCTGCAGAAAAATCAGGGTAAGTAGTGCTGTAGATGGAATGGCCAGCCGCACATCGCCCAAAGAACCGGCTACGGCTGGCGAAAGTAAAACAACCGACATCACAATAATCAGAGGAAGAACCCAATTTACAAATGCGCTCCAGTAATCGGAGCGATAAATAATTTCGAGTCGCGCCTGACTTTGCTCGGGCTGATACCATGACCCAAACTTTGATGGATAACGATGAATATAGCTTTTCAGCACCGCTCCTTTCAGTTGATAGCCACTGAGATCTCCAGACATGCCGAGAAAGCCATTTTGATGGTGATGCGGATAAAGCAATGTTTGCTCGTATTTATTTGACATTTCGTCGGGTGCGATTTCTGTAACAATGGGAAGTATCAGGGCATCAAAAGGGTCGCGGTGAAAATTTACTTCATCGTCGTAAAAACGACTCGAGAACCTATAGCGCTGATAGTAGCGTCCAGCAGAAAGAGTCACCGGTTCATCGGTGACGGGTTCAAAAGTAGAGTCCCAGCTCTCAATTCGATTGACAAGGCGTATTAAACGACTCGGAGGTATACCCTTTTCCACCATCAATTGCTGGGTTTTTGAAGACCATTCGAGCCAGACATATCCGTCGGCAGAAAAGGTACGGGATTGAAGCGATAGCTCATACACTTTATCAACGTGTATTCCGTAATACATAATCTGCTGATCTTCTCGTACCAGGGCAATATCAGCTTGAGGTTCAACAGACTCTTCGAGTTCGTCAAACACTACCGTCCTCGGTTTTATATTTAACTCATCTTGGGTGGTGCTGAGCCAGAGACTAAACAGTGCGGCAATAATCAATAGAATAGGCAAAAGGCGCCACAGGGCGCGTCCACTTGAGCCCGATATATTCAATGGTGTACATCCTGTTCTTCGCTATAGAAACGCGCAGCGTCAGATCTGGATTGCGTCCAATCACAGCGGTAGCCTTTGTTTGCAGGCAGGAGTTGCGACCAGGTCCTTGGTTCAACCACTCCAGCGTCAAACACAACGCTGAATTGGCCATCCGACTGCACCTCACCAATGTAAACGCGCTTACGTAGATGATGATTCTTTGCTACCTCAACGCGTCCATGGGGCGCGTCGAAGGTCGTACCTATGAGCTTTTCCCGCACGCGATCTGGAGAAGTGCTTCCCGCCCTGACCACCGCCCTAGCCCATAGATGAACCATCGTGTAGGCAGCCTCGGCCGGATCATTTGTAACTCTATAAACTCCATGCATCTCTTTGAAGTTCCTCGTAAACGACTCGGAAGCCGGCGTCTCTATCGCTTGAAAAAAGTTCCAGGTGGCAAGAGACCCCTCCAGGTAATGAGCACCGATCGCTTTTACTTCTTCTTCAGATACGGAGAAGCTCATTACCGTATAATTATTCTCCGCTGTGACTCCCAGTGCAGAGGCTTCTTGGAAGAATGCCACATTGGAGTCGCCATTTATTGTATTAATGATTATGCCTCCGTCGGGAAGAGCCATTTTTATCTCGTGAAGTGTCTCCGTCAGGTTCTGATCGCCCAACGGTACATAGTGCTCCCCCACAATGGTTCCCCCTGCCTGAAAAACCTGTCGCGAGATGATTCTATTGACAGTATGCGGATAAATATAATCGGAGCCGACGAGAAAAAAACGATCACCTCTGTTTTGCAGCAGCCAGTCTATAGCAGGGCCGGCCTGCTGGTTGGGC
>Ga0213863_10003653_pt1 | contig 10519 bp, 9 predicted proteins | sample PICome_8_FD_160128 | JGI IMG/M metagenome (GOLD analysis project Ga0213863, IMG submission 160128) | Coastal seawater microbial communities near Pivers Island, North Carolina, United States - PICO497 | ecosystem: Environmental > Aquatic > Marine > Coastal | place: USA: North Carolina | collected... | reverse complement strand
TAATGTCTCAAGCTCCTCAAGAAGAGCTTCATCAATAACCTTGGAGCCAAGAAATAAATTGCCAATACCCTCTCCCGTCCTAGAGAGAGCGCTGCGTACTCGTTGGGTGAAAGTGGCTTTGCCTTTTACCGCACTTGCTGTCTCAGTCTCAGCATCCGGCGACTTATCAGATGGCTTCTGCCTTTTAAATCGATCTAGGAACGATCGCTTTACCGGTGCCTCTTTCCCATTTTCGGAGTCTGAAGAATCCATAATCATTCAAATACTTTCTATTGATGTCGGTTGGTGTATCCTAACATTTACATTTGAAAAAGTGACTAAAGTTATTCTCTAGGGATATGAATTTGTCAAACAAGAAAAGAGCCCCTAAGTCAGAGGTTCCAGGGAAAATCCAAATTATCGCAGGTCATTGGCGAGGACGTAAAATTTCGGTAGCAAGTTCACCTGGACTGCGACCAACAGGATCACGCGTTCGAGAGACCCTTTTTAACTGGTTAGCGCCCTATGTCAATGCAGCTCGTTGCCTTGATCTCTTCGCAGGGTCTGGAATATTGAGCTTTGAGGCGCTCTCTCGAGGCGCTAAAAATTGCACTGCTCTGGATAATCATCAAGAGGCCATTGGTCACCTTGCGAGTAACTCTAATATGCTTGGTTCTGATCTAAATATTGTACATACCGATGCTATTTCATATCTCAGCCAGAAAAATCTAAATAGTCCTTATGACCTAGTTTTTGTGGACCCGCCATTTACTGGCACTCTTTATAACGAGGCCTGTGCTCTGCTTGAAGGAAATCAGTGGCTAACAGAGTCTGCAATGATTTATTGCGAGATATCTTCCAACTCCGTAGATTTTTCTGCCCCAGCCAACTGGCGACTTGAAAAAGATAAAACCACTGGCGATGTTCGCTACATGCTATATTCGCGATTTGAGACGTCGAGCTAATTTCAGTACTATGCGTCCCGATCTACACTTACTAACACTGGTTTAAAGTCATGAAGACGATTGTATATCCTGGCACGTTTGATCCTATCACCAATGGACACATTGACTTAATTGAAAGAGCTTCTAAGCTTTTCGACAAAATTATTGTTGCCATCGCCAGCAACAAAAAAAAGAGTCCTCTCTTTGACATGAATGAGCGGATCGATCTCGCTGCACAATGCCTCAGTCATCTGCCCAACGTTGAAATTAAAGGATTTGACTATCTTCTTGTGAACTTTGTGAAGGACTGCAAGGCCGATGGTGTGATGAGAGGACTGCGTGCAGTATCTGATTTTGAGTATGAATTTCAATTGGCAAATATGAATCGAGCTCTTAGTCCCGAGGTTGAGAGTATTTTCCTTACTCCGGCTGAAAAGTTCTCTTATATCTCATCATCTCTGGTCCGAGAAATTTCATCCTTAAATGGCGATGTATCGAAATTTGTCCCAGAAAACGTGGCTAATGCTCTGGTTGCAAAATTTAAATAACGTTAACATCTCAAGTTACTAACGTTGGCAGGTTGGGCAGAAAACAGAACTGCGCTGCCCCAGGCGAATTTCTCTAAGAACCGAGTCACACACAACACACTGCTTTCCACCTCGTCCATAAACTGACAATGTCTGTTGAAAGTATCCTGGCTCACCGCTGCTATTAACAAAATCTCTAAGGGTGGTGCCCCCTTGATCGATTGCTGCTTCAAGCACATCTTTAATATGTCCAGCCAATACATCATATCGTTTTCTAGACACTCGTCCCGCTAACCGGTCTGGTCTTATTCCACTTCGAAATAATGCTTCAGATGCATAAATGTTGCCTACACCGACCACCACCTTGTTATCCATTATGAACGGCTTAACCGCTATCTTGCGACTCCTAGATAGTTTCCAAAGATGCTCACCGGAGAACTCACTTAGCAGAGGCTCGGGACCCAAGTGAGCAAGTTGGTGATGATCTCCAAGGCTCCATAACCATGAGCCAAATCGACGTGGGTCGTGATAACGCAATACGGCCCCATTGCCAAAGCTCACCTCAATATGATCATGCTTTCGCCACTCAGCTTTCGGCTCAACAACACGCAAACTTCCGCTCATACCCAGATGGACTAGCATAGATCCTTTTTCTAGTTTAATGATGAGGTACTTTGCTCGCCTGGTGACATCCACCACTCTCTGGCCCTTTACCCTCTCTTCAATGCCATCAGTGACTGGCCAGCGGAGTGATGCTTGTCTCACAGACATATCAGTTATCTGCTGACTCTTTATCCAAGGCATTACACCTCTTCGGGTTGTTTCCACTTCAGGTAGTTCAGGCATTTATTTTCTCAAAAAGATACTTTGTGGCTCAGAATTTGGGACCTTCGATAAATAGTCGGCACTATTTAGTTTTTTCATCCTCATAATAGTATATATTGGGGTTGGTGGGTCAGTTTAGAAGGTAGTAATTTTTATTAAAATCAGTAAAATGCCGAGACAATAAAAATTAGCTAGAAAAGGATAGGACAACAATGGCGCTTGGAAAAAGACGGACAGATCAAGACGAAAACGAAATTGATATGACGCCAATGCTTGATGTTGTCTTCATCATGCTAATCTTCTTTATCGTGACAGCATCCTTTGTCAATGAAGTAGGGCTCGGCGTTAACCGCCCCCCGACGACAGACCAACCACCTCCAAACACTGAAAATACCAATATTGTCTTTCGTATTTCTGAGAGCAATGAAATCACGCTTGCGGGAAGACGAATAGATATCCGGGCAGTCCGAGCGAATGTTGAGAGATTGCATGCTGAGAAACCTGAGGCCTCAGTAGTTATCAGTTCACATCCTAAGGCCAAGACAGAGTTATTTGTAAAAATTTCAGACCAAGCTCGTGAAGCCGGAGTGTATGACATTTCATTAGCGACTGACGATTAAGTATCTTGTCATATTTAACTTTTACGATACTTGATGCATCAAGAAAAAAGCTGTCGGCGCTAACCTTCAATTATTTCATTCTGAACCAACATCATCACCGGTTTGTTGACTTTTAAAAACTTAATTTGAGATAAAAGGCGCCTCTTTCCTTTCAGTAAGCCATTAGTTAATAGAGCGCACTGGCTCCACACTGACGTAATATCGACAATAAATCGCTGGATAGAAATCCATAATACATTTAGCTTCTTAGCCACCACGCCTGTGAAACGGGTTATGCTCAATAACCTTGATAATTTATATTTTCAATAAAAACTGGCACCATCTTTGCTTTGAAAATGCATATAAAGTCTTACGGAGATGATGACCCGATGCAATCTCAACATTGCGAAAGCTGCGGCAAAGCCTTAGCTTACCATTTAGGCTCGCCGCAAGCGTGTAGACGATGTAACGATACTACAGCGCGCATGGATGGGTCGGAAAAATCTCCTCGGCAGATCTCTTTCTCTCAAAAAAGAAAGGAATTAGCTAAAAAGAAAAAAGAGAAAAAATCTCAAAAATTAAATTATTTAGTAACAGAGCCCTCTCAATCGGAGCAATACGCCGTATTGCAACATTATCAAAGTGGGAATTACACATATACAGAAAAAGTAGCGCTGTCTTTAACTCAAAAATATCCCAATCACGAATTCGGCTGGAAAGTTCTAGCTGCAGTGCTACAAAACTTTGGAAGGATCCCTGAGGCATTATCTGCAGCTCTCAAAGTAATAAAAATAGCGCCCGGAGATGCTGAAGCAAGATTCAACCTGGGCAAAGTATTAGAGGAATTAGAGCGGTTAAAAGAAGCTGAGACCTCATATAGGGACGCCATAGTCCTTAAACCAAAATTCCCCGAGGCACACTTCAATTTAGGAACTACACTAAAAAAACTCGGTAAATTTGATGCTGCTGAGGCAAGTTTTAAGAGGGCGCTGGAGATAAAAGCTGAATTTAATTTAGCACTTATAGAATTGGGTAATCTACTTAAACAGCAAGGTAGACTAGAGGAGGCCTGTGCGAACTTCCAAAAGGCGGTAGATCTATCATCTCGGGATGTAATAGCCTTAGGTAAATTAGGAGCCAGTTTGTACGATCTCGGCAGACTAGAAGAGGCCAAGTTGATTTATGAGAAATCAATAAACGTTGAGCCTAACGATCCCATAACTTGGAACAATCTGGGCAACTTGTATAAAAGTCTTAATCGATTAGAACAAGCTGAAATAACCTATCGAAAATCATTATCCTTAGATTCTGGCTTTGCTATCGGCCATGTCAATTTGGCAATAGTTTTGCAAGAAATGGGAAAATTTAAAGGTGCCGAAGAGAGTTGTCGAAATGCAATAGCTCTGGATCCAAATTTCGCTGAAGCACATCTAAATCTGGGGATAGCACTTCAGAGCCTACAAAGTTTAAAGGAAGCCAAATCCAGCTACGAACAAGCAATACTACTAAATCCTATATGTACGGATGCCCACAATAACTTGGGGGTAACACTGCAGAAATTAAATCGATTAGATGAGGCTAGAATCTGTTTCAATAAAGCGGTAGAGCTAAACCCTAATTACGCCGATGGCCACCGAAATTTAGGCACATGCTACTCCTTAATGAAGAGACCAGAGGAGGCACTAGCAAGTTATATCCGAGCTCACAATTTAGTTCCTAATTTGGCATATTTACTTGGAGATATGCTCTTTGCAAAACTACAAATTTGTGCGTGGGATAATTTGTGCGAATATATTAATGATCTAGAGATAAGAATTAATACTGGTGATCATGCCTCGACACCCTTCCCCCTGCATGCTCTGGTCGAAAGTCCTGAACTTATAAAACGGGGGACGACAGAATTTACAACTCGCAAACATCCAAAATCCAATGCGTTGCCCGTCCTTCAATCATATGATAACCACAAGAGAATTCGTGTTGGTTATTTTTCGCCTGACTTTCACAATCATCCAGTGACAACGGTAATTGCAGATCTATTCAAAAACCATGATCGTGCGAAGTTTGAAATACATGCTTTTTCTTTTGGCCCAGATACATGCGATGAATGGAATTTGAGAGTTAAAGACGGAGTAGACCATTTTCATGATGTGCGTGAGTTGTCAGATATCGACATAGCAATACTTGCTAGGTCTGAGGAAATTGATATAGCGGTGGACTTAGCTGGTTATACCAAAAACAACAGAATTGGTATATTCGCTATGGCCGCCGCTCCAATACAAATAGGCTACCTCGGCTTTCTTGGCACAATGGGCGCTGACTACTATGACTACATAATCGCGGACAAAATAATAGTTCCTGAAACACGTAGGGAAAATTACTCAGAAAAAATAATGTATGTACCACACTATCAAGTTAATTCCTTACACACTTACTCCCCCGATCTTTCTCTGACTAGAGAATATTTTGGTCTTCCCAACGATGTTTTTGTTTTTTGTTGCTTTAACAATACCTATAAGTTTACCCCAGACGCTTTAGATGTCTGGGCCCGAATACTTAAGGAAACTGACGACAGCGTTTTAATGTTGTACGCTAAAAATGAAATTACAATTAAAAATCTCAAAAGAGAGGCACAAAATAGAGGAGTTGATCCATCCAGACTTATTTTCGGAGACCGTTTGAGTGGTTCTGAGTACCATGCTAGATATCAAGCCGTCGACCTTTTTCTTGATACGTTTCTCTACAATGGATGCGCAACATCCAGTGATGCGCTTCGAATGGGATGCCCAGTACTAACCTGTATGGGCGATTCGTTTAGTAGTAGATTTGGAGCGAGCCTGTTAACTTCGCTTGATCTACCGGAATTGATCACTTCCAACAAGATGGATTACGAGCAATTGGCGGTTGAGTTAGCAACCAACCCAGCGAAGTTCAAAACTATAAAAAACAAATTAAACCAAAACTTAACCACTCAGCCTCTTTATAACACACAAAAGTTTGCCAACTCCTTAGAAGTCGCTTATTTGGCAGCCCATCATCGATGCCTGCAATCAGATCATCCAGATGATATCTGCATTCACAGTGAGTCAAATTGATATAATATAGCAAAGGATAAAGGGATATTGCCTAATGAACAATTGATGTTATTTCTAACTCTTTTGATGGTTTTTAACGATAAAGAATGCCCGGCAACCAAGTTACCAGCTGCGGCCAGATAGACAGCATTAACATTAGCAATAGCTGTAAAATTATGAATGGTACTACTCCTCGATACATATCTGCTGTTTCAACAGAAGCTGGAGCCACGCCTCGAAGATAAAATAATGCAAAGCCAAATGGTGGAGTTAAAAATGACGTTTGGAGATTAATTGCGATCATGACGCCAAGCCATATGGGGTCGATACCCATTGAGAGTAAGACCGGCCCAACTATAGGCACAACGACGAAAGTAATTTCGATAAAGTCCAAAATAAATCCCAGTAAGAATATTGATATCATTACCAGAAGTGTCGCCGTTAGAACTCCGCCGGGAAGACCATTGAAGAAATTTTCAACCAACTCTTCACCTCCAAAACCTCTAAAAATCAATGAAAATATCGCCGCTCCAATAAGAATAAGGAACACCATCGATGTTACTAGGGTTGTGTTCTTAGCTACCTCACTTAATTTTTGAACAGTCAGTTGTTTTTTAAAAGCGGCCAAAGCGGTTGCACCAAAAGCGCCAACGCCAGCTGCCTCAGTTGGTGTTGCCAATCCAGTTAATATAGCTCCCAGTACGGTAATAATTAAAATAACTGGAGGTACTAGGTTTTTTATGGCTCGGGGTAACGAGTTAGAGACTGGTGTTGATTCAGAACTATCAACCAGAACTGGCTTAGAAAGTATAGTCAAATACAGACAGTAAAAAACCACTAATATCAATCCAGGAATCAACGCGCCCACAAACAGATCACCTACCGATACAGTCTTTGGCGCAAATATACCCATATTAAGCTGTGCTTGCTGATAAGCCCCGGATAGCGTATCTCCAAGTAATACTAACGCAATGGAAGGAGGAATGATTTGTCCCAATGTACCCGTCGCCGCAATAACTCCTGTCGCTTGAGACGAAGAATATCCTCGCTTAAGCATAGTGGGCAATGACATCAAACCCATAGTGACTACCGTAGCCCCAACAATGCCAGTGCTAGCCGCAAGTAAAGCGCCAACTATAACAACTGATATTCCAAGTCCACTTCTGAACTTGCCAAACAAATCCGCCATGCTTTCTAAAAGGTCTTCGGACAATCTAGACTTCTCTAACATTACTCCCATAAAAATAAACAGCGGAACGGCAATAAGAGTGGTATTTTCAACAATGCCAAATATTCGATTGGGTAGTGCCATCAAAAAAGACATATCAAAATAACCCAAGATAAACCCTACCAGGGCAAACCATAGGGCTGTACCTGCCAATGAAAGAGCAACTGGATAACCTAACATGAGCACTAAGCACACTGTAAGAAACATAATAAGTGGAATGAATTCAAGCATTACGGAATCAACGAAGGATTATCAGAGGCGTTGGGTAAATGACTGCTTTTGTCTATGTTAAATTGCCCGTGTAGAGTAAGTACGCTTTTTAATATCTCCGCAATGCCCTGTAAAAACAAAGTGGCGGGCATCAAGAGAATCAATGACTTTAGGAGATAAACAAAAGGCAGGCCGTTATTTTCAGCGGATGTCTCCCAAATAGACCAACTAGCGAACACATAGTCCCAACTAGCAACCAAAATTAGGATGCACGTTGGCATTAAAAATAGAATCCCCCCTAGCAAATTGATAACAGCTTGCCATCTTGAAGAAAATTGTCGATAAAAAATATCAACTCTAACATGCCCATCATGTTTAAGAGTGTATGCAATCCCCAACAAAAATATCGCTGCGTGCAAATAAGTTACGGATTCTTGCAAAGCAATGGAGCCCAACTGAAGAAAGTATCGCGATACCACTATAATCAGCACCATGCCAACCATTGTAATGGTTAACCAGGACACGCACCTACCGACAAAATCGTTGATTCGGTCTATAATTTTTAGAAGGAGCGTAGTCAGCTTCATTATTCTTTTTCTATAAAAACAAAGGAGATAGTTCAGAGTATACCCATGATCTAACGAACAAAGTCAATTAACTAAGCGCGATAGTTGTACATCATGAAAATTTATATGTCACTACTAAAGTTTTTTGCCCTACTGCCGATGTTGAGTCATGACAGGGAAAAAATTATGAAGTTCTGTCTCAAAAAGTCCATTATTTGACCACCCTTTGAGAAGAGCGCTACGGAAACCACGGTGTATTTATGAGTGAAGACAATATAAAAATAGTTTCTAGTGTCCCATCGAATCTTGCTAATGGGCAGCCAACCGTTAAATCTGTTCCTGATCGCGTTGCGCCAAAAATCTCTCCAGATAGAGTTAAAAGCGTTGCAGATAATGTCAAAGCTAAAACTGTCAATGAGCTGACTGAAAACCACGCAGATTTCAAGAAAGCTGTAGTGGAAATTAATAAAGCTCTTGAAAAAATACCTACGACCTTGGCATTTCAGGTTGATGAGACCTCCAAGCGGTTTGTTGTCAATGTCGCAGATATCAGTACTGGAGAGTTCATTCGCCAGATTCCAGGAGATGCAGTACTTCGAATCGCTAGGCAATTGGAGTCCCTTAAGGGAATAATTTTCGACGACAAATACTAAATAGCGCGGCGGTCTCTAAGCAATTATCGTCACGCAAACCTCACCCTGCCGAATTTTTGACAATCCGGCAAAACATACTCATATACATTGCCGCTTTAACTAAAATTGTTGTAAACCTTAACTTTTAATTTTTTAACCTATTGATTTTAATGCTTTTTATTTTTTTTCTTTAAATTAGGAAAAAGTTGGCATTTGTTTTGCTTTACTCGACAGGCAAGACTTAAAATTAACGAGGTAAAGAAAATGACCACAATTAATACAAACACTTCTGCATCGATCGCAGCCAATTCATTGAAGCAAAATGATCGACTGATGAACGACGCTATGGAGCGCTTATCAACCGGTAAGCGGATTAACAACGCGGGTGATGACGCGGCAGGATTAGCCATCACCAGCCGTATGACAACTCATATTGATGGATTAGAGCAAGCAGCCAGAAATGCCAATGATGCAATTGGTATGATTCAGGTCGCAGACGGTGCTCTAGAGGAAATGACTGGAATTTTGCAGAGAATGCGCGAAATTGCTGTTCAAGCAAGCTCAGCAACCTACACCACGTCAGATATCGGGATGATCGCGAAAGAATTTACTCAATTACGCGATGAAGTCTCCAATATTGTCAGCTACACTACATGGAACGGTACAGCTCTTTTAGACGGGCAAGTAGATTCTTCTAATGTAGCAGCCACTGACAAGGCCGTCGATGACTTAGTCATTACACAGGCAACTCTGCAAGCTCTTAACACAGCCAATGACAGCATCATTTTAACTGATTCTGATGGGACCACTATCACTATCAATAATACTGCAGTCGCAGCTACAGCTGCTGGTAGCTACGCAGATGCCACACTAGCCAATTTAGCAACTGCTATAAATACCGCGATTGATGCTAATGCTGCTTTCGACGGTATGCTAGCCGCTGCCGGTGGGAATGGTATTACTTTCACCCAGGACACCGCTGGTACAGGACAAATAGTTAAAATCAACAAGGATACCTCTGGGACTGATCAAGGAGCTTTAGGCGCAGTAACGCGAACTACTCACGATGGCGCTGACACTGTTTCCTTCCAGATTGGGATGAATGTTAATCAAACTCTATCTGTTGATTTCGGCACGTTGAAAATGACTGCAGCCACGGGTGGCGATCTAGGGGTTAACTTTACGACAGGCTTAACAATATCAACAAATGCTGATGCCAATACTGCTATGGGTTATGTTGATACAGCGATTGATGCGGTCAATACACGTCGAGCTACACTTGGCGCAGCAATTAGTCGTTTAGAGCATACTGTAGACAATCTCGAGAACAATGCGGTCAATCACTCCGCATCTCGCAGCCGAATCTTAGATGCAGACTATGCCGCAGAGACAACGGAACTGGCGAGAACTCAAATTATTCAGCAAGCAGGAACTGCCATGCTGTCTCAGGCTAATCAGAAGGCCCAAGCAGTACTTAAGTTACTCCAGAACTAATAACTTAACACTGTTCTTTGCCTCGTCTATGTAGTAGCTAGCTTTAAGAATCAGTAGCTACACAACACAAAGCCTCCCTTGGTCAGGAGGCTTTAGTGCTACCTATAAATTTGTACCCCCCACAAGAATGAAAATATAGTTATTTTCTAGTTGCTTAGTGCTGTCTTAAATCAGCAATTTCGATATTAAATGGCAAGATTTTGCCACTTTCAAGTAATATAAAAAGGTGTCGATTACTTCCTCGAGTCACCACTTTTGATCTCTAATTTTAAGATTTTAACTCCACGAGGATATAGACATGACAGTAATTAACACAAACGTAGCTGCAAGCGTAACTTCTAACGCTATGAAAGCTAACCAGCGGTCGATGGACACGACAATGGAGCGTCTGGCGACTGGCCTTAGAGTCAACTCAGCTAAAGATGATGCTGCAGGACTTGCAAC
>Ga0213863_10003652_pt1 | contig 10520 bp, 8 predicted proteins | sample PICome_8_FD_160128 | JGI IMG/M metagenome (GOLD analysis project Ga0213863, IMG submission 160128) | Coastal seawater microbial communities near Pivers Island, North Carolina, United States - PICO497 | ecosystem: Environmental > Aquatic > Marine > Coastal | place: USA: North Carolina | collected... | reverse complement strand
CGCCTGGCAGATGAACGGCGAAGACTTGCCACTGCAGAATGGCTACCCACTGCGCTTAGTGTGCGCCGGCTGGCCCGCCTCGGTGTCGGGTAAGTGGCTTAATAAGATAGTCGTGCGCAATCAGGTTCACGACGGCGAAAAGATGGCGGCTCCGTCCTACTCGGTACCCAAAGAGCCCGTCGCCCCTGGCAGCCGCGTGCCCAACGAAGACATGAAAATCATCGAATCGATGCCGGTGAAATCGCTTATCACCTTTCCTAAATCTGGCGTGACTCATGATCTGAGGGAACGACTCGTCGTCCGCGGTCACGCCTGGGCAGGAGACGATCAGGTGAGTGGCGTCTACCTGTCAATAGACTTCGGTGCCACATGGCTGCCCACTGGCGTGAACTCACCGGCTAACCGGCTCGCATGGCAGGATTTCAGCGGCTGGGTACAATTTCCCAAGCCCGGTTACTACGAAGTATGGGCTCGTGCCATGGACATGCAGGGCCGCTCACAGCCGCTAGTGATTCCCGGCTGGAATCCGCGCGGCTATCTTAACAATACTGCGCACCGCATTGCGGTGCAGGTGGTGTGACAGTGGCTATGCAATCGAATAAGCGCAAACACCCTCGCCTCCTAAAGCGGGCGGCGCTGCTCGGCGCCGCGCTCCTCACTTGCGTCAGCGCACTGGCACAGCAGAGCGGTGGCTTTGTTGCGGGTGAGCACAGCGAGCTGGTCACAGAGACCTGCTCGCGCTGCCACAGCGCCGCCTTAGTGACTCAAAACTCTGGCTCACGGGAGGTCTGGGAGCTGCGAGTGAATCTCATGCAGTCTGCCCATGGAATGCCCAAGATCGATGCCGAGAAGCAGGCGGCAATCCTTGACTATCTCGAGGCCAACTACGGACAGAAAGCGACGGCGCGGCGCGCAGCGCTGAAGCCGGAGTTCATGCCCCCTAATCCTTACGCAACCGACTCAGCGGACGACTAGCCATGAGCGATCAACTCACCATGTTCGGCGAACCAGCGCCCGCACGAAAGCCGGTGAAGGCCTCGCTTAGCAAAACCATCAGCTGCGGCGCAGAAAAGTTGTTCGACCGCTGGCTCATCCCCACCTTTGCCGGTAATTGGATGTTCGGCGAACATATGGGAGACGACGGTGTTGGAGATATGTCGAACGAGGTGCGCCCCGGCGGTGAGTTTAGCTACACGGTCATCAGAGCAGGCAAAGAGATTGTTTGTAGCGGCAGCTATGAGGTGATCGACAGGCCACGCTGCCTGCGATTCACCTGGCTGGAAGATGGCGAGGAGACTGGTCTGATCTCTGTTGAGATGCAGCTAGAGCCTGTTGAAGAGAAAACCAAACTACGGGTTGCCCTGCTCGTTGATCGCAATCTTCGCGACGACCCCAGCGAACTCAAGCACGAATGGGATCTGCGCTGTAAGCGTCTGGCGGCTCAGCTAAGTCGCTAGCACTTCCCTAAACACCCGTCCCAATAGCTACCACTGCCGCGCCTGTGCTTGGGCTATCGTTAGCTCGGCAGCCTCCGGCAGTATGTAACCCGCTTCGACGTTCTCCCGCGCAACGCGGCGCACAGCCTCTACGTAGGACTCCTTGCTTGCATAGAGCGAGTTCAGAGTCTCGGTGTCGAAGTCTTCGTGGGAGCCATAAAGGAAGCAGAAGCGGTTTGCACCGGTGTTAACGCCCGTATTTTTTGCCGTGGGTACCGCGTGCTCTGCGAGTCTAATACCCCCAAGAACATTGCCCTGTGCATCACGGGCAAACTCTGGCGTCGGATACGCCCGCGTGAGGCGAATCGGTTCCGCCGTAGGCGGCGCTACGCCGTCATCTATCCAGCGCACCATATGCTGAAACGCGGCGTTCATCACATCCCGAAAAGGCACGGTGGAATAGGCCGGAAGATCGCAGCCGGACTCCCTCGGTGTCACCGAATCCATGGCAAGCCCTGCCTGCTGAGCACGCACTTTTCCGTACTCGATCTCAAAGGGCACGTCGACGTGGGAGCTGCCCGCGACTTCCCATTGGCGGAAATTGTCGCTGTTGGGCTGCGGGGTGGCTGCGCGGCGCAGCATGTCGGTTTCCGCCATCAGTTTGAAGATCTTGACCGCTTGGTCATCGCGAATCGTGCCGCCACCGCCATGGACGATAAAGCCGTCGAACACAGGATCTAGAGGATGGATGCCGTTGAGGTAGGCCGCCAAGCGACTGGCGGATTGCGAGTGTCCCGTGGCAATAATCTGGCGAGCTTTGAGTCCCGCTAGAATATCGACCTGCCCCGGCGCCTGTGTCTCACCTTCGCGATTCACGGCGCGCGCGACTGCCGAGAAGATATCGTAGGAACTCGCGTCGGCGGTCACTCTGCCGCCGTCGGTTGCATCTAGGCCTGCGTAGCGCTCGGGGCTCCAAGTCACGATGTTATCGATCCCCATCTGCTGCGCCGAAACAAAGACGTAGGCGTAGCCGTTAGCCACCAAGTGAGCGCCGGACTGCCACCAGTCGATGTCTTTATCGACGCCGCCGGTCACATTCATCCACTCAATGACAACAACGCCATTGAAGTTCTCCTCCCGAGGGCGGCGCACAACGAGCCGAGTTTTATAGCGGTGCCCACTGCTAGCGATGCTCGCATTAGCCATTGAATCTTCAGGGTCCGACGCGTAGCTATTCGCCGAGCCTTCGATGAAAAATTCCTGTTCCACATAGCCATGCGCGTCGAGCTCGATCGCAGACGCACTGTGGATCGCGTTGCGACTGCCACTGCCGGCGGGGTCTGCGGCAATAGGACCGCTGATTGTCGCCGGCGGCACGGCGGCGTGAGCTGAAGCAACAAGAAAAAACCCAAAGCCCAAGGCAGCGCGCCACAGAGCACCGCGTGCAGTTCCTATTTTGTGCTTGTTGTTCAGGCTCATAGTCGCGGCTCCGTGCTGTGCTTCGCTATTTGGGTTTCAGGCTTTTATTCAAACTGCGGCTGTGGCCCTAGCGGGCTACTGCCAGCTCTTCACCAGCTTGTCATAGTCAACGGTAATCGGCGTTGGCTTTTCGTTCGCAAGCTTAGCCTTGGGCGCGCCGGGCTGGCTGAGCCAGTAGTCACGGCTTTGTGGCTCATTGAGTTCAGGTCCGCACTCACCCAACACGCGGGCGCGCTGTAGGCGCTGCATCAGACGATCCTGCGCGACAGCCAACGCTGTTAGTGCCTGCTGCGGAGTCTTGGCGCCCGAAGAGGCGTCGCCAATGTTTTGCCACCACAGCTGCGCCAGACGCGGATAGTCCGGCACGTTGGTACCCGTAGGTGTCCACTGCACTCGGGCGGGCGAGCGATAGAATTCTACGAGGCCGCCCAGCTCCGCAGAGCGCTCGGTAAAGCTCTCGTGGCGCACGTCGGAATCACGGATAATCGTAAGGCCCACATGGCTTTTCTTAAGCGAAACTGTCTTCGAGGTAACGAACTGTGCATAGAGCCATGCAGCCTTGGCGCGATCTTCCGGCGTAGACTTCATTAGCGTCCATGCGCCCGTGTCTTGATAGCCGAGCTTCTGCCCTTCTTCCCAGTAAGCACCACGTGGCGAAGGCGCCATGCGCCACTTCGGCGTTCCGTCTTCGTTCATTACCGGTAGCCCAGGCGCCACCATGTCGGCAGTGAACGTGGTGTACCAGAATATCTGCTGCGCAATCGCGCCCTGCGCAGGCACCGGCCCGGCTTCGCTAAATACCATGCCCGCCGCCTCTGGCGGTGCGTAGGCTTTGAGCCAGTCGACGTACTTAGTGAGCGAGTAAACCGCCGCCGGGCCGTCGGTGGCACCGCCGCGCTCGACCGTCGAGCCAACCGGACGACATCCCTCTACACGGATGCCCCATTCGTCTACGGGCAAACCGTTAGGGATACCGACATCCCCTGCGCCTGCCATCGACAGCCAAGCGTCGGTAAAACGCCAACCTAGAGACGGGTCTTTCTTGCCGTAGTCCATGTGCCCATACACGCGCTGCCCGTCGATCTCGCGCACATCGTTGGTGAAAAACTCGGCGATATCTTCATAGGCCGACCAGTTCACTGGCACGCCCAGTTCATAGCCATATTTGGCCGCGAACTGCGCTTTGATCTCGGGATCGGTGAACCAGTCATAGCGGAACCAGTATAGATTTGCGAACTGCTGATCTGGCAGCTGGTAGACCTTGCCATCGGGCCCCGTGGTAAATGACAGGCCAATGAAGTCTTCGAGATCGAGGGTCGGTGAAGTTACCGCGCTGCCTTCATTCGCCATCCAATCGCTGAGATTGCGCACCTGCTGGTAGCGAAAATGCGTGCCAATGAGGTCGGAGTCGTTCACATAGGCATCGTAAATGTTTTCTCCCGACTGCATTTGCGTCTGCAACTTCTCCACCACATCCCCTTCACCAATCAGGTCATGGGTCACCTGAATGCCGGTAATCTCGGAGAACGCCTTGGCAAGTGTCTGCGCCTCGTACTCGTGCGTCGTGATGGTTTCCGATACGACCTTAATCTCCATGCCTGCAAACGGGCGCGCCGCATCTATAAACCATTGCATCTCTTCCATCTGCTGCGCCTCGCTCAGCGTTGACGGCTGAAACTCCGGCAGCCAACGCTCAGCGTCCTGCGTGTCGGCCAATGCGAGCGGCATAGCACAGGGCAGCATAAAGAGCGCGGCGGCGCCAACTAGCTGCGATCGTAGTCGGCGACTCTTGCGTGAGTAATCAGCTGAAGAAAATTTCGCTTTGAGATCTTGCATGGGCTTTCCCTGTAATTTTTTTGTCAATCAAAATGCATTATATGGCTTGGGTCAAAATAGGGGCGTTAGAGACGATAGGTGCGATAGAGGCAACTAAGGCAACAGACGCGGCTCGCTAAGGGCCTGCTTATTGGGCTAAACAAACAAGAAGACTAACAGCGCATAGATTAAGCAAAGCCCAAGGCCGAACCAGAGCGAGACTGAAGCGAACGCCAACCAGCCCAGGCAAATGAACGCTGAGCCCAAAAGCGCCACGAAAAGCCTATCGCCGCGCGTAGTTTCGAATCGAAGAACACCGACCCGAGGCGCCCCGCCGGGGGCAAAATATTCCCACAGCGCCATCGACAAGAGCAGCGCTGCGATTGTGAGAAAGAACAGCGCGGTAGGCTGGGTCCAGGCCATCCAGGAAAGGTCTAGCGAGCTCTCCATAGTTGTCTTAGTGCCTCTTGTATATTCTTATTGATTCTGGGTTTCTTGGGATTTATTTGGTTTTCACCGCCTGTCTTCGCAGTGTTGCGCAGGCCCAGCATCCGCGTGAGCGCGCACCGGCGAAGATCGGAAAGTCATCTGAGCTTAGCAAAGTTTTACTCCGCAACCAATTGTTTATAGGATGCCCCATGACCGATTCAAGCCACGGCGCTGTTGACGCCGAATCTCAATTCCCCAAGCCTCGCTTCGCTCAGGCACTTCTCTGCTTTAGCGGCGTGATAGTGACTATTGCCGGCGGGCTCTTTGGCCTTGGGATTAGCCTGCATGCGCTAATGTTTCTCTGCCTAATTTGGGTTGGACTTCACGCAGCGGCACTTGGCCACGGCTATCTGGCTCTTCGGGAAATGATGAGCGCAGCAATCGCGCGCGCCTTACCTGCGATTTATATTTTTATCCTCATCGGCATGGTCATTGCGAGTTTCATGCAGGCCGGCACGATTGCCACGCTCATGTACTACGGGCTCGCTTGGCTTTCGCCCTCTCTCTTCCTTAGCGTCGGCCTTATTCTCTGCGCGCTGATGTCTGTTGCAACCGGCACCTCCTGGGGCACAGTAGGCACACTGGGCGTTGTCTTTATTGGTCTGGGCGATGCGCTAGGTATTCCTCTGCCCTTGGTTGCCGGCATGATCGTCTGCGGCGCAACCTTCGGCGACAAGCTCTCGCCAATCTCCGACACCACGAACCTGGCCGCGATGAGCGCGGGCACCGATCTCTACCGCCACATCTACTCCATGCTCTTCACGACGGGGCCGACCTTCCTGCTCGCACTGGCGATCTTCACCGCTTTGGGCATTGGCTACGCCGCAGGCGCACCGCTGAACAGCGAGCTGGATATTCTTCGCGGGGCGCTCGCCTCACAGTACGCGCTCAATCCTCTTATCACGCTCCTGCCGCTGCTTCTGCTCGCGCTGCTTAGCGCTCGCAGAGTAGCCGCCGAGGTCGCTATGTCTGCGAGTGTGCTTCTAGCGACTGGCATCGCAATTTTCTTCCAGGACGCAGGACTCGTTTCCGCGCTCAATGCGCTTTGGCAGAACACACCGGGTAGCACGGGAATCGAAAATCTCGATGGGCTGCTTGGACGCGGCGGGATTATGAGCATGAGCTGGACACTGCTACTCGCCTTGCTTGCCCTCGCCCTCGGGGGCCTGCTGCACGGCGCTAAGATCCTTGATGTACTGCTGGCAGGCTTAATCTCCAAACTGCGTAGCACCGCCGCTCTGCTGGCGACAACGCTCGCTTCGGGGTTTGTAGGCAATCTGGCCATGGGCGAGGCCTATATCTCTATCATCCTCAACTGTCAGCTGTTCAAGAGGAAGTACGAAGACGCCGGCCTGGATCCCGCGGTGCTCTCACGCACAGTCGAAGAGGGATCTACCCTAACCACCGCCCTTATTCCTTGGACCACCGCTGGCGCCTTCTATGCCGCAACCCTCGGCGTTTCGGTACTCGATTACCTGCCCTTCGCCTTCTTCAATTATCTAAACGGCCTTGTCTCTGTTCTAATGGCCACCCTTGGCCTCGGCCTTCTACGCTCGAAGAGCGAAGCGCCTAAGTAAAAGGCCGCGTAGCCCTATTTTTACAGGCTTTTCTCTAAAATTCTTAGATAAAATCTATCACCGAGATGCGCTTGCACTCGGACAAGCGAGTACGGAGAATAGCGCCCAATTCATACAAGGATCGACAATGTCTCTTAGTAGCAGGAAACTCACTTTTCTTTTAGGTGCCAGTGCGCTTTCTTTAAGCGGAAGCATCGCCGCGCAACAAGCGAACTCCCTCATTGAAGAGGTCTCGGTAATTGGGCGCCAGCTCAACCTTATCGGCTCGGCAACGACCGCCTCCGAAGGGCTCATCACGCAGAGCGAGCTCGACTTACGCCCCCTCTTGCGCGTAGGAGAGGTGCTAGAGACGGTGCCGGGTTTGGTCGCAACGCAGCATAGCGGCAGCGGCAAGGCCAATCAGTTCTTCCTCCGCGGCTTCAACCTCGACCACGGAACGGATTTCGCCACAAGCGTCGACGGCATGCCGGTGAACATGCGCAGTCACGGCCATGGCCAAGGCTACACAGATCTCAACTTCCTCATTCCCGAGCTCATCGGCAACATCGAATTCAGCAAAGGCTCCTATCAGGCCTCCAGCGGCGACTTCGCCGGCGCCGGATCCGCCGAGATCAGCACCACCTCGCGTGATCTCGAACGCCAAGTCTCTGTTGGTGCCGGGTCCTTTGGCTTCCGCCGCGCCCTCGTCTTAGGCAGCGAAGAGATCGCCAACGGCACTCTCGTCTACGGCTTTGAGAATCAGCAGTATGCCGGCGCCTGGGACAGCGTTGACGAAGACGTAGGTAGAAGCAACCTATGGCTTAAGCAGAGCTGGGGCACCGAGGAATCGGGCTTCGACATCAGCTTCATGGGCTATGACAACAGCTGGAATTCTGCCGACCAGATACCCGAGCGCGCGGTCGAGTCCGGTCTCATTACCGAGTTTGGCTCTATAGACCCAACTCTCGGCGGCGACTCCTCGCGCTACAGCCTGTCGAGCAGCTGGCGCAGCAGCAATGCCCTCGGTAATTACCGAGCGAGCGCCTACGCCATAGACTACGACATGAATCTCTACTCAAACTTCAGTTACTTCATTGCAGCAGAGGGAGACCAGTTCCAACAGCTGGATGAGCGTCGCATCTACGGCGGCCAACTAGAGCAGGACTATGCCAGCCAACTCGGCAATCTTGCCTTCGACAATACCTTCGGCTTGCAGTTGCGCCATGACGACGTCGCCGGTGTAGGCCTGCGCAGCACTCGCGCACGCCAGTACGTTGCTGACATTCGCTTTGATGTCCTAGACCAGACGAGTGTCTCCGCCTACTGGCAATCAGAGGTGCGACTCACGCAAAAACTGCGCGCGACCACCGGTCTGCGTTACGACCGCTTCGATTTCGATGTGCGCGCAATCGCTGCAGCAGATCCCACCACACTTACGGCCAATAGTGGGACCGACAACGACTACTTGTTTACCGGCTCTTTTAGCCTTAGCTATGAACTCAATGACTCAATAGAGCTTTACGCCAGCATCGGTGAAGGCTTCCACAGTAACGACGCGCGTGGCGTAGTAGCTACCCGCGATCCCAACAGCGGCGAAGCTATCGCCTCCGCGGATCCGCTTGTTAAAACTCTTGGCTCAGAGATCGGCGCACGACTCTATATCAACGAACGGCTTAACGCCTCGCTAGTCCTCTGGCAGCTAGACATTGATTCGGAACTCCTGTTCGTTGGCGACGCAGGCAACACTGAAGACACTGGCATTGCGAGCGAAAGGCAAGGGCTTGAACTGACTGGCTATTATCAATTCGGCAATATTTGGTCTCTAGACCTAGAATACGCCTATGCCGACTCAAAATTCGCCGAGCCTATCGACGGCTTTAGCGATATCCCAGGCGCTTTGGAGCATGTATTCAGCGGCGGCGTAGGCTTTAGGGGCAACGATGGCTTCCACGGCTACCTGCGACTGCGCCACTTCGGAGACTACAAGCTCGACGGCGGCGTAGACGCAGAAGGCAGCACCATGCTCAATGCACGAATCGGCTACGCCTTCACCGACCGCCTGAGCGTCACAGTAGATGCCTTGAATCTGCTAGACAGCAACGATCGTGACATCCAATACTTCTACGAGTCGCAGCTCGCCAGCGAGCCCGCTCCCGTCGAAGACCGACACTTCCACATCTTCGAACCCCGCGCCCTAAGAGCTTCACTGGAATATAGGTTCTAATATCTCAGACTCGCTCTGTTCTCGCGCCCTTCAAGCTATGGGCGCCACTACAAAAAACAGCCTTCAATCCACAGAACCACCAGCACGGCCAACCGCCCAATGCACGAGCACACGCTGTCGGGTGCTTCCGCGAGCGGAATCCAGAACGGCGAGTGAGCGGAAGTACGCGGCAGCGTGGGATCGAAAGATCCGACTATTGGAGTCCCAAACTAGCAGTAGCCCAAGCACCCAACTCAGCCACAGAGCTCCCAGCAAGGAAAACAGTCCAATGCACGAGCACACGGTGTCGGGTGCTTTCGCGAGCGGAATCCGGAACGGCGAGTGAGCGGAAGTACGCGGCAACGTGTGATCGAGCAATCTAACTAGTGGTGTCCCTAACAAGCAGCAGCATGGGATCGAGCGATCTAGCTTGTGGTGTCCCGAACAAGAAGCAGCGTGAGATCGAACGATCTAAGCTAGTGGTATCCCAACTTAAAAAGTACGCAGCGATTTGAGCTAAAAGCGCTCCAACCCAGAGCAGCCGCAATAATCTAAACCCTGCCGAGCGCAAATCCCTTAGCTATATGGTGCCGCACAAAGTAGATAACCAACGCTCCAGGAATAATCGTCAGGATTCCTGCCGCCGCCAACACCCCCCAGTCGAGCCCCGAGGCCGAGACCGTGCGAGTCATTGCAGCAGCAATAGGCTTGGCATCCGTCACCGTTAGCGTGCGAGCAATGAGTAATTCTACCCAGCTGAACATGAAGCAGAAGAACGCCGCCACACCGATACCAGAGGCTATAAGTGGCGTGAATATTTTCGCGAAGAACCGCGGGAATGAGTAGCCGTCTATGTAGGCCGTTTCGTCGATCTCCCTTGGCACTCCCGACATAAAGCCTTCTAGAATCCATACTGCCAAAGGAACATTAAATAGGCAGTGCGCCAAGGCCACAGCAATGTGAGTGTCTATCAAACCAAAGGCCGAGTAGAGCTGGAAGAACGGAAGAACGAACACTGCGGGCGGCGACATACGGTTAGTAAGCAGCCAAAAGAACAGATGCTTGTCACCTAAGAATTTGTAGCGCGAAAACGCATAGGCCGCGGGCAGAGCCACCGCCAGCGCAATCACCGTATTCATCACCACGTAGATCATCGAATTGATATAGCCGCTGTACCACGTTGGGTCGGAGAATATCGTCGCGTAGTTGTCTAGAGTGAAATCCTGCGGCCACAGTGAGAATGTCGACAATATTTCCTGATTCGTCTTGAAACTCATATTGAGCAGCCAATAAATTGGCAGCAACAGGAATAGCAGATAAAGACTCACCACCGCGATCTTCTTCCAGTTACGCTCCGGGCGCTGACTATTCATCGTCATACTAACGCCCCCCTGCCTTGCTGGCATCACTATCTAAGCTCGTCATCACCGTATAGAACACCCAGCTCAGCAATAGAATAATAAGGAAGTAGATCAGACTCATCGCTGCCGCCGGCCCTAGATCGAACTGCCCTACCGCCATTTCAACCAAACCGACAGCCAG
>Ga0213863_10003650_pt1 | contig 10522 bp, 7 predicted proteins | sample PICome_8_FD_160128 | JGI IMG/M metagenome (GOLD analysis project Ga0213863, IMG submission 160128) | Coastal seawater microbial communities near Pivers Island, North Carolina, United States - PICO497 | ecosystem: Environmental > Aquatic > Marine > Coastal | place: USA: North Carolina | collected... | reverse complement strand
TCCGATTCCCCGTACAGTGTCAACCTAACGAAGCTAAGATAGAAGTTGTTACCGATTCTGCTTTACCGGTTAAGCTGTTAGCGGCAGAGTTTGAATCTATGATGATACCTAGGAGTAGACGTTATGGAGCTTAGAATAGATGAAGCACAGCCCGATATGGATGCAGTTGATCTGTACGACGACTTACGGGAGGAAGATATGTTAGAGATACTTGGACTTATGCACCACCCTAGAGATGCTGTATATACATCGTATAGCTGTTCTACTAAGTGCTACAGTGTAAAGGATGAGATGAATAACTTGTATTGCTCCTTTGGTGTAGCTCCTATTGAGGGTACTAATCTCGGAAGTGCTTGGTTATTAGGTACTAGAAGACTACCAAGTATTAAGAAGTTCTTCTTGAAACACTCCAAGGAACGCATGGAAGGATTATTAGACGGTTTTGATTACCTAACTAACTTTGTTATGAAGAGTAACACGTTGAGTTATAGATGGTTGAAGTGGTTAGGGGCAGAGTTTAACGATTGTCACTTGGACGGCTATATGTCATTTATATTAGAGAGGAAGTAATTGTTATGTGTAGTTCTCAAGCATTAATGGTATCTTTAGCATCTATTCAAGGTGCTGTTCAGTTTGCAGGTCAACAACGCCAAGCTAAACAACAAGAAGCTTACCAACGACAAGCACAGGCAGCAGAGCGTCAGCGTTTCTTGCAAGAACAGACCTCGATGCGTATGCGTCAAGCACAAGAGCAAGAGGCAGTCGGTCGAGAGATGGAGCAAGTAAGTCGTAAATCACAAGCTGCACTTGCTAGAGCTAGAGTATCTGCTGGAGAAGCTGGAGTAGCAGGTGCATCTGTACAAGCTTTGATGGACGACTATATGAGACAGGAAGCTGGATACAGAGCGGCTGCTTTAAGACAACAAGAACTTGGTGGCATCGCTACAGGTATGGGTCTTGAACAAGCAGGGTTTGCTACGCAACAACGTCAGATCGGATTGTCACAACCTATACAAAAACCAAGTGTGTTAGGTACGGTTTTAAGTAGTGCTCAACAAGCGATGGGTGCGTACCGTACAGGTTTACAGATTCAAAGTATGCAAAGCTAATGGCTAGAGAACGAGTACAAGTACAAGGGTTAGGGGACGCAGTTCCTGGCATTCAGCCGACTATTCAACGGGGCGGTCAGTACGCCGTGCAAGTTCAACGGGCAGGTCGGAATAAGTTGATGGACTTAGCTGATGCGTTGGGTCAAGTTAATCCTATCCTTCAAGAATACGGAAAGATACAGCAGTTTCAATATAAGGAAGGTGTAGAGCGTGGTGAGATGGAGGCTGCTACAGCTGATCTTGAAGCTTCGGTTGAGAATTTAGATAAGAGTGGAGAGAAGTTGGTTGAGGCGGGATTGATGCCTCGCTCACAGTTAGTAGGTTATCAACGTTCTTTTCGTAGGCGTATCGGACAAAGACAAGCTAAGACTACTTACGCTAGTTCGTTGGAAGCTAGGATGGAAGAGGTGACTCAGAACCTAGATAGCGATGAAGATATTATTGAAAGTATATTAGCTGAAGAACGTCAGAAGATGGCAGGTCAGTTAGGTAGTTCTCAATTCGCTATGCAGGGTTTCATGGATTATGCGGAGGATATTGAAAGCAGATTTGCTTCTACTGCCACCAAGAAAAGAGATAAAGCCACTCAAGACTTCAATGAAAGTTTAGTTATTGAAGATTTAAATAGAGATTACGCAGATGTTTTGGTAGCTGTCGATAACCCGAAAGACCGAGCTTTACTGCAAAACGATATAAAGACTACACTAGATAGTATATCAGAAGATAGTCGTATACCTAGGTCGCGTGTTGTTGAGCTGTTTTGGAGCGGCTTTGCTAAACCTAATATTGATAGCCTATTAGTAGGAGATAACCCACAACCAGACAAAGCCGAGAATATGCTTAACTCTATGTTAGATATAGACCTCACAGGTAAAGGTGGAAAGTTGGGTAATATAAATAGAGAAGGTGCACAGATACGTACTAATTCGATAGCCATGCGAAACTCTATTCAGAAAGCTAGGGAGAAGATAGAGAAGGACGAAGACGAGAATTATAGAGATATAACAAACCTAGCTGGACCTGCATTAACTACCGTGCTTGGAGGTTTAACTGGAAACGATGCACTAGATGCAGTTAGGGCTGAAACCGTGAAAAGATTACTAGATGATACTGGCGGTGATTTTGAAAAGGATACAGGAGTAATAGCTGCTGAGTTAATACAAACTAAAGACGCTGATAAGTTATTACAATATATGTCTTTTTATAACGCCGACGAGTCTAAACGTAAGGCGTATGGAAGGGCTATATTACCCTTGAATGATATGGCTATAAAGATCAAGACGAGGTCAACAGCTATCTTATCCAAGGAAGACTTAAGGGATGTTGAAAGTAACTTAAAGGATTATGTTAATGCGGGTGGTGAGGACCCGAAAGGATTCTTAAGCAGTGGTGCAAATATTAGTGACGTTCCTGTTATAGCTCCTGAAGCAGTAGCGATGGCAGAGCAAATGGAAATAAATGTCAAAGCTAATACTTGGTTTGAGCGTTCAGAGTTATACCCAGATAGGGAGGATGAGTTTGAGGGCGGGTTCGAAAGCGTGTTAGAAGAGTTAGAACCAAACATGAGAGATAAGGATATATCGAATATCATAGAAAGAGAAGCCGCACCCTTTAAGGAACGATATAACGAATTAATAAAACAACAACAGTTAAAACTAAAGAACGATCCAAATAGAGATGAGCGTATGATTCGTGCGTTTGAATCTATAAAGGAAGAAGTTATAGGTAACTGGCGTAGCATCAAACAAGCAGAAAAGAATTACCAAGAAGAACTTAAGGATGTTAAAGAGGGCACTTTTGAATTAAGCCAATCCTTAGAAGACCTAGGCACATTAGAAGATGCTCAAGATGTAATAGAAGATAAAATAGGAACTGCGTGGAAAAACTTTTTCAGTTTCGGGATACCGCTTCCCCCTACTCAAAAAATTGTATTTGATGTTGATTTAGAGCAGTTAGGAGATATTGACCCACAGAGCAGAGCTAAGGCCTGGGACAAATCTGAGGTTGTTAGAGGAGCAATAGACAGAGCAGATGTAGGAACAGACACGAGCAAGCTACAAGATGTCGAACTTTTAATAAGGAGGAAGTGGGGATTTAAGTCACCACAAGAAGCGTTGGATTTAGAAGAAGCTAGAGACGAAACTGTGTTAGACATAGATTATAGAGAAACCCCTTACTTCGAGGATGCAGAGGCTTTAATCGAACAATACGCATCTATAAGGAAAGAATGGTTGTCTTACTCTAGTACTCCTAAAGCTGAAAGAAACTTAGATGAATTTCCTGTGTTTAGTACATGGAATAAAGTCTTCGGAGTTCTTTCTAAGGAAGATATTGTTGCGGTAGCAGAAGCTCAAGGCGGGTTATTTAAAAGCATAAAGTAATAAATGAAACTACACGAAGACGGTTTCCCTGTTTTATTTTCTGAAGAAAAGGAGGAGGATAACGAAGTAGGTAAATCATTCTTACCAGCACAGTCTCCTGAAACTATCGCATCTCAACCCGTAGATGATTTCCCAGAGTTAGATATAACATCAGATGAACCCGAACCTTTAGACGTAGCGGAAGAAGAAGAAACAACAGGGAGTAAGAAAGACGAGCCATTTTGGCATCCGTTCGTTAGACAAGCTGTAGGGGTGGGTTTTGAATCATATCAAACAATACGACCGTCCGATAGGATACTTAAAAGAAGCGTACTTAAAACAGCTGATGATTTATACAACACCGTTAACGAGATCATACCTCTAGGAACTGAGTCTAAATTAGAAGAGGAATTACTAGGAGACCCTGAATCAGCCGTCGAAGATATATCATCTAATATGTTATCTTGGTTAACTTCGTTTGCGTTGCCCGGAGGCATCATAGCGAAAGGGGTTACAACTGTAGCTAAGGTTCCTAAAATAGCTAAGACAGGAAGGGCTATAGAGACATTCATTGAAGGCGGTGAGCTGGGTAGAAAGGCTATAAAGGGGACTAGGATAGCGGCTGAAGGATTCCTTAAAGGTTCTGTAGCTGATTACATTAGAACAGATGTTGATGATTTAGAGGCCGAGCAGGCTATAGCTAAGAGATTTCAGGAGACATACGAGGGAGGTGTTTACGGTTCTTTACTGAACTTAACAGGTGCTGGAGTTGTTCGGATAGTTAAATCACAAATGAATAAAGTCAGAGCATTAAAAAAAGTGCGAATGGCTAAAGAAGGTAAGGCTGATCCTAAGCAAGCTGTTGATGAGTTAAAAAAAGCCGTAGAGGAAGAGGAGGTAATCAAGAAAGAACTAGAGGCGGAGATTAATCCTAAAGATAAAGAGCTAGACATAGCACCGGAAGAACCTCCGAAAGTAGAACCAGAAGTTAAGCCTGAAGTAGATACACCTATTGTTAAAGAACCAAAGCCCAAGTTAAAACCAGAAGAGGAAATAGAGCAAGCTATAGAAGGGAAACAGAACTTCCCTCAACAAGTACAAGCTATGGTCAGGGAGACTAGGAAACTAAGTGATCGCATGGCTCCTAAAATAAACGACTTGGTTGGGGATTTAAATAAATTAGATGACGCTATAGGAACAGGGGCTGAAGTTAATGTAGGTAAAGAGTTCTCGAATATTAAAAATAAAATTGTAGGAATCGAGGACGATCTGAAACGTAACCGGAAGCTGATTGATGTACGAGCAAGAGTAGGAAATATAGCAGGTAAGCTGTTAGCTGCATTCAGAAAGAAGAAAGTAGATTTAACTAACCCGTTTGAATATAACCCAGCCATACGACACCAGCTTAATAGCATAGATTCTTTATTGAAACTAATAGACGACGTTAAGACAGGTAAAGCAGGTGATGTCCGAATGTTAGATAATTTCAAAAAGGAGATAGAGTTTATAGAGGAAGTAGCTGAAACAGGTAATCTTTCTCAAGCTCTTGATAAGTCTTTTAATTTAACTGTTGAAGATAGTTTAAATACTATATGGGGTAGATACCAAAAAAGAATAAGCGATCAAGTTGTTAAAACGTTAAGGGTGGCTGAACCTAAGAACAAAGCAGCACTAGATTTATTTTCAAATAGGATTTCAACAAACCTCAAAGACGCTATTAAAATTAACAAACCTATAGCAAAGAAAGTTAAAAGCACTTTAGATAACGTACAGGATATAATTAAGAATCCAGATAAGTACAAACAATCCATCGATGTTATAATAAACGATATTAATAAGGCTAAAAACTTAGATGCCGAGTCGTCCAAGAAGGCTTTAGGTATATTAGAAGACTTAAAGGAAGGTGTTAATAGTAAACGGTTTATTGATAGCTTACCTAATAGGGGCAAGGTTGTGCAAAAACTTCTTAAAGAAGAAATAGATAATATAGGAAAGAAAATTAGGGACGCTGTTAAATTCGGAACAGAAAGGCAACTAGTAGATGAAGTATTAAAAGATATATCTACCAGAGTTACCGACCTAAGTGCAGCCGAGAAGAAAGTTTTATTAAATACAGTAAGGGTTGAGTTAACTAACACAGTATCGACAGTTAGAGATGACGTGTTAAGTCGTTTTGCTTCTAAAGAAATCTTCCAACAATATACGCTTCGTCAGAAGATAAAAGACTTGGATGAGATGTCTGACAAAAGTATAGAAGAAATAAAAGAGTTTCTTAAAGTAGAGAGTCGAAACATACAAACAGACCCTGAAGGAATTAAAACACTTAAAAGACAAGCTATAGAATCTAGGAAAGTACTTACTGGTAAATTAAAAAACGAAGAAATAACTGCTAAAAACTTATTTAACCAAGAGTTCTTAAGGGCTTTTTCTGAAATGAATAGGCAAGGAATAGGGGGTACTGGAAACGTAGAATTAGCAATGAGGGCCATCGAGAAGTGGAGGATGAACACAGGTTTACTTATGAGTGTTAAGACTTACATGGTCGGTATACCTTCAGCTACTATAATGAATGTAGTACAACCTTTTCAAAAAGCCTTAAAGGAATACTCTTCAATAAAGCAGCTACAGAAATTAGGTAGAATGAGTAGGGAAATTAAAGCTCTCGATGTAGCATTAGAAGACATAAAAGCTATGTCGTTATATTGGACTATGTTCGGTGATGCTGTGCAGGTTTTCAAACAAACATTTAAAAGGGGAGGAGACGGCTCTTTTATATCCAACAATTTAAGAAGGCATGAAGAAGATTTAGTTGGTGCTGGAGAAGATATGCAATCGATGCTAAGTAACCCACTGAAGTTAAGTTTTAAAAACAAAAAAGAAATAAAACAAATGTACGACGCTTATGGTGTAGATTCGTTGGAGAATAGCACTAGGTTAAGAAGGTTCTTTGAGGACTTAGCAATAGGTGAACCAACGACTAAAATAGGTAAAGTACTTGACCCATTGTTTTCCGCAAGCTTTAGAGCAATGGGCATGGCGGATCAGCCTTTCCTATTCTTAGGAGCTATGAGGAACCTACGTGCGGAAAGTATGAAGAAGGGAATGAAGCTGGGCATGACTGGGGATGCTTTAGAGAAGTTTGTAAAAGAAGAGGCAGATAAAGCTATAAAGAAAGATGGTGATATACTAACTTGGGCGGGGCACGAGGAGTTTGAGGACGTAAAAGAATTAGCTATGTCTATTACATTCCAACAAGACTACGCTGATAAATGGACTTCTCAATTAGCTAAAACGTTTGCTAGGTGGAGTAGGTCTGGAGGTAAAGAGGGTGGTATATTAAACACAGTTTATAGTGATCCTTATATTAATCCTGCTAAAATATTTACAAGGTTGATGACCTCTTTTATTAAAACTCCTACTACTATAGCTCAGTGGACTGTGGATACATTTCCTGGTACTGCCGTACCATACTGGGCTGTGACTAGATTAGGTAATACCAAATTTGATATTAGATTAAGGAACTTAGATAAACATATAGTAAAATTAACTAAAGGACTATCAGCTAAACCTATAAGTAAAGAAATAAAAGATAAACTAATTGCTGATCGTGCTTCATTGTTACAACAGAAAGAAGATTTAATTTTAAAAACAATAGAGGTAAAAGCGGAATCTACGGCTAATACATTACTAGGTTTGACGGTAACAGCAGGTATAACCCTTCCTATATTAAATAACCAAATAACAGGCTCAGGAGCACATTTAACGCCCGACCAAAAAAGAAGGCTAATGGCTACAGAAGATTGGCGACCTAATACTATTTACATAGGAGGTAAGAAGATAGATTACAGTAAGTTTGAACCCTTCTCAACGATTGTATCTGCGTACGCTGATGGGGTTCACCATTTAGTAGCTAGTGGTGATGAGGTTAACGAAGAATACCAAAGTTTATTTAATACTGTATGGGCTTCTTTTATTACTAACTTCAAAGATAAATACTTCCTTAGGGGAGTTAAAGAGATGTTTGATTTATTAGATGAAAGAAACCCGACGGGTAGGTTGGAAACATTCTTTGCTAATTTATTAGGAAGCTTCGTACCAAGACCTCTAAGGGAATTAGGGGAGATAAATGAGGAGTACCAAAAATACTCTATAGGATTCGTTGAGCGTTTAAAAGTTAAGGTGGGTATGGATACTCAGCGTATTGAGCGTAATATGTTAGGAGAGAAAGTTAAGCGTAAATACACTAACGAGGGTTTATACGGATTAGTTAGTCCGATATATGTATCCGAGATGAAGGATGATATTGTTATGAAAACTATAGCTAACTTTAATGAGAAATTTGGATACCAGTCTTTTTATTCTAAAGGTAATATAGATATGCGTAAGTTTAGAAACAAATCTAACGATTATCCTTTATTCCAGGCGTTCGCCGATTTGATCTCTAATAAGAGAAAACCAACTACTGTAGGTAGAGATACAAGGCAATTAACATTGAGGAATGCTTTGAGTAAACTAATTAAATCAAAGGATTATAAAGAAGCCATACAGTATGGGGAGCCTTTAGAAGGTGAACAATCTAGGTCTCAACTCATAAAAGATAAGATAAACGAATACCGTAATCACTTTTGGGAGGTACTGCAAGAAGACAGTAAATATAAGAACTTTGTTAACGAAGACGGTGATTCTTGGTTGAGCTTTACCAGAAAAGAAAAAACATCTAAAACTAGACGACGAAAGAAAGACGTTGAAGGACCTGTTGAAAAGTTTGTGTACGACCAATAATCCTTGCTCTTCTCTCTCAATAATCAATAATATACACTTAACATCATGGCTAACACTTTCATAGACGATACAGCAGATGCATTACAGACCGAGTTTCTGTTTAACTTTCCGTACCTAGAAGACGAACACGTCGCAGTGTTTATAGATGGCGTACGTCAAACCATAGGTGTAGACGAAGATTACACAGTACAAACATCTCCCAGTAAAAGGATCGTGCTTAATGTCGCAGCCACAGGTGGAGAGATCGTCCGAGTACGTCGTATATCAGACCCTGCCACAGACCTCGTAGATTTTCAGAACGGGTCTGTGCTCACTGAGAGCGAACTGGACAGGTCGTACTTACACAATCGTTATCTTGCTGAAGAGAGTGCTGAACAGAACGATATATCACTGCGAGTACAAGCGGGTGCAGACGATCAGTTCGATGCTCTAAATAAAAAGATAATTAATGTTAGCGATCCAACAGCCGACCAGGATGCTGCTACCAAGAACTATGTGGATGGTGTTGTTGGGGATGTTGCTGTTGGTGCGTTACCTGATAACTCAGTTACATACGGCAAGATACAGGAAGCTGCTACTAATAACGTATTACTCGGTAACGACAACGGTGTTAACTCTGATATACAAGAGCTATCTGCTACTGAAGTGCGTACTATGTTAAATGTAGCGGACGGTGCTAATAACTACACGCACCCCCATCACGCTGGTGATGTTACTTCTACAGGAGATGGTGCTACGGTTATAGCTTCAGGTGCTGTTACATCGGATAAAATAAGTACTACTGATACTAACTTTAATGTTACAGCTGTGGGTAAGGTCGGTATAGGTAAAGTAAACAGCGGTTCATACCAACTAGAAGTGGACGGGGATATATTAATAAACGACACTGGTGACAACTTCCCTGCTGCTGTATTCGCTGGTAGTGCGGGGGCTGCTATCCAATTAAACGATCAAAGCACAAACGGTCAGGTTTTTAATTTAAGCAGCAACACTGAAGGAGTGGGAGGACCGGGCACTTTTGCAATAGGTAGTATAGATGGAAACGATTATAGTGCTCCGACACTTACGATTACTAATGTAACTACAACAACGGATGAAGCTACTTATACATTTTCATCTGCTCACAACATAAAACAAGGAGAGCGTGTACAAACATTTGGGTCAAGCGATGCTGATTGGAATACTACTTCTACAGTTTTATCTGTTGGAAGTACTACTCAGCTAACCGTAACAAGACCATCCGTAACCACTAACTATCCAACGACAGCTAAAAGAGTTGGAAGTTATGTGACGTTTTCAGTGCGTAAAGATTATGAAGCGAATGTTATGTACACGTTCCTTAAAGCTAATCAACTGCCTAAAGCCACATCGGAACCAGCTTGGTTGGAGAACGGTCAAGTATGGATCGATACAACAGATATGTCTTTAAAGATTAAGGACTACGCATAACGATGATCGACTCCCTGCCTAGTCTTCTTAACACCTTCCTTGTCGTCGCTCTTGGTGTGATAGGATGGATTATCAAACGTTTAATTGAACGCTTAGACCTTGGTGATAAACGACTTACGAAGATAGAGGTAGAACTGGCAGCACAACGAGAAAGAGACGCTGCTGTTGAAAGTAGAATAGGTAAAGTTGAAACTGCAATCAATGAGATGCACAACAAACTTGACCGCATGATGGAGATATTAATTAAGAAATGAGTCTATATAAAAACATTAATAAACGTAAGAGCTTAGGCATTAGCCGTAGCAAGAAGAAGTCAACGATCACACCAAAGGCTTACGCTAATATGAAGCGTGGGTTTCCTAAGAAGAAGAAGTAGAGATGGGTGTATCGTTATCCATAGGTAGAGGTGAGAAAAGCAAGAAGGGCGGACTCACTGCTAAAGGTAGACGTAAGTACAACAGAGCTACTGGCTCTAACTTGAAGGCTCCTCAACCTGGCGGTGGTCCACGTAAGCGTTCCTTCTGTGCTAGGATGAGCGGTAACAAAGGACCGATGAAAGATTCCAAAGGCAGACCGACAAGAAAAGCTTTGGCGTTGCGTCGTTGGAAGTGTTAACTAATGGCTAGACCGTACAGAAGACCTCGTGTTGTTAGACCTAGTCCTTTGATTGCTCAGTACAATACACTGGGTGCAGTTGCTGCGGGTGGCGTGACGGAAGCGGTTGCTACGACGGCGGCGGCTAAAGCAATAACAGATTCTATTACATCTGACCCTGACATCATAGGTGTTAGTGGCGGTAACGCTGCATTAAGTGACCCACAG
>Ga0213863_10003649_pt1 | contig 10524 bp, 6 predicted proteins | sample PICome_8_FD_160128 | JGI IMG/M metagenome (GOLD analysis project Ga0213863, IMG submission 160128) | Coastal seawater microbial communities near Pivers Island, North Carolina, United States - PICO497 | ecosystem: Environmental > Aquatic > Marine > Coastal | place: USA: North Carolina | collected... | reverse complement strand
AATTTATGTTCGAATGACAATTCTGATGTACATTTAAATTCCCAAACAGTGGTTTCTGTTATCAAATCAACGCGGGCTGTAAATCGAAACTGTTTTCCAGGTAATATTGAACTAACAAAGCGGTCTATTTCCATATGTTGTTCATCCGACGATGCAATCGCAATATACTCTTCTATTTGAGGCTTAGTATTGAGACAATCTGGACTCACTACTGATCTCAAACGGTCCTTACACTCCATGGCATCCTCGTCGGATAACCAAGTGTACTCGTCCAATCCAATTTGTTTTAACTTAAAATAGAGAGATTCTTGTATTGCCAAATTCAGATTAGCGAGATACAAGTATTCCGATACAGAGGTTATCGTTTCGGGCAATTTTTCAATCATTTCCATAAGAAAAGACTGGTTTTTATCGTTAATGTTCTCCATATTCATATCTATAATGTCGTATAATACACTATCCTTTGTTTTGTTCGAACCGAAATCCGACCATGCATTTATTAAATGATCATAGTAGATGCAGGGGATTGCGATTCCATTTAAATCACTCACTTCTTCGTAAAACCCATCTTTTGTTTGTATCACACTGGGTATATCAATAGGTTCGTCTGCTTCAGTTTCAACAACAAATATACGATCTAAAATAACACCTATTTTTTCACTGATATCATCGGGTATAAATTTGATCAAATCTGTCGGCGTGGTCTTGTAAGGACTGCTGACTTCTTCCAAGCGAATAAATCTCGATTGCTGGTTCCCCCGAAAGTGTATGTAATTCTCTTGCTTCATCTGAATATGATCCATATGTAAAAATTCGAGCGGCCGATCTTCGCGACGTGTATCACTTTCTAGTACATATAAGCCTTTCGTTGCGCGCGTGCATGCAACATATAGGGTGTTCGGACAACTATCGCGAGGAATTGTTCTGGCATAACATCGAAAATACGAATTATCGAATCCAACCACAAATACATACTTTCGTTGCCGCCCTTTTACGCAATGAAAAGTAGAAAACACTACTTTTCCATCTACAATACGTTGATCAATATCCGTATTTTCCAACATAGGAACATGGCATGGAATATTCTTTTCTACAAGCATGTTCTCTAATTTGCGGATATTACTACGTCCGCCCTTAACAGATGGACCAAGAATAAATATATCACTAGGCTTCGCGCCCTGTTCAAATAGTTTATTTATTTCAGCACAAACAATGCGTTCAATATTGTACGACGAATTTCTAATATAATGAACCGGGTTGTCATCGCGACATGAATTCATACGATCATCGCCTATCATAACGTTATTCACAAAGTTGCGCATTTGATTCGTTATACGATAAGACATCTTCATGGTGCATTTTTCGAAATCTCGGGTTCTCAAAATCGGATGCGGTTCCCATATCTCAGTGGCCATTGTGAGAAATCGAGTATCGGATCCCTTAAATTCATATAATCCTTGCATATAATCCCCCAAAACCAAGAGTTGTATAGGATATCCAGCATCGCGTGCGAATTTCACCATGAATTTATAGTATAGAGGTGTCATATCTTGCGTTTCATCTAATATCAATAGATCAAAAGAAGGTATATGGGATGAAGGAGGCATATCTTTATCAATAATTTTTTTCAATTCAGTATCGACATAGGCATTGGATGCATAATAACAGACTGCCAAACTATGATATGTATGTATACGCAAGTTTTCAATATGCAATTCGTCAACCTTTTCTCTAACTTCAAACTTAAGAGACTTATTATATGTCATCTGCAACAATTGCTTATCTGGAAGCGCTTGTGCAATCGCCAAAATAAGCGTAGTTTTGCCAGTTCCCGCGACCGCATCGACAATAACATTACTACCACTGGCAACCCTATCGAGTATATGTTGCTGTTCCTCACTCAATATCATTATTTTTCACAATTGTGTCTATTATAGATACGAAACAAATGTATATATCTGTTTCGTATAGAATAAAATATAGTTATTTTCTTACTTTCGCTGTTCTCCTTGATTTATTTCCATTACGTAGACGTTGTCGGAACGACTTGCTATTCTGGACTGCACGGAGAAGACGCATTTGAGATTTTGCATTAGCAGGTGTAGTACACTTTGCAAATACCTTTTTACTCTTCGGATTATAGACTTTGTAGCAATTTTTTCCACGAACTTTACGCGTTTTGTATGGCATGAATAACAATGTATATAGTATATCATTATTTTTTTTACGGATGCAGTATTTTGGAAGTGATTCCTGTGTCCAAACAACAGGTTTTGAATAAAATCGAGGTTGCGCTATAAGGATCTATGTTGGATGCAGGTCTTCTATCCTCAAAATATCCACATTTATCTTCATAGGTTTGTGTCGGAATTCTAATAGACGTATTGCGCGTTCCAATACCCATACTAAAAGAATTGAAACAAGATGTCTCATTTGTTCCAGTTAGACGACGATCGTTGTCGTTTCCATAGTGTAATAAATGTATGGTATGCATTTTTTCTAATTTGTTCATGCATTCATAAATAACAGTTAGTCCATTCTCTGCTCGCATACGCTTGGTGCTAAAATTGACGTGGCAACCTCCTCCGTTAATTCCGTCTGCTGGCTTGGGGTCGTAAATAATACATGCACCATGTGTCTCTGCGATGCGTTCCAATAAAAACCTCGCAACAATCAATTGATCTGCAGCATGAATGCCCAAAGAAGGTCCTATCTGAAATTCCCACTGTTTATTTGAAACCTCTGCATTCACCCCTGATATCTGCAAACCCGCCTGAATACATGCGGATAAATGTGCTCCTACAATTTCGCGTTCCTTGTTTGCAAATGGAACAAATCCGCAATAATGAAGTCCATCGCCAGAATCCCATTTACGATCATTCGCGTCTACTTCAAACTCGATGAAATATTCTTGTTCCAATCCATACCAGGGTTCTTCTTCTGACTTTTTTGAAAAAATATCGTTCGCTATAAACCGTTTGTTCGATTCAAGTGGCTTTTTATTCGTATCGTATGTATCACATAGAATCAAAATACATTGTGTATCTGGAATCGATCTCAATGGATCTTTGTATACAGCACATGGTTGTAGTATTACTTCGGTGTTCTTCTCACTATTCGCTTGCCACGTGGAAGATCCATCATAATTCCATGCAGGAAATAGGGTCGGTTTCAATGGAATTAACTCCCCTGGCATGTAATTACCCTTTAATGTTGATCTCATTTCACGATGCGGGATAACTTTGGTTTTTGATCGCAAATAACCATGTCCATCGACCCATAAATATTCACAAATAACGTTAGTAAGAGGATGTATCATGATGCCTTTGTAAAACATGCAAGTTTGGTTTAACTCATTTAGTTTCATTACATATCGTACATTGTTTTTAATGTTAGACAGAAAGAATAATTTGACGAATTCATTTGTAAAAGAGGCAGAAGGTTCTTGCTTCTCTATCCACAAGTGAATATTAAATATAACATAATATTATATTCAAATGAAGACACGGTTGACAAATAACAGTTTTTTTAACTTAATTGATGCAATTAGAAAAATAGATGTTCCTGAAGATACTCAAGATACATCACCACAAGAAGATACTCCAGAATTTATATATAGTTCTATTTTGAATTTTAACATTCAGGATATAAATAACAATGTATATTTAGAAAATACACCCAATGATATTATTAATGATGAAGCTGGAATTATATTCAACCCACTTGAGGAGGATATTAATCGCGAACCAGCAATAGCATATAATGTAGAAGGACTTTTACGAACTACGCCTAACGTAATAAAAACCGATTTATATTCATCTATTCGCAATCCTGGAGTAGAAGCTAGTATTCAACCAAATGATACGAAGTATATAAATTCGGATTTTCTTAAAGAAGGAGAATATATTAGTATATTAAACCCAAAAGCTATTGTAAAACTACCATCTGAATTTCGAAATAATTTATACGAGAATACCAAACAATTTAATCAATATACCCCTTATTGTATTGTGTATGGAACGTTTACTCCTAAGAAAGAATCATTGTATCACGTTTCTGCAGCAATCGTCTACAATGGACATTTATATCCGTTTGGATGGACGAATGAATCCGTATTAAATAACCCAAGAGATAAAACGATTAGACCTTTACAAGCAGTTTTAGTTTCACCTGAGACCATTAATTCTAGTTGGAATTACTTTATTATTGACATTATATTACTGACAGGTGAGATGCTTTCAAAGATAGAGAAGTTCTTCGATAATTCAACTTTAAAAACTACAGTAGATTACTATAACCCGTATACAAAAGGTCCGGCAAAAGGCACATTAGGAATCATGTTTGGAGAAAACCATTTATATGTGGATAAAACACGATATACTCGCATTGCGAACAACCTAACCCAAGTTTGTTTTGGATATAATTGTTCTTCTTGGACTGAATATGTCTTTGGTGTTAATTGCCGCCCATTCAAGTTATCTGCTATGCCATCAACTCCCAACTACTGTAGACGGTCTGGGTATAAATCCAAGTTTACAAGTGAAGCATTAAATAATATTATTCAGTCAATTCGCGATGAAGATTTTTCGAAGTTTTTTCAACTAATAGATAATAAGAATAACCCATTACTAACCGATACAGTTTTTGGTGGCAGAAACAAAATAAAATCAAAACCAAAATCTAGAACTATGAAAACACGGGCTAAAAAAAAACGTATTTCATCTAAAACACGGTCTAAAAAACGTAATTAATGGTTGAGCATACACATTGCACCATCAGTTTTCGGAAAAGTTGGTGGTAGATTTAATAACTCAATTTCAGATTGGGTTAGGGCAATAGTTTCATTTGAGAATGCCTCTTGTTCATATATGTTGTTTGTATAAGAATCAAACCACATATTTTTACAATAGTGGAAATAGAATTTGCAAAAACCCTCACGTTCTATTTGATGAACATGTGTAACCTCATGTTTCAATATTGACGGTAAGGTTTCATCAATTGTTGTGGATAGTAAGATGAATGGATACAATACTAATCCATCTAGATTTAATAACCGTGTTATATATGAGTTGTATATGACTTTTATTCGACTCATTTTATTTAATAATATTTTGTAATAACATACCAAATATATTAAAGAATCAACATCAATTTTTGTTCTTGATTTTCTCATAAAAACTCAATAATGTATCAATCTATGTATTTACACGGCAATACACGAAGTATTTCTTGATACTGCAGTTTTCATTACATATCGTACATTGTTTTCAATGTTAGACAAAAAGAGTAATTCGACGAATTCATTTGTAAAACACGACCATGTTCGTCAAACAAGCGTACACGAAGACGCTGTATGTCTACAGGGCCAAAATACACACGTGGTTCAGCCACCATAACATATTCCGTTTTATCCAATGAACTCATCGACGAATTCTTTATGGAGACCCGCGCTAAAATATCTGTACTGAAAATGGATTGGTTGAATGCACTAACAAAATGATTGTTAGAATTGTTATTAAAGTCATCGACGGCTAAATATACATATTTTGTAGTTGGTTCGATGTTGGTCTCAGCCGTATATAAATCTGAACCATGATAACATCCCTTTGTAAATCCTAAATTCCAACCCAACTTTGTATACAAGCTAGTTCCGTCGGGAGCACCATCAATGCCTCTTGTAAAATCTAAATGTATTTCTCGTATAGTAACTAGATCATTCATACATGGACCCAGCGTTACCAATCGACTCCCTGAACCACAGCTATTCATATCTAGTGTAAAACGAACGTATGAGAAAATATCATTTGGTGCTTCCATACACCCATCCACACTCATGGGCGACAGCATCTGATTCAGAGTATCGATCAAATCATTGGCTGTATAATTACCGTCCGGTACTACAAATAACTTTTCCGATTCATTGATGACTTCAGGCGTGGTATTTTGATGATAGATTACTTTAATATGCATATGATTATTACCATAATTCGCAGAAATTCCATAAAACGACACTGGTAATTCGATTGCTGATAATTCCATAGAAACCACCTTGGTAAAACGCGTTGGTAAATGCAATGTAAAATCAGAACTATTCGTTTTATGTAAATCATTTCTGAATCGCGTATCAATATTCAAACATTTAGTGATGACACGCGTGTTTAATTGATTCAGGTTTCCTGGGAAAAATTCTCCTGGATTTGAATATACATATTGAGTAGTTGGTCGATTGATTAGTTCGTCTGTTCTACGAATGTACTCATTCTGGGGCGAGTTATCGGTTGCATCTATTTGGTGATCTTTGGGAATAGTTGTCGGGGGTGCTTTTCTCTCTGGACATCGAACATGCACTAACCAATCCTTTGCTAATCTCAAAAACTCCATGAGGTCGCGTTTGAATTTCTTATCGACATGACCACTATTTAGTAATTGTTCCCGGATCTGTGTTTCTTTTAATTCAATATCACCAGCTGTATATTTAGCATTCGACTTTATTTTAAAAAACCGCTCTATTTCTTTAATGCTATAATTGCGTATATCTAAATCCAGACTGTTCATTGTGCTCTATAATATAAATCCATATTATTTTAATTACTTTATGCATTTTGTTATATTTATGCAAATAATTCTTTTCGTCTGTTTTATTATAGAATTAATTAATTATGTCATCAAGTGATTATACATGTATGCGAAGAATTAGACATATGAATCATCAATCGTGCAATACGCAGCCAATTGCAGTGTCATGTGTGCCACCAACATATTATAACCACACTGGATATGTTCAGACACCCAGTTGCCATCCACCATGTCCTCCACATCAGCATCCCCATGAACATCCCCATGAACATGCTCATGAACATCCTCATCGACCACTACCTCAGCACCATCATCACCATCATCAAGGGGGTCAACATGCTCATTATCCGCCGCAACCAATTATTAATAACAATGTGAGCAGCACATGCAATTGTACCAATTGTGCACCACCGCCACCACCAACGCCACAATATCAACATTATCCGGTTGTTTATAATCAATATCCGGACCACGCTTGTTATAATACAATGACCGTGGCGAGTCAACCTGTCGTATATAAGGGTTGTGGCGGAGGAGATATGAATTCATCCACAGTTAAGCCATATCTACTAACACCTGTACAATGTGGTTCAGTAACCTTCACGATTGATACAGGTTTAGGATTTTCTCATGGAACTAGGGTAGCATGTAATTCAACCGATCTATCTGGAAATTACTTCGAAGGCATTGTTTACGATTACAACACCATGAGTGGCGAGATCACTCTTTATGAAATCAAATACATATCAGGGGCATTCAATGCTCCTATGCATTATGCTATCATGGCAATGGCTGCATCAAAAGAAATAGACCTTCTGCGCGAAAGAATGGAAGCGGTCTACAAGAAGGTGTTTAATATAGACTTATCACAGCCTGCATGTGGAACCGGAACCGGGACCGGTGGTGGCGGTGATGGCGGTGATGGTGATGCAGCAACTGCATCACAAAACACAAATGTTGCGAATTTATACAAATATTTCTTTAATACGGATATAACTACAGAGGCAGATTATGCACTAACACAAACATATTTAACAACAAAAATGGCATATCTTTATAATTACTTTTTTGATGTAGACATATCAACAAACACATCATTTAATCCAAATGGAAACGGGACCGCTTTATCAACACTCGATGCAAAGATATCGCAATTATACCTCTACTTCTTTAACAATGATTTATCTGGAGGGGATATAGCCATTGTATAAATATCGAACAATAGATCGAATGCGTTTAATATTTAGGAATTACCTCAAAATTTACGGGAAGAAAAATATATAAGATATTATTATAGATTATATATTTAATATGAGTAAAACGCCTATTACAAATTTGACAATCAGTAGTAGTGGATTCTTAAAAATAGGAAGCACTGAACTGGTCGAAGCTGACATTACTCCTCTCAAGAATGTTGACGGATTAAAAGGTGCAACTGGTCCCGCCGGTGCTGATGGTGTGGCTGGTGCAGCCGGACAAAACGGTGCAACTGGTGCAGTGGGAGATACCGGTCCCACTGGTAAACTTGGCGCAGTTGGGCCACGTGGGTTGATTGGTGTTGGATTTACTGGTCCTGTCGGCCCGCTTGGTCCTACTGGACAAGTCGGTCCCATTGGTGGTATAGGTCCTACTGGAACCACTGGTCCTACTGGAATACAAGGAACGCCCGGTGGCCCTACAGGTCCTATTGGTAATACTGGTCCGGTTGGACCTTCTGGTGGTGATACTGGCGGTATAGGTCCTACTGGACTACAAGGGCCAACCGGTCCCACTGGAATACAAGGTCTGCTTGGTCCTACTGGAATCCAGGGTGTTACTGGTCAGCGTGGACCAGAAGGTGGCCCTACTGGCCCTACTGGCCCCATTGGTCCCCCAGGGCCCATCGATTATTTACCAACTAACTACGAAACCTACATTAGCCCTGCATTTGATGGACTATTACCAAGAGCGGGAAGCTTTTATTACGCAACCGATGAATTTAACAATGCATTCTTGTATATGTTTATTATAAATCCATTATATGACTACGATTTTGCACAAGCAGCAAATTCTGCCGCAATTTCATTCGGAAACCCGGCTCTAGCAAATACAGTGTCTCCTGGCGTATGGGTAGCAACTGGATTTGATCTCACTTCTGCTGACATTACCCCCTTTTTCCCTGATGCATAAACAATTTCTGTTATGTCGAACTTTAAATAATACATTAATTCGGTTAATGCATTTTTTAGGTATATTTTTTGTATGATCATAAATTATACAGAAATGTCTACGCCAGTTTCTGTTTTTCCGAACGATGTTTCGATGAACAACCGTCTTTTTGTCGGGGGTGATATCTCTGCTAACGGAAATCTAGCCGTAGCAAACAACTCAACTTTTAATACGGCCGATTTTAACGGCTCTACGAACTTTAAAAACTTTGTTACTTACGATAGTTTTATGATTTCAAATGCTACAAATCAATTTGCTGGAACTAGTACATTTTCTGGTCCAGTGAACATGTCGGGTACATTTATCGGTGCAAACGCGAATTTTTCCGGCATATCTAGTTTTGGAAAGAAAGCTACTTTCCAAAACGATGCACAAGTAAACCGCGATTTCGCAGTTACTGGCAACACTACTCTCACCAAAAATGTAAGTATCACACAGGGGGATCTCTCAATCGTGAAAAATGCAACAATTGAAGGTAGAACCGCCCTAAATGACGTTTCTATTAATGGTTTTATGGACGTTTCAGAAAATGCCACTTTTAATGGCGACGTATCAATTGGTGGAAATATAACTGCGAATTACCCTAATGCATCCATTCCCATGACTGCAATATCTGGATTAAGTTCGGGCCTGAGTACTTTTAATACCGACATAACGATGAACGAGGGGCTTATTGTGGAAAAAGACGTCTCCATGAACGGCGATGTGAACATTGCTGGCAATCTACGTGCAACTTATCCAAATGCGTCTATCCCTGCTACCGCCATTGACGGACTCAGTGTTATAACTGAAGACCTATCTTTGAACAAAGGGTTATATGTTAGTGGGTCAGCTACTTTAGCTGATGATATCACCGTTAGTGGATTAACCACAATTAACGGGGGGGCTGCTATAAGTGGTGGGGTTTCTATGAGCGATTCGCTAACAATGAAAACAACTACGCAAGTGCCTTCTGTGATAACACCTGCATCAGTTAGTTCATTTAGCGATTTGTCCGGAAGCAGCCCACAATTTATTCTTGATAGCAGTGCATCTACCTATTGGGTTGGTGGCACACTTGCTGATGTATCCGGCAATTTACTGGGAGACGCAAGCAATAATTTCCCTGCATCAATGAGCCCTACTGGGTTTGTCAGCGGAATAAGCGGCGAATGGATTCAATACTCATTCACTGACGCGATTGCACTAGAGAGCTACCAATTAACAATTCCAACTGATGCATCGTCGAATGGAGTGGCAAGGACATGGTATGTACTAGGTTCGAATGATGAATCTGTATGGGATCCAATACACAAAGTTGAATATAACAATGATGTTACTATCAATACATACGATGGTACAATATTTGCGGTGAATGATGGTGCGAACAATGTTGATAATATTGTGTACACCGATTATATTTCCACAAAATACCAATATTTCCGCCTCTTTGTACTCGCCACTAATGGCGGTTCGCTCGCGATTGACGAGTGGAAATTAACCGGTCTGGTTGATACATTACGCGATACATTGCTCATTGATAATGACAAGTCGGTATTTAATAACAAAGTCGAGGTCAATAACGAATTTGAAGTTAGTGCCGATACTAGTCTTAAGAAAAATTTATCCGTATCTGAAAACGCCATCATCGACGGAGTCTTTACGGTTCAAAATAGAACAGTAAGCGAAACTGTAATTATTAACCCAACGCCGATATCAGTCTCGTCGTATGCTGATTTATCTGGTAGTTCGCCGGATAAT
>Ga0213863_10003641_pt1 | contig 10546 bp, 8 predicted proteins | sample PICome_8_FD_160128 | JGI IMG/M metagenome (GOLD analysis project Ga0213863, IMG submission 160128) | Coastal seawater microbial communities near Pivers Island, North Carolina, United States - PICO497 | ecosystem: Environmental > Aquatic > Marine > Coastal | place: USA: North Carolina | collected... | reverse complement strand
AACAAAGTAAGGCTTTTTTATTATTAGTAAATGCCAGTGGATCCATCGTAAATCAAAACAAAATCGCTAGATCAAAAGAATATACTTTCATCAAAAAGTCATTTGTCGCAGCGTTTAAGACACACCGCAGCAACGCAAGTGCCGACCCCGCCGGTAATACCATTTATCACTGTGCGCTAGAGTGGCTTCGCAGTGGCGAAACCCAGTACTTTCGAGAAGTGAAAATATGTTTTGGCGACACTGACGATATTCGACCTCTGACCTTACAATTTGGCCATTACGGTATGACCAACATCACCTACTTTGCTCGCATTGAAGACATATCAGAATTCGTAGCCACCAAGGAAAAATTGGCTCACACCTCCAGACTTGCAGAGCTTGGAGAACTTGCCACCGGCGTCGCCCACGAACTCAGCCAACCACTTAATGCGATCACCATGAGCTCGTCAAACATCACCGCAAAGCTGAACAGGGACGACCTCACCGATAGTTACCTGCGTGCCAAGCTCATGCGAATACAAGAGCAAGTTGCGCGATCTGGAAAAATTATCAGTGACCTGAAATCGTTTGCTCGCGCAAAAAATTTAGATAAGGAACTCACAAATACCGCCTCACTCATTACTAAATCGATTGAAATGGTGAGATCACAATACGAGCTCGATAGCATCACTGTTCACGCCAATTATTGTAATGACGACCTCAAAGTTTCTGTGAATGCTCAGCAGATAGAGCAGGTTTTAATCAACCTCTTCAATAACGCAAGGCATGTCATGGCAAAACAAGGAGGTGGCCAATTGACCATCACCGAAAACCGCAAGGATGACAAAGCCAGTATCATTGTCCGCGACAGCGGACCAGGTATTGATCAGAAGCTACGAGATAAAATTTTTACGCCGTTTTACACAACCAAAATTAGCGAGGGTGGAACCGGCTTAGGACTTTCGATCAGTCACAAGATCATGCAAGACCATCAGGGCAGTCTCATGCACGTTGAGTCAGCAAGCGGAGCGAGCTTCGAACTACTCATTCCTCTTGCCACGACTGAATGAAAATTTCCGACTGCAGCCACAATCTCAGCACAGCACCCGGACAACAGTCCGGGTGAAAAGTTCACGTCAGGCAGCACGAGCCACCTCATCTATATACCCTGGCTCGCCAACATAGCGCACACCGCGTGTGCCCAAAGACTTTTGAGCGGCTGAAGGCTTTCCCCCGGCACCTTACCTACCCATAAAGCTAATCAAGGCTTCCACGATTTAATCAGTTCTTCATAGGCAATGGTCTCTCCTTGAGGTCGCTCATTTGCTAGCTTTGCCACTGGGGATCCTGGGGCATCGATCCATATTTGCGGATCCTTTTGAGCATTCAATTTTGGTCCAAATTTACCCTGCACGCCTGATCGTTGGATGCGAGCCATCACCTTTTCTTGCTGAGCACACAGGGTGTTCAGCGCCTCCTGTGGAGTTTTTTCCCCAGACATGGCATCACCAATATTTTGCCACCATAACTGGGCCATCTTGGGATAATCAGGAATGTTAGTGCCGGTAGGTGACCAAGCTGTTCTGGCGGGTGATCGATAGAACTCGACGAGACCGCCCAACTGGCTGGCGCGCTGAGTAAAGTGCTCACTATCTATTGTCGACTGTCTTGCAAAGGTGAGGCCAACATCTGACTTTTTCAAATCAACAGTTTTTGAAGTCACAAACTGAGCGTATAACCAGGCGGCTTTAGTACGATCAATAGGCGTAGATTTCATCAAAGTCCATGAGCCCACATCCTGATAACCCACTTTAGTACCTTCACTCCAGTAGGCACCATGGGGCGAGGGTGCCATGCGCCATTTAGGCGTACCGTCTTCATTCATCACTGGAAGGCCTGGCACAACCATGTCTGCCGTGAAAGCGGTATACCAAAAGATTTGCTGCGCGATATGGCCTTGTGCAGGAACCGGCCCTGCTTCACTAAACACCATGCCAGCCGCCGCGGGCGGCGCATATTTTTTGAGCCAATCAATCGCCTTCGTAACAGCATAAACTGCCGCAGCATCGTTGGTTGCCCCCCCCCGTGCAACACAAGATCCAACGGGGCGTGACTCGTCATCGACCCTCACACCCCACTCGTCAACAGGCAATCCGTTTGGCGCGCCCTGATCCCCCATGCCCGCCATCGACATCCACGCGTCGGTATAACGCCAGCCCAAAGAAGGATCTTTTTTACCGTAATCCATGCTACCAAAAACGCGGTCCGGGCCTCCCAAATAGCTCATGTCCCGGCCCGTGAAAAATGCTGCTATGTCTTCATAAGCGGTCCAATTTACAGGCACCCCTAACGCGTACCCATACTCCGCTTTAAAATCGTCCTGGGTTTTGGAGTCACTAAACCAATCCTCACGAAACCAATAAAGATTAGCGAACTGTTGATCGGGCAATTGGTACAGTTTGCCGTCGGGAGCCGTGGTAAAACTGGTACCAATAAAGTCATCGAGGTCTAGATAAGGACTCGTTACAGCAGCGCCCTCTACGGCCATGAAATCGCTGAGATTACGAACTTGCTGATAGCGCCAATGTGTTCCAATGAGATCTGAGTCGTTAACATAAGCGTCATAAATATTCTGACCCGACTGCATCTGCAATTGCAGTTTCTCAACGACATCCCCCTCGCCTATTAGGTCATGGGTTACCCTGATACCCGTAATTTTTGTGAACGCGGGCGCAAGGACCTTTGCTTCAAACTCATGAGTTGTCAGCGTTTCTGATGCCACCTTAATGCTCATGCCTCTGAAGGGCTCCGCAGCATTGATAAACCACTGCATTTCTGCCTCTTGTTGAGCTCGGTCTAGCACAGACGTTTTCCCAATCTCGCCATCCAAAAACTCCTTGGCCGCGTCTAGCCCAGCCCAAGCGGGCAGGCTCAAAAATAAAATGGCCCATCGCAAAAAGCGTGTGACTGTTTGGGGTCTTAACATGGCTGCTCTCCAAGTCTTCTGAGACTCATAAGATTTTTTTAATTTTCGATTTACTAATAAGTTATCTGCGACCTACCACCCAAGGCTAGTGGTCACCTTAAAGCCTACACCCAACGAAAAACCAACGCTGCATAGAGCAGGCAAATGACCAGTGCGCCCGTTAACGGGGCGCCAAAAAAATACAGCCAAATCAGATTGATAAAGGCCGAACCCAGCAGCGTCAGAAACAAGCGGTCACCACGAGTAGTCTGTATACCCAAAATGCCACGACGAGGAGTTTCTGGAAAGCGAATAGCCAAGATGGAGAACACCACTAATAACGCCCCAACACCATAAAAAAACAAAGCTACGGGAAACGTCCAGGCCATCCAACCGCTATCGATAAGCGGCTGAGTCCACTGCATGCCGTCTTCTGTACGAGGAACCGATAGCAACAAGATCCCCAGCCCGACACACAGGAGCAACGCAGTGGCCCCATAGATCCATCGCCATTGCGTGACTGTGATTACACCCTCCCCAGAGCAAAGCCCTTGGCAATATGATGGCGCACAAAGTAGATCACGAACGCTCCGGGGATCAGCGTGAGCACACCTGCTGCGGTCAACACACCCCAGTCCATGCCCGAAGCTGACACCGTGCGCGTCATGGTAGCGGCAATAGATTTTGCATCAACCGCTGTTAGAGTGCGGGACAACAAAAGTTCCACCCAAGAAAACATAAAGCAAAAAAAGGCCGCCACACCCACACCACTGGAAATCAAGGGTATAAATATTTTGACGAAAAAATGTCCGAAGCTATAACCATCAATGTACGCCGTCTCGTCAATTTCTTTCGGCACTCCACGCATGAAGCCCTCTAAAATCCACACCGCCAAGGGCACATTAAATAAGCAGTGGGCCAGCGCAACAGCAATATGGGTATCAAACAGCCCCACCGAGGAATACAGCTGAAAAAAAGGCAACGCAAAAACAGCGGGGGGAGCCATGCGATTGCTCAGCAACCAAAAAAACAAGTGCTTATCACCCATAAAGCGGTAACGCGAGAAAGCATAGGCCGCAGGTAACGCCACCCCAATTGATAGAGCGGTATTTATCAGGACGTAAACGATTGAATTAACGTAACCCATATACCAACTCGAATCGGTAAGGATCGTTATGTAGTTTTCCAACGTAAATTCAGCCGGGAACAAGGTGAAATCAGTGATAATTTCAACGTTGTTTTTAAAACTCATACTGATCAGCCAGTAAATTGGCAACAGTAAAAACCCAAGATACAGACACATAACGAGGGTCGATCCACGCAGGCGCATTATGTGCCCTCCCCTGAATCGCGGGTCACCATGACGGTGTAAAAAACCCAGCTAACCAACAGGATCACCAGAAAATACATCAAGGAGAAGGCCGCAGCAGGACCCAGATCGAATTGACCAATTGCCATTTTCACTAAATCGATCGATAAGAACGTCGTTGAATTACCGGGACCACCGCCCGTTACCACGAAAGGCTCGGTATAAATCATGAAGCTATCGATAAAGCGTAACAGCACCGCAATTAGGAGCACCCCTGACATTTTCGGCAGCTCAATATGACGAAATATATCCCAGCGATTTGCCTGATCAATCCTGGCAGCCTGATAGTAAGCCTCAGGTATTGACTGCAGGCCCGCATAACACAGTAGTGCTACCAAGGAGGTCCAATGCCACACATCCATAACAATCAGGGTCACCCAAGCATCAAAGGCATCATTGGTGTAATTATAATCAACCCCCAGTGCAGCCATAAATCGACCTAGTAAGCCAATGTCGACCCTGCAAAAAATTTGCCAGATGGTTCCCACAACGTTAAACGGTATCAGCAACGGCAACGCCATAAGCACTAAGCACAAGCTCGCCCAAAAGCCTTTCTTAGGCATATTTAGCGCAATAAAAATCCCCAGCGGTACCTCAATCGCAAGGATGGTGCCTGTGAACAACATTTGACGTCCCAAAGCCGCATGAAGACGCTCAGAGCGCACCATTTCTTCAAACCAACCTAAACCATTCCAAAAAAATTGATTATTTCCAAAGGTGTCATTAAAGGCGTAATTCACGACCGTCATCAGAGGAATAACAGCAGAAAAAGCCACCAGCACCAAGACCGGCAACACGAGAAACCACGCTCTATTATTTTGAATTTTTGCCACTAGAAGGCCTCACCCTGAACCCGCCAGCTATCCGAGTAAATATTGATTTTACCCGGAACAAACCGAACCCGATTCATGGATGTATCGAAAGGCTGCCCTTCCTGCACACTGACTGCGATCGGCGTCTCTCCAACCAGTGCGTGGACAATGCGGCGATGACCCACATCTTCGATATGCTGAATGACTACGGGCAAACCTTCCTCTGCGGTGAATTCAACATATTCAGGTCGAATGCCTACCTGCGTGTGTCCCAAAGCTGTTCGATAGTGCGCGTTCAAAGAAATACGCTGGCCATCAATAACCGCGGTATTGCCCTCAATCGTGGCATCGAGGAAATTCATTCCCGGAGAACCAATAAAATGGCCGACGAAAGTATGTGCCGGCGTTTCAAATAGTGATTCTGGGGTGCCCATCTGTAAAACACGACCCTCGTGCATCATCACTACCGTATCAGCAAAAGTCAGGGCTTCGATCTGGTCATGAGTGACATAAATCATGGTGTGCCCAAGCTCACGATGCAGAGATTTAAGCTGCGTTCGCAACTCCCACTTCAAGTGCGGATCGATAACGGTCAACGGCTCATCGAATAAAATGGCATTGACCGACTCTCGAACCATACCTCGACCTAGGCTGATTTTTTGCTTGGCATCTGTCGTAAGCCCCCGGGCTTTGCGATCAAGGATATCTTCCAAACCAATCATTCCAGCAATCAGCCCCACTCGCGCCTGAACAGCGGCCCTAGTGAGACCACGATTTTTTAAAGGAAATGCCAGATTTTCTCTAACCGTCATGGTGTCGTATACCACTGGAAATTGAAAAACCTGAGCGATATTTCGCTTCTCTGCAGGCAAATTAGTGACGTCAGCGCCATCAAATAAAACACGGCCCTGAGACGGCATAATCAAACCCGAGATAATGTTCAAAAGGGTGGTTTTACCGCACCCCGAGGGTCCCAATAGCGCATAGGCGCCGCCTTCCTGCCAAACATGGTTCATCGCTTTTAATGCAAAATCACTATCGGTTGTGCCATTTGACGCGTAAGTATGCGCAAGGTCAGATAACGTGATCTGAGCCATAAAACGTCCCCTAAGCCGCGTCAGCGCCGCAGGCGACTAAGCACCCACTGGCGTCAAAAAAGTAAAGCCGCGCAACGTCGAGCCAAGTATCGACGCATTCTCCTACCACCATAGTATGCAAGCCTGAAACAACGGCAACCCAAGTAGACTCGCCATAGCGGAGGTGCAGAAATGTTTCAGACCCCGTGATTTCAATGGCAGCTACGGTGCAGCGCAAATGTAGCGCCGCCGATGTTGATTTGGACACATCTGGCGATTGAATTTTTAGATGATGAGCACGAAAACCCAAGGTATAGGTTCCGTCAGGAAGCGCAACCCATTGCTCTTGGGTAGGCAGCCTGGCATCTTCATTAAAAGCTAGGTAATCGCCGGTTTTTGTGCCCGTAATAAAATTCATAGGAGGGTCAGAAAAAACCTGAGCGGTAGTCAAATTTTCGGGCTCGCGAAATACCGATAGCGTGGAGCCAAACTGGGTTATGCGTCCCTCCCATAGCGTGGCCGTATTGCCCCCCAGCAATAGTGCCTCTTCGGGTTCTGTCGTGGCATAAACAAAAATCGACCCGGCCTGCTCAAAAATACGGGGTATTTCGACCCGCAGCTCTTCGCGTAATTTATAGTCCAAATTAGCAAGGGGCTCATCGAGCAAAACCAGTTCAGCCTCTTTCACTAGGGCTCTAGCTAAAGCACAACGCTGTTGTTGCCCACCTGAGAGTGCCAATGGTTTACGTTGCAACACGGGGGTTAGCTTCAACATCTCCGCGGTACTACGAACAGCATGATCGATGACCTTTTTGGACTGTCCCTTAAGCCGCAAAGGGGAGGCGATGTTGTCATAAACCGTCATGCCCGGATAATTAATAAACTCCTGATAGACCATCGCAACATTGCGTGCTTGTACACGCCGGTTGGTGACATCATGACCTGATGACAAAATGCGGCCCGTGCTAGGCCTATCTAAACCCGCCATCAAACGCATTAAAGAGGTTTTTCCCGAGGATGTTGGGCCCAGCAGTACGTTCATCGTTCCCTTTTCGAGAACAAGGTCGGTGGGCGCAATATGTAACCGCCCATCAACAACTTGCGAAACACTTTGCAATTCCAGTGACATTATTTTTCCCGTGATCTACAGCCCAAGAATACGCGCTTTCCGCTGTATCGGTGAGAACTTACACCCTATCTTGCGCATAGCGCTCATCACCATGCGGAGTATGTTGGCGACAAGGGCTTACCTATCGGTGATCTCTAGAAGCGCCGTCAGGAGATCTAGGTCCACTGAAGTCTTTATGGCTCGGTATTTCGCTAAAACGACCGGTAGCAGTGTACGCTGTGCAAGTCATTTCACTCAATATAGGCTGCTACCAAGAACCTGCGTATATTTGTGGCCTGATGCCAGAAATAGTTCAGCGAGAATGGCAAGAAAAAGAATATCTCTGCGCCACCGCGCCAGCGGCACCTTGCCTATCATGGGCACCGTAAATTTACCGCGAGTACTGGAGAAAAAAACATGAGCAGTTATTCTATGATCTTAGTGTCGCAGGTAGACCGAGTCTGCACGATAACCCTTAATCGACCCGACGATCTCAACCCACTATCTTGGCAAGTACTCAACGAAATAAAAGTCGTTCTCGATGACGCCCTGCACAATGAGGGAATCGGCGTTATTGTTATCGAAGCCGCAGGCAAAGCATTTTCCACCGGCTATGATCTTCGCGAAGAGCATTGGATCACCTCACAGTATCCTGCGAATTTTTCCGATCACGTCGATATTAGAAAAGATCGCGATGATGTACACACCATCGTCGACTACTGGATGAAGATGTGGCGCTATCCCAAGCCTATCATTGCCAAGGTGCAAGGAGATTGTCTTTCAGGGGCAGGTGAGCTTTTAGGTGTCTGCGATTTAGCGGTTGTCAGTGAGCGCGCCCGGTTTGGCCATCCCGCAGGCCGGGATCTCGGCATCCCCCCTTCGATTATGTTTTGGCCGATGCTTATAGGCTATCGGAAGACCAAAGAACTGCTCTATACGTCGAGGCTTATTAATGCCCATGAGGCAGAGAAAATAGGCCTGGTCAACGAAGTCGTTCCCCACGAAGATTTAGATACGAGGGTGGCACTGCTAGCAGCTCATATCGCACGTGCTCCGTCAGACAACCTATCGATTCTCAAAGAGGTATCGAATACCTGGTTCGAGAACATGGGGATGGAGCCTTCTGTTCGCCGCGGCGCAGATCTTGACGCTATTTATCACCAGTTCGATAGCTTTAAAGATTTCTTTCGCACCCTGCGAAAGGAGGGCGTAAAAGCGGCCTTTAAAAAGCGTCGTGATTTATACGGATAAATCATTGAAACTTACTGCTAGTTAACAAGCTCCACACGCTGTGCCAAATCGTGTCGTATAGACTTGCCAGCAGTAACAATAATAAGGACAGCCCAGCTACTCAATAATGCGCTGCTTGCCCAAGCTACTTTGAGGAATAACTATGGATCTTCCAGTCGGCTCGAGTTATGAAGAAATTTGTAAGAACTTCTCCTGGGACATCCCCAAGCATTTCAACATTGCAGACGCGGTCTGTGATCGCTGGGCTAAAGATACGAGTCGCATCGCCATTAGCCATGAGTCACTAGACGGTAGTGTTACCCACTATAGCTTTGCTCAGATTAAAACCTATGCCAATCAGCTCGCCAATCTGCTAGGTACACTTGGTCTTCAACCGGGTGACCGAGTTTTGGTGATGCTAACGCAGTCACCGGAGTGCGCCATCTCCCACATCGGTTGCTTCAAGGCTGGCATTGTTTCTTGTTTGGCTTCGGTTTTATTTGGACCTGACGCCATCAAACATCGGCTACTGGGAAGCGACGCTCAGGTCTGTATTACCAACAAAGCCAACGCAGCTAAGGTTGCTGCAATCAGGGACGAATGCCCATCACTGCATACCGTCATTATTATCGATGATGAAGACCCGGATAACGCCTTGCCCTTCTGGCAAACCCTTCACCAGCATTCTGAAATTTACCGGAACAAAGTGACCCTTGCCGAAGACACGGCTTGGATTAGCTATACCTCAGGAACTACCGGGCACCCAAAAGGAGTACTGATGCCGCACCGCTTGTTGCTGGGTAATAAACCTTTGTTTGAGTACTACTACGACTACGGGCCCAAAGAAGGTGATGTGCTATGGTCTCCGGCAGACTGGGCCTGGATCGCAGGACTAATCAATATTCTTCTCATCGGTTGGTACTCGGGCTGTCGTGTCGTGTCGACAGACATGCAGGGTTTTGACGCCCAGGCGGCCTTCAGAATTTTAGCGCAACACAAAATTAACGTATCTTTATTGACTCCGACGGTACTTAAACTGATGCGCCAGGTCGATGCCGAGGCTGCGCAGAATATTGACCTGCGCGTTGTATTAAGTGGGGGCGAGGCAGTTGGTAAAGAGCTGGCCCTATGGGCTGATAAGCGCTTTGGTCTAACGATCAGCGAGGGCTTTGGCCAGACTGAGTGCAATGGCATGATCGGCACCAACCCAAGACTCATGGAGGTTCGTCATGGGTCATTGGGCAAGGCCATGCCGGGTTCAATTTGCGCGATCGTTGATGACGAGGGCCGTGAAGTTAGCACCGGCACCAAAGGCAATATCGCCATAAAGCGGCCACACCCAGCCATGTTCTCTGGCTATCTTGACAACCCAGAGGCCACAGCCGCCAAGTTTATTGGTGACTGGATGATTACGGGAGATCTGGGCGAACAAGACGACGATGGCTATCTTTGGTTCCACGGCCGAACCGATGATGTCATTACCAGCTCAGGCTATCGGATTGGTCCAACTGAAATCGAGGACTGCCTACTAAAGAGTGACGCGGTTCAACTGGCCGCGGTTATCGGAGTCCCCGATGAACAGCGCACGGAATTGGTCAAAGCCTTTATCGTGCTTGCGCAGGGTTTCGAGCCCACCCAAATACTGGCTGAATCATTAAAACAGCTGGTCGGACAGCACCTGGCAAAGCACGAAGTGCCCCGGCTTATCGAATTTGTTGACGCTCTGCCGCTAACAACAACAGGGAAAATCATGCGGCGCGCGTTGCGGGATCAGGAAATCGCACCATCTCCTGATAGGGCCAGTTAATGTTCCGAGCATCTCAATGGTAAGTTCACACAGAAGATACGGAAAAGGCTAGTACTGACCTCGCAGCCGTTCAACCAGACGCGTAAATAGCATAGATTTGCTACCTGCAGATGAGAACTCAAGCCTCTCCCGGCTCTAGCTCAAGAAGCTTCCATTGCGGGAAAAACGAGCGTAAATTCAGCGCCTTTCTCCCAATTGTC
>Ga0213863_10003639_pt1 | contig 10548 bp, 10 predicted proteins | sample PICome_8_FD_160128 | JGI IMG/M metagenome (GOLD analysis project Ga0213863, IMG submission 160128) | Coastal seawater microbial communities near Pivers Island, North Carolina, United States - PICO497 | ecosystem: Environmental > Aquatic > Marine > Coastal | place: USA: North Carolina... | reverse complement strand
TCATACAATAGAAGGTAAAAAATTATCAAAAAGAGATAATGCATCAACTTTAGATGACTACTCCAAAATAGGAATAATGCCTGATGCATTGAGGAATTATTTACTGAGATTGGGCTGGTCTTTTGAAGATAAAGAAATATTTACTCTAGATGAGAGTATTAAGTACTTTAACTTAGAAGGTATAGGAAAATCACCATCTAAACTAGATATGAGTAGAATTCTATCAATGAACGAGCATTATATTAAAAATATTGATGAAAATGATTTATTTAATCAACTAATAGAATACTGCAAATTATATAAGAGTGAAATTAAGTCAGATAAAAAAGATAAGATCAAAAAATCTCTAACTTTCTTAAAAAATAAAGCAAAAACATTAGAAGATATATTTAATAATGGTCAATATATTATTGTAGATGAAGTAAATTTTAATCAGGATGACATTAAGATCATTGATGATAAAGCAAAAAAAATTATTTCTGCATTCAATGCTCAATTTGCTACCATTGAAAGACTTAGCAAAGAAACGTTGGAGCCAATAGTAAATGTACTAATTAAATCAAATAATACAAATTTTAAAGGAGTTGGTCAGCCTTTAAGAATAGCTTTAACAGGTTCAAAATTTGGACCTGGTATATATGATATAATTATTTCACTTGGAAAAGAGGAAGTGATAAAAAGATTAACTAATAAGAAACTTAGTTAATACCGAAGAAGCTTCATCAGAAGATGAGGTTTTTGATCTAATTTTAGTTAAAGTTTCATCACACTCATTGATTTGTTTTTTCATTAATTCTGGATTTTTTAAAAAATAAACAACAGAGTTGTAAATCTCTTTAGCATTACATTCTTTTTGTATTAATTCAGGAATTATCTCTTTGTTGTTAATAATATTGATAATATTAGCAAATTTTGTTTTCACCAACATTTTGACAATTAAAAAATTCAAAAAATTCATTTTATAAATAATTATAGAAGGAACACTTGCATTACAAATTTCAAGAGAAACGGTTCCAGATTTAGAAACTGCAAAAATAGATTTATTTAAAATTTGTTTTTTAATATTTTCGTCAGAAATAACTTCAACATTTTTTAAATTTATATTATGAATTTTTTCACTAATTAAATTTTTATTATCTTCAGTGGTATGAAAAATAAAAGTAAAATTATTAAATTTTTTATTCATCATATTAATAAAATCTATCAAGATAGGCAAAAGTAAATTTACTTCCGATGATCTACTTCCAGAAAAAAGAGAAATAATTTTTTTATCATTGGATATAATATTAGTTAGATCTATTTTGTTTTTTGACTCTTCTTCTAACAACGGATGACCGACAAAAGTATTTGGAATATTTTCTTTATCAAAGTATTTTTTTTCAAAATCAAATAATAATAAAATATGATCTAAAAACTTTTTAAATTTTTTTACTCTGCCCTCTCGCCATACCCATACTTGTGGTGCTACATAATGAATAGTTTTTATATCATTATTTAATTTTTTAACTTTTTCTGCAACTCTTAATGTAAAATCAGGACTATCTACACTAAACAAAATATCTGGATTAAATCTTACTATCTCTTCTACAGTTTTATTTATTTTATTCTTTATTTTAAAAATATTTAATAAAACACTTGTAAAGCCGATATGGGTAATTTCCTTTAGGTTAAAAATAGATTTTATCCCTAACGCATTTAAATGTGTTCCACCAACACAAGCATATTCAATATTAGGATTATTTTTTTGGAGTTTAGATATAACTTTTGAAGCGAGTTTATCTCCAGAAGGTTCACCAGTTAATATAAAGATTTTTTTCATTTTACCGAGATAAACATCTTATTTCTATTTGCAAATTTTATGCATTTGATTTTATCTAAAAAAACATGTTGTTTGTTTTTTATAACAATACCCTTTAATCCGGCTGTCTTACATTGTTTGATAGTTTTTAATCCAATTGTTGGCAGATCTACTCTCAAGTCTTGTTTTTTTTTGGGAAACTTAACTAATACTCCGTGATTTCTAAATATTTTACTTTTGCTTTTTTCAAGCATTTTTTTAGTCCCACCTTTTCCTTCTATAGAAATCACTTTTTTGTTTCTAACTACAACAGCTTGGCTAAAATTATATTGTCTTAAATTATTTAATGTTTGAATTGCTTTTTTAATATCTAATTTATCTTGTTTATTTGGTTTTAACTTTGAATAATTACCTTTCATTAAGGATAATTCGGGATTAAATTTAAGTGAATTTTCTGTTTTTATCTTGTTTTGAGTCAATATCTTAATAATTTCTTTAAGTATCGCTGCATCTCCAAGCTTTGAAGCTTTAATTATTCTAGGGATATAATAAATTCCTTTTAAATCTAATTTCAATTTAGAAAAGTTTGGTTTATTTACTTTTCCTGCAAACAAGACTTTTTTACAGTTATTTTCCTTAAGAATATTAATAATTTTACCAAATTGACCCATGGATACAGCAAAAGAATTTTTATCTTTTTTAAATTTCTTTGATTTTGATAAATCTATTATCAAATATTTTGTTTTATTTTTTTTAATTGTTTTTAGAATTTCCTTTGGAAAATCAGTGTCACCAAAAATTAATCCTATCATCTTATGAAAATGGTGTGCAAATAGATCTTTTTTTATCTTTTGTTATAAATTTAATTACATCTTTGACTAACGGATTTTTTTGAAAAGAGCCATTCAATTTACTTATATTTTCATTAATATTTTTTGTAGCAAAAATTTCTTTATAAGCCTCACTTAAGCCTAGGATATCCTTATTTTCATACTTGGCTCTTCTCAACCCTATTAGGTTCAATCCTTGTAATGAATTTCTATTTCCGGTAGACAATCCATAAGGTATTACATCATGTAATACACCGGTCATTCCACCAATCATTGCCATTTTTCCAATCCTAGTGAATTGTTGAACAGCGGAATTGCCACCAATAACAACATTGTCCTCAATAATTGCATGACCACCTAAAGGTACATTATTTGCAATTATTACATTATTACCAACATGACAGTCATGAGCTATATGTGATGAAATCATAAATAAACAATTATTTCCAATAACTGTTTTGCTCCCACCACTAACTGTACCAGGGTTTATTGTTACATACTCTCTAATTTTGTTATTATCACCAATTATTAAATTGGTAGGTTCACCATTGTATTTCAAGTCCTGTGGATCATTAATTGAAACAAAAGGATAAATCTTATTTCCCTTTCCAATTTTAGCACTTACAGAAATATTTACATGAGAATGAATGATGGTATTTTCACCAATTTCTACATTTGGACCAATTACACAATATGGACCAATCTCAACATTTGAGGCTATTTTTGCTTTAGGATCTATTATTGCTGTTTTATGGATCATTTATTATCTTTGATAAATTTTTTTAAATCTTTAGCAGGGTAACCCATTTGTTTAGTATTATCAGGAATATTCTTTATAACACCAGATCCACCTCCTATTTGTACATTGTTACCAATTTTTAAGTGTCCAGATATACCTGCTTGACCACCAATCATCACATTATTTCCAATTATAGAACTACCAGCAAAACCTACTTGTCCTGCAATGATACAATTTTCTCCAATTTTATTATTGTGAGCTATATGAACTTGATTATCAATAAAGGTATTTTTGCCAATTACAGTATTCGATAAAGAGCCTCTATCAATTGTTGAGCCACAACCGATTTCACAATTATCTTCAATTATAACAATGCCAATATGTGGATATCTAATATTTCCTTCATTGCTTGGAAAAAAACCAAAACCTTTCTTTCCTATTACGCAACCATCTAAAATTGAAACATTATTTTTTATTAAAGTATTTCTAATAATCACATTAGATCCTATTGAGCAATTATCTCCAATTGCAACATTACTTTCGATTATTGAGTTATGTCCTATTGAGCAATTTTTTCCAATCTTTACATTTTTTCCTATCAATACATTGTTGCCATGTCTTAATTTTTTATAAAAAGCTGTCTTTTCAATATTCAATGTTAATGGGTCAAAGTCATCTGTAATAGCATTTGGATAGAAAAGTTTAGTAATCATTGCCGTAGAAATCAAAACATTTTCAACAACAATAGGTTTACAATTATTAGGTAAAATATTTGATAATTGTTTAGTAGTTAGACAATAAGATGCTTTTGTTAATACAGCTACAGCCTCATATTTTTTTGAATGAAAAAAAGTAATATCTTTATCAGTTGCAGAATTGATATCTTTTATGTCAAAGATTTTTGTATGTTTATAATTAGAATTATTAATAATATTTACAGATGTTAAAATATCATCAATCTTTATAGGACCTTTGTTTTCAAAAAATGGATTAATCATTGATAAACTTTACTACCAAAATTTTAAAGATTTGTTTATCAATAATTATTACTAATTATTTTCTATCAACAATTGTTGCTGACCATATAGCATCAGCCATTTTTTTACCCTCTACAAAGGCCTCACCTTTATATTTCCAAACTCTTCCATGAGATCTTATTGCTTCAATATTAAGTTCTAGTTTACAGTCTGGTATAACCGGATTTCTAAATCTTGCCTTTTCAATGCCCATAAGAAAAACTAATTTATTTTCATATGTCTCTTTATCTATACCATGGGCAGTAAGAGCTGCTGCAGCTTGACCAAAAGCTTCAACTATCAAAACTCCAGGCATAACTGGGTTGCCAGGAAAATGTCCTTGTACAAAAAAACTTTCTTTTGTCACATTAACAATAGCCGTTGCAGAAAAAAGTTTCTTTATATTAATCAATTCATCGATGAGAAGCATTGGTTCTCTATGAGGTAATAAATCAATTATTTGATTTTTATTTAAACTTGTAGACATATTTATTGTAATTTTATCTTTTTAATTTTTGAATTTAAGATTTCAAGGATAGTTTTTGTCAGATCTAGCTCAGATTTACCAATTATAATACTTTGTTTTGGAATTATATATGAAATAGAATTTTTTTGTGAGTATTCACCTAGTATGGGCGTTAGTGTTTCTATAAGTTTTTTTTTGGAATTATTTTTCATTATATTTAAATCATTAATTTTTTTATTTCTTGATAATTTATAATCTTCAACTTTTTTTTTGAATAATTCAGCTTCTTTTAAATATTCTTGTTCACTTAAAATATTTTTTTTTGAAATTATTTTTTTTTCTTCATCTAATAAATTTTTTTGAATTTTTTGAAATTCATTTTGATTAGATTTATTTATTTCATTTAATTTTTTTAAAATTGATTTTCCAGCTAAAGAATTATTCATTATAAAATCAATATCTATGTAATAAATATTATTATTCGATAGGGCCATATTTGAATACAGCATTGAGAGTATTATTAAAAAATATCTTAAGTATTTTATAAAGTTCATTAAAAAGTAGTACCTAGGTTAAATCTAAAACCTTCTGTCTTATCGGTAGAGCTTTTTGTAATAGGTTGAGATAATGAAAAATTAAGTGGTCCTATTGGTGTTAATATATCCATAGCCACACCGGTTGAGCTTCTAATTTTATTATTATCATCAATTGAACTATCATAATCAACACCCCATACATTTGCAGCATCAACAAATATTGAAAAATCCAAATTTTGAAATGATGGCAACAATGTAGGCAACGTAGCACTAAAGTTTAAAGCAGAAATATAATTACCACCTATATAGTCATTATTGTCAACAGGTCCAATTTTTCCTGCCTCAAAACCTCTAAGTTTACTGCTAGGCATAAACAATCTTTTAGAAATTCTTACATCTTCATTACTTAATGTGTTTACAGCTTTACCATAAAAACTAACTTTAGTAACTGTTTCTGATATTTTTTGATATCTAGAAGTCTCAAACGAATTAACTATTTCATAATTCTCAGATACTAATGGTAATTCTTGTCTAAATATATTTCTAAATCCTTCATCTGGACGAAATCTTCTGTTTCTCAAATCGTAATCTAAAGAGTAATTAAAGTAATTATCAAAATAATCACCTTCTTGTTTTTTAAGGGACGCTGAAGCTGCACTAGTTGTTTCGAGTTTTTCATAAGCAATATCTATTTCTGGTCTAAAATATAAATTTTCAAATTGTTCAAAGGCAGTACCTAGGGATAGACCTAGATCACTTGTTTTATAACCAAAGTCACTTATATTATCCGTAGTTGTACTTCTTATCGAAGTAAATAGAGAATTATCTGAATAATTAAAATTAGGTTTTTCATATATAAATTGTCCCTTAATAGCATTTTGTGAAATTTGTAAATTTGAATTTAATTTAACACCCTTACCTAAAAAATTATTTTCTTTTACTCCACCTCCTATTGTTCCTCCAGATGTTCCAACACCAGCACCTAAAGAAATTTCACCTGTAGGCTTTTCTTCAACAGTTAGATTTACAACTTTAAGTCCTTTACTAGATCCAGGAACAATTTCAGCTTCCACTTTAGAAAAAATATTTTTTGCTTTAATGTTATTTACAGATTTATTAAATAAAATTTCATTATAAGGGTCACCCTCGTCTACTATTAGAGCATTTCTGATAACTTCTTCAATAGTATAATTGTTTCCTTCAATATTGATCTTTTCAACATAAAATTTTTCATTATCTTTAAGTGTAAAAGAAATATCTAATTTATTGTTATCAACTATAGTTTCCACTAGTGATGCATCAATAAATTGGTATTGTTTTGTAAGAGCTATTTTATCTACCTCCCTTAAGATTTTTTCTACTTTATCAAGTGAATATTCTGTATCTTTTAATTTTTTTAACTTTTCATTAACTTCAGTAAAATATTTAGGATCGTAATCATCAGCTAACTTTAAAGATAATTCATTAAATCTGAATTTTTCACCTGCCTCAATATTAAAAATTAATTTAAAAGAACTATCATTATTAAATTCTACAAAAGAATTTGTTATTTTTACATTGTAGTAACCATTATTTTTATAAAAGTTAGATAATAATCTTTTATCTAATTCTATTCTTTCATAATTAAGATAAACTGATTGAGAGATAAACTTCCAAAATTTTCTTTCTTCAGATGTAATAATATTTTTTAATTTTCTATCTTTTATTTTTTTATCACCAATAAATTGGATTTCTTCAATTTTGGCTCTTTTACCAAGATCAACTTCATAAATTAATCTTATTGAATTCTGTTCTTCATTTAAAGAAGAGGAAGTTTTAATTTCTGCAAAATAGTATCCACTACTTTTTAAAATATTTTTAATTAAATTTAAATCAGATAGAAATGAAGATTCTACATATGAGCTTCTATTTTTTAATTTAATCTTATCAAATAACAGTTCAGTTAAAGTTTTACTTTTAATGCCGTTAATTTGAACATCTTCAATAATAGGGTTTTCAATGACAGAAATTTCTAAAATTGAATTATTAATCTTTAATTTAATTTCTTTAAAAAAATTAGTATCATAGATGTTTTTAAGTACTGTATTTAAATCTTCATCATTATAATCTTTATCAAAATCAATATCACCAAAAATAATTATAGATTCTTTAGAAATTCTTTTATTTCCATCAACTTTAATATCTTTAAAACTTTGCGCAAAAGTTAGAGAAGAAATAAAGAATAAAATAAAATTAATTTTTAGAACCTTTTTAAACATAAGGATTTATATAGTTAAATTATCAATTTTCAAACTTACATAATCGTTCAATTTGATGATTTCATCAATGTTTTTTACCTTTAATTTCTTAAATTTTGAAAATTCTTTCATTTTAATTATTTTGAATAAAAGGGTTGAGATTTGATTGAACGTTATTTTTTTATTTAGAAATAAATCGACTAACTTATCATTTGCACTTACTAAAACCGTTTCAAATAAAGAGTCCTTATTAGGCATTTTCTTTATAATATTTACAACTGGAAATTTAACCAAGTCTACATTGGCAAAATCAAGATTATTTAATATATTAAAATCAATATTTTTTGTTGATATTTTTTTTTCATTATTCCTATAAAAAGAATTAAAGATAGGTATTCTCATATTGGTATCGTGTATTAACATTTTAATTAAACCATTGTTGAATTTAACAATTGCATGAACATATGAATTAGGATGAATGAGAATTTTTAATTGACTATATTTATAATTAAAAATTTTTTTAGCTTCTATAATTTCAAAAACTTTATTCATCAATGTAGCAGAGTCTATAGATATCTTTTTTCCCATATTCCAATTAGGGTGTTTTAGAGCTTTCTTTATAGTTATTTCATTAAATTTATTTAATGGAAATTTATTAAATGGACCACCTGAAGCTGTAATAAATACTTTTTCTACATCTGTATTTTTCGCATTATCAATTAAAGACCATATGGAAAAATGCTCAGAATCTACAGGTATAAATTTAACTTTAAATTTTTTTAACTCCTTTTGGATTAATGTCCAGCCACAAATAATGGATTCCTTATTTGCAATGGCTATATTTTTTGTAAACTTAATAGTTTTTAAAGTGGGATTTAAACCTTCTAAACCAGAAATTGCATTTAGAATATAGTCTGCTTTTTGTTTCTTAAAAATTTTATTTAATAAATCATAATTATTATAAATATTAATTTTTTTATTTTTAAGTTTTTTTTTTATTTCTAAATAACTTTTCTTGTTTGTAACAATGATATTTTTAACTGTAAAAATTTTTAATTGCTTAAGTAATTCTTTAATATTGCTATTAACTGATAATAATAAAATTTCACAATTATTTGCATCTTTTTTTAAAATATTTAAAAATGATTTACCAATAGAACCAGTTGAGCCTAAAAGTGCAATTTTTTTTTTCATATTAATTTAAAAGATTTAATAAAAAAACTCCTAATGGTACGGCAAAAATTATGCCATCTACTCTATCAAGAAGACCACCATGGCCAGGCAAAAGATCACTTGTATCTTTAACTTTAGCTTTTCTTTTTAAAAAAGAAATAAATAAATCACCTAATTGAGAAGTTAAAGAAATTATAATTGTTAATATTAATAAAGTTAAAAAATCATATATAATTAAATTATTATAGAATATTGGTATTAAAAAAATTGATAATATAAAAGATCCAATTGAACCAGATATTGTTTTATTTGGACTTATTTTAGTTAGCTTTTTACCCTTAAAGGTTTTTCCAAATATTAGTCCTCCAATGTCTGATAAAATAGCTATTAAAACAGAATATAATAAATATATTTTTAAATCATTTAAATGAGATTCAATAATAAATACAAAATAAACGAATAATGATAGATATAATAAAGAGCCTGACTTAAGCATAAATCTTAACAATCTATCTTTGAATTTATTATTTTTTATAATTTTAGAAACCATTGCATAAAATTCAATCCATACAATTATTGCCATAATTAATAATGAGCCAATCATTATAAATGAGTAAAGATACATTGCAGAAAGTAATGAGAGTAATAAAATAGATGTTAGTATTCTTTTTTTTAATTCAGAAGACATTATATTGAACCATAATTTCTTTTTATAATTTTAAATCTATTTAATATTTTTTTAAAATCACTCACCTTAAAATCTGGCCATAATTTTTTTTCAAAAAAAATTTCTGTATACGCTAACTGCCAAAGCATAAAATTACTTAATCTTTGTGTGTTTCCAGTTCTAATTAAGATATCTGGATCAATTATATTTTTTGTAAATAAATTTTTATCTATGTTTTCTTTACTAATAATAATCCTTTTTTTTTTAATATTTTTTATAGATTGAACAATTTCATTTTTTGAACCATAGTTTAAAGCAACATTGACCTGTAAAGAAAAGTTTTTTGATGTTTTGAATTCAGATTTTTTTATAAGTGCTTTTAATTTGGTTGGTAATTTATTGATTTCACCAATAAACTTTAATTTGATGTTTTTTTTTATTAAATCATCAATTTTGTTAGTTAGAAAATTTTCTAACAAATTAAATAAAAAATTTATTTCTTTTTTTGGTCTTTTCCAATTTTCAGTAGAGAAAGTGTAAAGCGTTAAGTATTTAATGTTTGTTTTTAAACATTCATTAATAATATTTTCTACACTATTTAAGCCAGCTCTATGACCAGCATTTCTAGAGTTTTTGTGTTTAATGCCCCATCTACCGTTTCCATCCATAATAATGGCAACATGTTTAATTGGGTTCATATAGTCATGATTTCTTTTTCTTTAATCTCAACTTTTTGATCAATCGTTTTAATATGATTGTCAGTAAACGTTTGTACTATCTTTTCATATTTCTTTTCATCATCTTCACTAATTTCTTTAGATTTAAGTAAATTCTTTAACTCATCATTAGCTTCTCTTCTAATGTTTCGAATTGATACTTTACACTTTTCACCCATTGATTTAATAACTTTTTTAATCTCCCCTCTTCTTTCTTCACTTAAATCCGGAACTGGTAATCTGATTAACTGACCATCTATCTGAGGATTTAAACCCAATTCAGATTTTTTTATAGCTGAATCTACTAATGAAACATTGTTGGCATCCCAAACTTGAATATTTATCATTCTTGGTTCAGGTGTTGTAATAC
>Ga0213863_10003636_pt1 | contig 10550 bp, 7 predicted proteins | sample PICome_8_FD_160128 | JGI IMG/M metagenome (GOLD analysis project Ga0213863, IMG submission 160128) | Coastal seawater microbial communities near Pivers Island, North Carolina, United States - PICO497 | ecosystem: Environmental > Aquatic > Marine > Coastal | place: USA: North Carolina | collected... | reverse complement strand
TCATCACCCCCGAAAAGCTTCATGTAAGTTTGCAAAGGAGAGCTCCATGCGGGTAATGGTTTCCCCCGCTGATTCCAGGCCAGGGAGCCGCCCGGACCATGTCCATTCCGGTCATTGGGATCTGCACTCAATTGGATCGAAGTGTAACGGGTGTGCTTGCCAAACTGGGCAGCTGCCACTTGATCAGCAGAGATGGTATTGGAAAAGGATTGGCCGGGAGTGCCATATTTATTCGCCCCGGTTAGCCAGAAGGTACTTCCCCAGTGTGCTTCCCTACTGAACTTATGCTTACATCCTTGAACAATGGTAAAATCTTTTTTGTGTCGGGCCAGTGGCTTTAAGCCTTCGGGTAGTTTATATCCAGCACCAGTATCCTTAATATTTGGAAACCAAGTTTGAGAGGTTACCCCATACCCAATCCCCATGAACATGATTCTTTTGGGAGGGATCTTGGGAGCAGCCGATAAAAAGCGTCGAAAACCAATGGATTCAAGAGCAGGCAGGGCAATCATTGCCCCTGCTCCACGAAGAAAGTTACGGCGGTCAAAATTCATAATATATATATTTATAATGTTTCGCTGTTTTGGAATCTTACGAACTTTTTAAAATTCAAATTAGGCTTAGGTTCATAAAAATCTATTCATTAAAGGATGAACTTCCAGGATCACCCTCTGAAATAAAGTATGCCAAGAGATCAAGAATATCATCCTTACTCATGGTGTTGACCAACCCCTGAGGCATCATCGAAATAGGTGATGGCTCAATGGAATCCAAAGCAGCCACATCGACCAGGGTATTGGAACTTGGATCCATCATATTTGTGTTCACCTGGTAGTGGTCCTGCCCCAGATTCATGATTCGGCCACTAACCACGGATCCGTCCTTCAACTTAAAATTTGTAGCCCCGTACTGGTCGCTGATTTCCTTGTTGGGATGGATGATCGCTTCCAGCAAATCGTAAGCGCTAAACTTACCACCTGCTGAGGTAAGGTCCGGACCGACAGCTCCCCCTTCCCCGTTGAATCGATGGCAGACATAACAGGAGCCGGCACCTGCCATTTTGCGCCCATTGGCAAAATCACGCGAAGAATTAATTCCATCTTTTAACTCAGAGGAGAAATCATCCATCTTCCAATTCTTCACAAAGGGTCGGGGTTCAAAGGTAAATTGCGGCATGCTACTCTCAGGCTGAGCGTTCATGAGTTCCTTAAGAGTGGTGGTCAATTCTGCTTCTGGAACGGCTTCGATGGCGTGCTTTTTGATATCAGTCAGGTAATTTGCCAATCGTGCCCCACCCCGGTAATTCCCGGATAGTACAAACCAATTGAAGTAGGTCTCACGCAGTTTTGGTGTCCAACCATCCTTGAGATGACGAAGGTTTAGGGCATATCCAATCTGCTCCTCCTGCCCAGATGCATTGGTGAGCAATTTCATTCCCCTCTCCACTGCGAACGGTGCGTTTACGAAAGCGGCCATCGCGGAAAGATCGCGATTTTCATCCGGAGTACCAGCGGGATAGATCCCGTCCAGCCATTTTATAAGCTTGGCCTTATCCGATGCCTTTGGCTGACCACCACGGGTCAGGGACAGGGTGACACTGCGCAAAATATCAAGGCGCGTCTGGCGGGATTTGGTTTTCGTGTAATCCAGACTTGTTGCCTTTGCGATGATTTCAGAGGCAGCGCCTTCACCATCCACCCGGGCGAGAGCAATCATGGCAGCGGTGGAAGTGACAGGGTTCGTTTCAGCGGCCAGCCGGTCCTTCCAGGCTTTTGCCGGCTGTTTCTCCAGGGCCACCCGGGCAGCATGCCGAATCCCGCGATCATTTGACCCCAGAGATTTCCAAATGAAATCGATCTCAGAGGAACTTGCTACTTTTGCCCCCTCCTGAAGATATGCTTCCAAAGACCGGCGGATCTTCCGTTCATTTTCACCCTTACGAAGCGGTTTTGCAGGGGCGGTGGATTCATCCCCAACATAAGTTATCCGATATAGACCTGACTGCACTCGCCTTCCCCCATAGGCAACATACATCGCACCATCCGCGCGATTAACCAGTAGATCCGTAATTGGAAAGGGTCTGGAGGAAGCAAATTCCTCAAAGGATGCCCGATAAGTCGATCCATGGGGTTTGAGGTGGACGGCATAAAGTTTTCCATAGGACCAATCGCAGGCAAAAAATGCATTTTGGTATTTGGCTGGAAATTTCGCACCATATCCAAAACAAACACCGGTTGGAGAGCCCGGGCCAATATCGACAACCGTGCCAAAAGTATCCGAACAAAAATCCATGAATTTCCCGGAACCCGTGCGCCAGCCATAATCCGCACCGTCAATCACATGGTTGATCCGGGTTGGGCGGTACCAGGGAGTACCAAGATCCCATTCCATGTCCGCATCATAGGTAAAAAGCTCACCCTCGCGGTTGAAGGCAGCGTCATACTGATTGCGGAAACCGGTGGCGACGATCTCCCAAGTTTTTCCTTCGGGATCAATTTGGGCGATATGGCCAAGGGGAGCTTCCGCACCCTTCATGAAATGTTGCAGGGATGGGAACAGCTGATCTTCTCCCCAAACTTCCGGAACCCGGGAATGGGTGTAATCCGCTGGAACTTTTGTCTGATTGCCAATAATTACATACAGATGTTTACCATCCGGTGCAGGAATGATGGCATGAGGACCATGCTCGCCCGCAGTATCTCCAAGATACTTCAGCTTTACCAGCTTATCAAAATTATCATCACCATCGGTGTCCAGGAGTCGATAAACTCCGCAACCCAATGTGCTGCTCCGCGAACTGACCACCACATAGAGACTATCGAAGGCATAGCAAAGACCTTGAGCATGACCTATCTTTGGAAGCTTGGCCAGTTCCGGCGTCATTGGTTTCGGATCCGTACCGATAATTCTTCTTCTAGCTTTTGCCCCGACTACTGAATAGGTGATTTGCTGAATACTTGCAGGGTCAACCTTTTCGCCGAGTTTGGGAATGGGGAAACGGTAGATACCACCATGCTGATCGCTTACGATTAAGCGGCCTTTATCATCCTGACACATCGCAACCCAGGATCCCTGATCGTCACGGGGTACGGAATACAGCAGTTCAATCTTAAAGCCATCCGGTAACCGGATCTGTTCCGGGGAAGGCGCTGCGACCAGGGAATGACCATAAATCATAAGCCCCAATAAAGGAAGGTACCACGAACCAGTTTTCATTACATTGATTATTTTCATAGGCAAAGCCTATATGTCAGCAGCCGTGTACTTCTTACAAAATTATTTTGCTTCGCTTGTTTTAAGCAGGGCTTTGAGGCGATTCACCTTTTTCGGATACTGGGCCGCGAGGTTGGTGGTCTCGCCAATATCATCTTTTAAATTGTAGAGCTCCCATTCACCCGATCCGGCGTCTTCCAAAAACATTCCCACTTTCAATGGAGAAATCAGTTTCCAGTCCCCTTCCCGAATTGCATTGCCCTGTAGGATCCGGGTCTGCACAGATGCAGAACCCGGGTTATAAAGGTAGGATGTACGGGCTGTCTTGGATTTATCCAAAATGAAATCCAGTTGATTGACCCCATCGATAGTTCGGTCATCGGGAATCTTTGCTCCGGTAATCGAGGCAAAGGTGGGCAAGAAATCGATGGTCGCCATGAGGCCTTCATTCGTTTTTCCCTCGGGGATTTTTCCCGGCCAACGCATAATACAGGGCACACGGATACCGCCCTCGTAAATCGATGCTTTTCCATCACGCAAGGGTCCGGCATCGCCCCAGAAAATTGAATCCTTGGGATGCCCTTTTTTGTTTTCATAATACTTCGGTTGATTCCAGGGTCCGTTATCGGTGGTGAAGATAACCAGGGTGTTTTCTTTCAAACCAAGCTCATCAAGCGTATCGAGCAGACGGCCAGTTTCATAATCAAACTCCTCGACTACGGCACGATAGAGGTTATCGCCCGTTTTTTCCTTAAATTTGGGGGAGGCGTCGATGATGGTGTGCATCATCGTGTGTGAGAGATAGAAGAGGAACGGCTTTTGGGGGTCACGCTGATTAACCAGAAAATTTACTGCCTTGTCAGTGTAGAGTCGGGTAAGCCCGGCCATATCATCGGTTGTGCCCACCAGCTCATTGTTGCTGTGTAAAACCGATTTCCCGCTATCGTTCGCACCCAGGGCCCCGAAATAATAATCAAATCCCTGTGCATTGGGCATTCTTTCGACAATCGCCTTTCGACTTGAAACATCCCACTTGCCGACACAGGCGGTCTGATAGCCGACCTCTTTGAGCATCTCCGCAAAGGTGATTTCCGATGCGGGCATCGACCAGCCTTTACTGCGGACAGGATAGCGACCGGTCAGCAGGGCGGAACGCGAGGGGCCACAGACCGGCTGGGCATAAAAGGAGGTAAATTTGGTTCCTTCTTTGGCCAGCTTATCGAGGACTGGCGTCTGATTTTCTTTACTGCCGAAACAACCCAGATCGGCATAGCCCTGATCATCAGTGAAGATGATGAGGATGTTTGGTTGCTTCGACTTGTCTGCTTTCTTTATTGAAGCCGGGTATGGTGCGGGCTTGGGGTCGAGATAAGGCACCAAATATCGTGGGTCCGGCTTGGTACCTGCGGGGGCACCCTCCAGAGGCCAGGCGAATACCTCACTCGCGTCCCGATCGGAATGATTCAGCCGTGGCAATGTAGCAGACCATTGATCCAACTTCTTGCGTAATCGTTTGGCAACCTTTGGATCGGACTGGACCCGATTGGTCAGTTCATACGGATCCTTCGCTATATTAAATAACAGTTCCTGCTTACTGGAACGCCATAGTTTCCAGTCGCCGAAACGCACTACCTGGGTGTGCCAGAAATCCCAGAACATCGGTTTCGGCCTTTTAATTTTGGAAACTTGCCCGGTCAACCGGGGAAGCAAATCCACGCCGTCAAACTCATCGGGAATCCTTCCACCTCCGGCCTTGAGTGTTGTTGCAGTAAGATCAAGCGTGGTCACCATCTCTTGAATGACCGTGCCGGGAATAATTTTGCTTTTCCAGTAGGCAAACATGGGTACCCGTATTCCACCCTCGAACAGGCTACCTTTCTCACCACGCATGGGCACATTGTTCGATCCATTCCAGACCCCGCCTTTTGTTCCCGGTGCTCCTGCAGGCAGACCCGGTTCTTCTCTCCCCATTTTACTTGGGGCACCATTATCACTGGCGAAGAGAACCATTGTGTTCTCTTCAAGGCCGTGCTCACGAAGTTTGGTCATCACTCCACCCACCGCGTCGTCAATGGATTTGATCAGTGCCAGACCCATCCTTCTGCGATCATCGCGCCAATCATCATAGTGCGGATAATCGAGCTTGGGGAATTTCTTGTAATAAGGATCCGACTTCTTGATCAGTGGGATGTGCGGAGCATAGAGCGGCAGGTAGAGGAAAAACGGCTTATCTCCAGCCTGACTGAAGTCGATAAAAGATTCACCGTACTTACCCTGAAGGATCACACGATTGGTGATTCCTTCGGGTAAGCCTTTCCTTTCCTGATGCTCCACAGTCTTGCCATCGAGAGAAAGATTAGTTGATCCGCTTTCCATGGAACCAGTCCAGTAGTAGTCAAAGCCTCGAGCCCGCGGATCGTGCTTTGGGTTTGAACTGTTCGACGGTCCAAGGTGCCACTTACCGGAGAAGCCGGTGAGATAGCCCAGTTTTTTCATCCGGTCCGCAATCGTAAGTACTGGTTTGCCCTGCATATCCGTACCTTTCGGATAAATACGGGGCATACGACCGCTGCCCTCCCCCGCATCGCTTTGGTTGTGTGGAAAAGCAAACTCATTCTGTACCCGGCCAATCATCAACCCGGCCCGTGAAGGTACACACTGAGGGGCCGAACTGTAGCCTGCGGTCATTAAAGCCCCTCCTCGGGCAAGCTGATCCATAATCGGAGTATCAACATGTTTGTCGATACCGAGTACACCCAGGTCAGTGTATCCATAATCATCCGAGTAGATCAGAATAACATTTGGTCTATTCGCCATAGCGGAAACTATAATACCACATACCGCGGAAAGAAGTATCATTTCATATTTCATAATTGGTTTCTAAAATTTAAGAAGGAGATGGTGAAACGAAGAAAGCTTTCTGAAAAGAGATACAGGGAGAAACTGTTTAGTTTTTTGTAATAGGTTTCTTGCTCCACCAATTTGCCAGAATAGATGCTGAAATATTCATCACCGGACCAAAAACAATGGGTACCAATCCAAGGGTCGCAACCTTACCAAGAGATTTGGCAAGCCCAGCCGCCATTCCAGAATTTTGCAAGCCAACTTCCAAAGCGATGGTGCGACAAGTCAGTTGGTCTCGACCTAAAAGCTTACAGGCATAATAGCCTAAGGTGAAACCAGCAAAGCTATGAATTATGCAGGCAAGAAGTAAAGTAAGTCCAACCTGTAATAACCTCTGATAGCCCAAAGAAACAGTTAGTACGGTCAGAATTAAAATACCGACCATCGATACTACCGGCATTAAAGGCTTTAGACTTTTAAACCTTTTGTAGGCCAAGTGATGAAAAACCAATCCAGCTAAGACTGGAAGAAGGACAATCTTGGTCATGGTCCACATCATGGATGGTACATTAATCTCCACCATTTCACCAGCCAGAGCCTTCATCAAGAGAGGAGTCAAAATGGGTGCCAACATGGTAGAGAAGGCAGTCATGGTAACCGACATCGCAACATTAGCTTTGGCAACGAAGGCCATCACATTGGAAGCCAAACCACTTGGTGAAGAACCTACCAAAACCAGACCTGCGGCAATTCCAACAGGAAGAGAAAAAGCATGAGCCAAAGCAAATCCCAGTAATGGCATGATGGTAAATTGGCAACAAAGTCCAATAAGTATACCAAGTGGCATCTTAAATGCCCTGGAAAAATCAGAAAAACTAAGGGTTGTACCCATCGCAAACATGATCACTTGAAGAACAGGAATGAATATGATGGACATCTCCATTTCACCCAGTCCAGGAACCCATTTGGGGAAAACAAGAAAAGACTCATGGAATGCGAACCCAACCGCCACTCCAGCCGCAATCCAAATGGTAAATGCAAGCTGCCGAAAGATTCCACTCCCCAAAGCTGATGAAAAGGCAAAGGCAACAAAGCCTGCTGCGAGAAAACTCATGGCTCTATCGTAGTTTCCGTAGAAAAACCCAATCGTACTAGAAAGGAAAAAAAGGACGCTTAAAACCAATATCGTTCTGCTTAACCTGCCAGATTCAAAAAATTTCATGAGCGACTTCTAAAAAAGTTCTAACCTTATTTCAAAAACCTTTAATTGCTTTTCCTTCTACTCACAGTCCCAAAGTCTTACATAGTCAAAAAGGATCTCGCATTCTGGACCACCCTTGAAGGTGAATCTAGGCCCAAGCTTATCCTTAAGATTTATGATTGTCACTTTTTCGTGCTCATAGGTGTTGCCATGTCCATTAACCAATATGCGAATCTTACCCAATTCGTATTCGATCACTAAATCGATCCATTTATTTAGGGCCATTTCGGATTCAGGCTCCAAGAAGGAGGGTCCATCGGGAAGTTTCAACCGGTGCCCCCCGTCTTTTACAATCCCAAGATTAATCATATGATGCCCGATCTGAAAGGATGGACGTCCCGGCGTAAGCTCAGGCTTGGCAAACTGATAGCGTAAATGCATCACAAATTTCTCAGGTATAAGGTTGATGTGGGCAACCGGTTCCAATCCGAGATGATGATCCCTTTTGAGGGCCTTCATTGCCTCGTCCTTGGATTTAAAAAGCGGACCGACCGTTAATATCCCATCCTTGATCTTCTTCCCCTTGGGTTGCCCCCAGAACTCTTTGTTTATAGCACCATTAAAATCATCGGCATAGATCAGTTTCCCTGACTTAAAAAGTTCAGACTTGAACAGAAGAGGGGCAGAGATAATGGAAGCACTCTTGTCGTCAATGAGGGATAATTCTGAACGCCTTTGTTTTTCGACTTCAAAGTTATCTCTTGGATCGGAAGAACTTTCAGAGACCAAAACGGAACACAGAGTGAAAAGAAGAAAATAGGTTGGAGGAAGTAATTTCATTATAATTTGAATGTTCTGAGTTTTCATTTCCTTACTCTCAATCGATTCCCTCAAACAAATTCTTACTCTAATTTTTCCTTCTCATGCACTTTTAGCTAGTCAAAGCCTATGCAAATTTTGTTAAATCAAATTGCTCTCAGAATTTTTACTTATTAATCAATATACATTTATGATCACTTACGACTACCATTGCGATGCGAACGGAGAAACGCTAACCGTTAGCCACAGCATAAAAGAGACATTAACAACTTGGGGGGATTTGTGTTCACTTGCCAACCATCGCATGGGAGAGACCCCTCCATTTACTCCGGTTCGACGATTGATTTCATATGACGAACCAAAACCGGATGAATCGACACTTTCTATGTTTTCTAAGTCTAAATCCCATGGCGATGGGTGTGGTTGCTGTTAATCTAAAAAATTATTTTTGTATGAAAAGGTCTAATTTATCAATTTCATTACTGTTTACTGCGATCACCTTTGCATACCTGCCCACCTCAGCAAATGATCACAATGGCAAATGGATTCAACTATTCAACGGCAAGGATTTGTCGGACTGGACGGTAAAGATCCGAGGCCATGAGGTCGGAATAAATCACCATGATACCTTTGCCGTTCAAGACGGTGTGATCCGGGTGTCTTACGACAAATATGACACCTTTGACGAAACCTTTGGTCATCTGTTTTACAAGGTCCCTTTTTCCCATTACCTTTTCCGTGCCGAATATCGTTTCTTGGGAGAACAGGCAAATGGAGGGCCCGGTTGGGCATTTCGTAATAGTGGAGTTATGATACACGGACAAACTCCCGAAACCATGACCAAGGATCAGGACTTTCCCAATTCAATTGAAGTTCAACTCCTAGGGGGCAAAGGAGAAGGCAAGCGAACCACCGGTAACTTGTGCACCCCTGGCACGGATGTGATCATGGATGGTAAATTATTGAAGCGCCACTGCCTTAACAGTAACAGTAAAACCTACCATGGCGACCAGTGGGTGACCTTGGAAATCGAAGTGATGGGAAGTAAATCAATTAAGCATATCATCAACGGAGAAACGGTTATGGAATACACAAATCCACAACTGGATGACGGTACCCTTCTTGAAGGCGGTACCATTTCACTGCAATCGGAAAGCCACCCCGTTGAGTTTCGTAAGGTTGAATTGAAAGTTCTTGGGAAAGGAAAAAAGTAAGCAAAGCCTGAATTCGAGGCTCAACCAGATTTAAGAAAACTGAATCAGTTCAGGGGTTGATGTCCTTAACATCTCGATAAGCCGCCCGATCCACCGGGAGCACTTCTGAAGTCACCGAAGGAAAAGTAACTTTTCCAGTAGCCGCCCATTCCGTTCCCCGAATGAGCGTCTCCTGAAAGGCAACCCCACCCATCGAAGTATGACTGTGCCCCATAACGGTGTGAAATACCCTACCCTTCCCATATTTGATTGTCATCAAGACGGGTTCGTGTCGCTCGGAACCGCCTTCAGCAAAGGCAGTGGCAAGTACGGTCATATTCTTGGCCGGGCCACGAAGGCGATCATATAACTCTTCCTTCACCATTAGAAATTCTGTGGGCAATCCGCGGGTAATTGGATGTTTCTTTTCTCGTATCACAACCTTGTATTCCCAAGGGCGGCCATGAGAACCACCTTTACCCTTGGAATCATCGCGTACAATTTTTCCATCTTTCCAATAGATGTAAGGCCCGTCTTTTTCATTCCGCCCCTTCCATCCACCCAGTCCGATCATCTCATTAAATTCTTTCCATTTAGGAAAGGAATTATCCGCCGCATGAACCACCACCAAATTACCCCCATTCTTCATATACTTCACAAAGGAATCCTGAGTTTCCTGTAACCAGGGTTCACCGTTATAATTGGACAACACGACATCGTACTTTCCAAAATCGGGTTTAAAATCAGCAATATCCTCCTTGGTGACAATTGCACGCTCAATGCTGAATCGTCCAGTTGCATTAAGGGTATCAATCATTACCGGAGAACATCTCTTCCAGTCATGATTATTTTGTCCATCCACCAAAAATACACTTACCTTAGGCTTGCCTTTGTGATCATCCGCAAAGGATACCGACGAAAACAAAGAAAATTGGACTGCGATGACAGTAAAAATTTTAAAAGTATTTTTAAACATATTTTCCCTTGGCTTTAATTTTGGGTGTAGGACCGACCTTTCCGCAAGGCGGGCGGGTAATCAATGAGAAAGATCTTACTTGATCAATTGAGCAATGGAAGGCACTCCACCTTTGGGTACTTCAACACCGCAGGTCCAGACGATCGCGTTGAGTATGGTAGTGCGCCAATTGTCTCTAGCCCAGGTGTTGTGATAGTGACCACCGGTGGTGCCAAATCCACGACCTTTTCCATTGGGTCGCTCATACGCCCAACCGATATGCTGAATTTCACCTGCTGCCATGGATTTACGAACATGAGGATTA
>Ga0213863_10003635_pt1 | contig 10554 bp, 8 predicted proteins | sample PICome_8_FD_160128 | JGI IMG/M metagenome (GOLD analysis project Ga0213863, IMG submission 160128) | Coastal seawater microbial communities near Pivers Island, North Carolina, United States - PICO497 | ecosystem: Environmental > Aquatic > Marine > Coastal | place: USA: North Carolina | collected... | reverse complement strand
ATATTTGTCTGAGCTTTTTTGTCCCAGACTGATGCAGTATGACAACCGGACTGGTAGGCTCCATCGACGGTGGGTGAAATTATGGTAGCCGCCATAGCCTCCAATTCTTGGGAGGTCATCAATCCAGTGGTGTCCTGGGAACCCACAATGTTTACCTTCACGCGAACATCTGACCCGGCATGTAATACCGAGCCTTCTTTCACGCCCACCATGTTTTTGTTGAAGATTTTTTCCACGGCGGTGAGACCTTGTCCCGGGTGGGAAACCTCCCGAGCCGGTGCAAATACGGGTTCTAATTCTTGCCCTAGAATAGTTGCAGCAATACTCTGTAATTTTTTACCAAAGACAATGGCGTAGGAACCACCCGCCTTAATGAATTCAAGCTTTTGCGGAGTAAGGGCAGGGGAGATGTCAGCCAATTCCGTGTCTCCCTCATACAATTTTTTTTCTTTGATATTAATGGTCAAAACCTTTCCGGTTTCCACCGAGTAGGTCTGTTCCAGAACCGGATCTCCATTCTCGTCGAGTACTGGGTCTCCATCAGAATCCAGTTTTTTTACCCAGTTATTAAGATCGATTCCAATCCCGCCGGTCACACTTACGGTGGTTAAAAAGATGGGGGATATTCCATTTGTACCTGCCACAATCGGGGCAAAGTTAACAAAGGGAACATATTTACTCGCCTGTTTCCCGGTCCACAAGGCCACATTGTTCACCCCGGACATACGGGAAGAGCCCACGCCCATCGTGCCTTTTTCCGCAATCAACATCACCCGTTTATCCGGGTGTTTTTCCTGGAGTGCGGTAATTTCCTTTTGAGCAGTTTCTGAGATTAGGCATTTTCCATGCAATTCCCGATCGGAGCGGGAATGGGCTTGCTTGCCCGGAGAGAGCAGATCGGTTGAGATATCTCCTTCTCCGGCAATATAAGTAACCACTTCAATTTCCTCTTCCACTTCCGGGAGGTTGGTGAAGAATTCCGCTTTGGCATAACTCGTCAAAATATCTCTAGCAATTGAATTTCCTGATTTAAAAGCTTCTTCGAGGCGATCGGTGTCGGCCTCATAAAGAAAAACCTGAGTCTTTAAAACCTCCGCCGCAAGCTCGGCATTTTCAGTATCTTCACCCAAGGCCAAATCAAGAAGTACTTTTACGGAAGGGCCACCTTTCATGTGGGATAATAATTCAAAAGCAAAGGTAGGCGTGATTTCATCCACGACGGACTCACCCAGAATAATTTCCTTCAAAAAGGAAGCCTTCTCGGCGGCCGCACTGGTGGTTCCCGGCAAGGTGTTATAAACAAAGAAGTCAATCGAATCCTTTCGGTGCTCGTGTCCAGGATCCTTGATTTGACTGATAATTTCTGCAAGCAAAGTACTCCCATCTATTGGTTTGGGGCTTAATCCTTGAACTTTTCGTTCTTCAATCTCTTGGAGGTATTGTGAGTATGTAATCATAGGTTGAATAAAAAAACTAAATTGAAGGATGATTCTTTCAAGCAGAATATGCTTTCAAGACCAGTTAAAAGCGAAGATTTCTTGCCAGGATGTAGCATCCCGCAAAATGAAAGCCTTGGCCTGATCAGAGTAAAAGCAAAACTTACGGGTAATCCCATAGAGCCTGAAATGAAGTAAAACTGGAAAGGACCTAGCTTATTTTCCTAGATAAAAGCTAAGTTTTGCGATTTACGAGATCTTCCCTTTAGTGGATGTTGAGTGTATGAACATTACCTTACAGCTCGCCCTTGAATTAGTTTCTATCCTCGTTTTTGGCTCCATCATTTTTGTTTGGGGTATCCGTTACCAGAATATAAAGGATGAATTTAAACATTTTAATTTGCCTAATTGGTTACGCGATCTGGTTGGTATTTTTAAATTCTCCTTTGCGATCATGTTGCTCCATGACGATTTTGAAATTATTCGCCTCGGAGCCCTCGGCATTGCCATTCTCATGGTTGCGGCCCTGATTACCCATATCCGATTGAAGAGCGAGCCCTCCAGAATGCTACCCTCCTTCTCTCTCCTTTGTGCCTGCATTGCCATATGCTACATGAGCAGCCAACTTTTAACCCCCGCCTAAACAGCTTATCATGAACATCCTGCAAGTATCGCTGACGTTCTTGCTTTTTTTAATTTTTGCGGTCGGGGGAACTTTTCGGTTCTTCCAACCCATCGATGTCCTCGCCAAGCGCATGCTTTGGGTTAAGTACTTCAACCCTAGGATTGTGCGTTCGATCGCTCTCCTTGAAGTGATTTGTGGAATCGGGATCATTCTCCCTTTCCTTTTGATTGATTCAACTTTTCCCTTCCTGATCTGCTCGGGTTGTCTTCTTATGCTCACTATGTTTGGGGCTGCAGTAACTCATGCAATTATTGGGGACTACAAGCAGATCATGGGTAACCTTTTTCTTCTGGGAATTCTATATTGGGTAACCTTTTTAGTAGTCTAAGAACTGGTGCGGATTGGTTTCCTTTTAGCGTTGGCTAAAGATTCGAACTATTTTTAGTTCTTGAACCTCAGCGTTCGATTGAATGAAAGTTTAGCTTGATGCAAAAATGGAAATATACCCAAGAGATTGGAGTTTTTCAGGACTCTAGCCACATTCAGGTACATGCGGGAATCGAAAGGGATGGCAGCCTTGTCTTTTTTAAAGGTGATCCCACCCAAGTCCAGGATTCGGATGTTTATTTTTCGATATCCGTGGATTGGAAAGACAAGTTGGTATTAGCCCTCCTTGATGATCTTTATGGCGAGCGACAATCTTGTGCAAGCGGGTTTGAAGAGTTGATGCAGCGTCATGATGTATTTTGTGAGCGTCATGGGGATTGGAAAGAATCGAGAACGATTGTTGGGGCGGAAGGTTCGGCGGTCCGTCAAGTGGTTGCTTATGTCGACAAGCAAGGTGGGGTTGGTTTACAGGTTCATGACCTGGGTGGGCCACGAGGCCGCGAAGATTATGAATTCCATGTCAGGGTTCCGGTTGAGCAAAAGGATTTGGCTATCTTAGCCCTAATGTCGGAGATTTATTTGGAACATGCATCCTGTCTGAAAGAATTTGAAGAATTAATGGAGAAAAACTCGATCCCGATCGACCGATTCGACTAGTACGAGATTACTTCCTTTATATGTAAACTTTTGCTTGGGTAAGATGGTGCCAGATTCAAATTTGAATGTATAGTAAAACATTATGAAACTTTTTTTTAGTTTATTCTTCTCTTTTGTAGCCTTCGGGTGCTTTCTTTTTGGGGAAAACGAAAAAGAAATATTCGTGACGGTAACACCTGAGTCCGTCGGCTTGGATTCAAAAAAATTGCAATGGGTTGATACCAAGATGAATGATTTAGTTGCCAATGAGAAATTGGTTGGAGGCATTGTGATCGTTGCCCGACAAGGAAAAGTCGCTCATTTTGGTACTTACGGTTTGAGGGACAGGGAGAAAAATTTACCGATGGAGAAGGATACTATTTTTCGAATTTATTCGATGACCAAGGCGATTACCTCGGTGGCTGCCCTCATGCTTGAGGAAGAGGGTAAGTTGAATTTAAATGATTCGATTTCCAAGTATTTTCCATCCCTTAAAAAGATGATGGTGTTGGGTAAAAGTGGTCTGGTTGAGCCCAAAAGGGAGGTAACGGTTGCGGATTTGCTTAGGCACACCTCAGGCCTTACTTACGGTTGGTCTTCCCAGAAAGAAATCAGGGAGGCACACCGGGATGCTGGTGTGCTCGACCGTGACAAAAAACTGGTTCCCATGGTCCATGGAATGAGTAAGATTCCTTTAGTTTTTCATCCAGGTTCGGACTGGGTCTACGGATGCTCGACCGATGTATTGGGGGGCGTGGTGGAAGTGGCGTCGGGTATGCCCTTTGACCAGTTTCTTAAGTTGCGTATCCTTGAGCCCTTAGAGATGAAAGACACCGACTTTTATGTTCCCAAAGGCAAGGTCGGCCGATTTGCGGCAAATTATAACTATAAGGAGGGAAAGCTAACTTTAAAGGATGACCCGAAGACCAGTCGTTATCTCGAAAATCCGACCTTCAAGTCGGGCGGGGGTGGGCTTTGTTCCACCGCATCGGATTACATGCGTTTCCTGTTGATGATTGAGAACGGAGGGAAGTTCGAAGGGAAAAGATATTTGAAGAAAAAGAGTGTAAAGTTAATGACCACTAATCAGGTAGGCAAAGAGGCGGGTTGGGTCACTTTCGGAGATGAGGTTCGTAAAGGAGTTGGGTACGGGCATGGATTTTCGGTTCGGGTGAAAATGAGCGATTGGGACCCGGATGGTCGAGTTGGGGAGTATGGATGGGGTGGAGCGGCGAGTACTCATTACTGGATATCCCCTAAAGATGAACTGGTGGTACTTACCTTCGAACAGGTAATGCCTTACACTTTTAACACGGAGTGGACTCTGAAGGGATTGATCTATGATGCACTTTCGCCGGAGAAAGCTCCTTGAAGAGAATCCGTCAGCAGGTAAGGATGGTACTACGGAGCAAATCTTAAATGGTTATCAGGTCACGCGAAATGGTAAAACTATACGAGTGGAGGTTGAAATTTCCAATTCGTTCTTAGTCGACCGAATTAAAAAAGAAATAAAGAAGTCGGTCTAGGCGGGGTTGAGAATATCATCAATCTTAGTCTCGGTTATCATTCCGACGGTGGCGAAATAGTTTTTGATGCTTGATGCTTTGCGTGGATGCCCGCTTACGCCATAGTCGGAAACTGGAGGGTTTAAGTGATTTTCTCATGTGAGCGATCACCTTGCTCTCGGAGAGTCCAGTAACCTTTCGAATTTCCTCAAAGGTTATACGGTCGGCCCAGGCCGCCCAGATGATCCAATCTGGACTATCCTTGGAAGGCTCTGGTTTTTTGACCCGGGTAATCGGGTTGTTGGACTGCTTCGGTTTCATGCTCAATCCTTATATTAGCCGAAGTTTTAAATTCGGGCAAGCGGGCTGTCCGGATGTGGGTGGGTGTGTGGATTAGGGATTGGTGATGGGACCATTGAGATCATGCTTTTTAAAAAAGTCCCAAATCAACTGGTTGGCATTGGAGCCATTAATATCTAAATCGATCCATACATGTCCGCCTCCATTCACCTTGTAGTGTTCCACCCATACGGTTCCATTGTTGTCTGCATAGACGGACTTCTCGACGCTCGAGCTACCCGAAATAAGGGTACTGACCACGGGAATGGTGCTGGCTCCATTTTGCTCAGCCCAGTAGCTAAGGGTATTGGCCGTGGATGTGCTTCCATCCCCACCAGAATAAGAAAGAACGGAATCATTGGTTCCATGGATGTTGATCATGGCCACAGGATTGGCAGGGGTGGGGTTGCCCTCGAGCATGGTGCCTGACATCGAACCAATGGCCGCGATTTTGTCGCTCATGGAACCTGCGAGAAAGTATGACATCATGCCACCATTCGAATAGCCGCAGGCATAAATACGGGTGGCGTCAATTTGATAGGTGGAGGAAAGGGAGGAAATCATGGCGTCCACAAAGCCGATGTCATCTGCAGTACTTTTATTGTCTCCCCCCGGGAGCGATGAGTTCCAGTGGGGGGAACCGCTTATGAGTGAACCCTGGGGGTAAACCAGGATAAAGTTCTCCTTGTCGGCGAGGGAACGCATGTCCGCAGAACTCAAATGCCCGCTGGATGTTCCGCCATAGCCGTGAAAATTAAAGAGTAAAGGGACTTGAGTATTACCAGTATAAGAGGTGGGGACATAGAGGAGATATTCCCGGGTGAGTCCGTCGTGAGAAAGGGACAGGGAAAGGGTATCGGAGGTATCACTCGTTTGTCCTTTCGAACTGTCCTTATCAGTCCAGCTCCATGAGGAATCCTTGGAACTGTCATCCTTATCGCTCGAACTATCGGAACTGGAAAAATAGGAGTCCCAGATGGTGGAGACCCATGTGGACTTAGTAGTGTCAAACCGATACCAGGTTTGGTCCTTGTCTTTCCAAAGATAGAATTGGCCATCAGCACCAGCTCTCCAGTATTGCCAGTCGGATTCCGCTTCACTGTAGACCCACGGGAACTGTTGGTGCCAATTCCAACTTGATGTGCTTTCTGCCGCGCTTAACTTGAACAAAGAAAGAAAAATGAGGGGGACAAAAAAGCGCATTTTAATGGGTTTTTAGGTGGTTTTTTATCGGAACAAGTAAGCACTACTTTTTTGCTCCGTCAAATGCTTTGGCTTTTCTTTTTTTGAATGGGGTAAGCCAATGATTGTTTTGCTTAACAATGAGCGGAAAAGAAGGGCAGAAAAGATCGGCTATTTTTATGGTATTGATTAGTTGGTACTCAATCCAAACAAAGGAAAACCGAAAAGAATAAAGATCTTATGCGGGTTCGTCTTGGGCTTTTGATAAATTTTCATATCCTTACTGGCTTGAATAATCCAATTAAAGTAAAGAAAAGCAAAATTGCATTGGAAGTAGTCGGTGCCCAAAAATCTTTTGGGCAAGTAGAGGTGCTCAAGGGAATCGACCTCAAAATCTTAGCCGGCGAGAGGGTGGGATTGATGGGCCCAAGCGGGAGTGGGAAATCTACCCTGCTCAATTGCATTTGTGGAATTGAGCCTCTGGATAAGGGATTAATCAAAGTGTCCGGCTTGGATTTGACCGGATTAAAACATGGAGAACTGGAAAAGCTAAGGAGGGAAAATATGGGCTATGTCTTCCAATCTTTTCATTTATTGCCCACTTTAAACGCTTTCGAAAATGTTGAATTTGCCGCCCAATTAGTAGGAGTTGCAAAAGAGGAAAGAATCAAGCGTGTGACTGATCTTTTTGAACAGGTAGGATTGAGTCATCGTATGGATCACTTACCGAACGCTTTAAGTGGGGGAGAGCGGCAACGGGTTGCCATTGCCCGGGCACTGGTGCATCAACCAGGTTTGGTACTGGCAGATGAACCAACCGGCAGTTTAGATACCGAATCCGGGAGTCAGGTACTGGAACTTTTGAAGTCTTTATCGTCCAATCTTCAGGTGGCTCTTCTTCTGGTTACTCACGATCATGAGTCCACCCGGATCTGTGACCGTGTGATCACGATGAAGGATGGTTCCTTAATTGCTAAATAATCCCATGCATTTTCGGGCCCGAATCCAACTAGTTTGGTGGTTACTCTCCCATACCACATTTCGTCATTGGCGAAGCAAAATCGGGCATTACTTGCTCCTCCTTGGAATTGTCGCGGTTGGCGTCGGAGCCTTCAATGGAATTCGTCAGGCAAGCCGGTCGGCCTCGGCAAACTTTGGGCTTTTTAATCAAGCCGTTTCCGGACAAAGTGATTTTCTGATCGAGTCCCCTGTGCAAAGGCTCCAGGAGGATGAACTAGCTAAGCTGGATCGACTGGGGCAGGATCCGGACTGGCACCTAGTACCAGTCATTGAAGGGTCGGTGACTGCAGTAAAGGCGGAGAGCTCAGCCAAGAAACAACTCCGGCTGATCGGTTTAGACCTGCTGGCTTTGGGAAATCTGCCAACCTTAGCTCAGGAAAGTTTAAAGTTCTCAGATGATGACGCGAATTGGTATGACTGGCTAGGGAGTAAAAATGAGGTCTGGGTCGGGCAAAAAGGGGCCGATTTACTCGGAGTAAGGGTGGGGGATGATATTTCTTTCCTTGCAAGCGGACGCTTATCGAAAATGAGGGTACGGATGATTCTAAATGATCCTGAGGGTAAGCTACCGGATGATTTGGTACTGGCTGATTTACCCACTGTTCAATCCCTTCTGAGCAGGCCGGGGGAGTTAAATCGGGTAGAAGTGGTGATCGATCAATTGGATAAAAGAGAAGACCAGGCCTACCTGGCCAAAATTGAAAATCGTTTAGAACAAGAATTACCCCAGAACTTAAGCCTATCCCCCACTCAAAATCGTGCAGCGGACCGGGCGGCGATGACGGCCGCATTTCGTTTGAACCTGACCATCCTCTCCTTGATCGCAATTTTAGTGGGGGCTTACTTGATTCTTCAAGCATTGGATGCCGCCGTGGTTCGGAGGCGGGCGGAGATTGCAACCCTTCGTTCTTTGGGCGTGGATGGTTCAGTCCTCTTTATCACTTACCTACTAGAGGCATTTGTCTTGGGCTTATTGGGATCGATTGCCGGAGTTGGAGTGGGGCAAATTTTGGCTTTGGGTGCAGTGGGTATGCTCGTAGACACGGTAAACGCCCTTTACTTTGCCACTTCGGTGGAAGCTCTAAATTTGACTAGCCTAGATGTTTTGGTGGGTATGGTTTTAGGCGTGGTATTCAGCTTACTTGCCGGTTGGCTCCCGGCCCGTGATGCCACCCAAACTCCCCCCGCTCAGGTTCTCGCAAGAGGGGACTGGTCCCCCGGGTTTTACTGGCTTCGAAATCCAAAAATTGGCCTCGGACTTCTCTTGCTTGGTGGGATTGCCTTGTTCTTTCCTCCCTTTGTGATGGAGGCTGGTTCCAATATGCCCGTGGGTGGCTTTCTGGCCGCAGGGTGTTGGATTTTGGGTGCAGCCTTGCTGTCCGGTCATGTACTAGTTTTATTGGCACGCTTGGTACTTCCCACATGTACGGGTCCCGTGACCCGGCTTGCATGTAGCCGGTTACGGGATGGATCCAGCCGGCATCGACTTGCGGTTGCCGGCTTGGTGGTGGCGGTAAGTATGGTGACGGGAATGTTTCAGATGATTGATAGCTTTCGGGATACCATTGAAGAGTGGTTTGATGTCCGCTTTCAAGCCGACCTTTACATTTCAGAGAGCGGGGTGACTGGGGCAGGCAGTATCAATGGCATTGATCCCGAGTTGATCGATAAACTTTTAACCGATCCGAATATAAAATACGCAGATGTAATGCGTATCTGCTATGCCAAGCCCTCCAAAGGGGTAACCGTTTTGGCGGGTGTGGATATGAATCACTGGAAGAATGAGGCCCGACAGATTTGGTTAAAGAAACCAGGTTCATTAGAACTTGCTTCCGGGGCCGAACCCGCTTTGGTAAGTGAGACTTTTGCCCGTCGTTTTGGGGTACTTTCGGGTGGCATCGTAGAGTTAAAGACGCCATCTGGTTTACAAAAAGTATCACCGTTTGGAATCTTTTGTGACTATGGAAATGAGTTTGGAATGGCGGCGATATCCGCTGAAGTATGGACGAATTGGACAGGCTCGGAGCGACCAGTCAATGTGAGTTTGTATCTCCATGACCGATCCAAGCTGAATGAAACCCGGAACCGTTTACGAATTGCTTACCCAGGCTTGGATATCCGGAATGAAAGGGAACTGCGGGATGTCGCGCTGGGGATTTTTGAACAGACTTTTCAAGCGACCAATGCCTTGAGCTTGATCGGGTTGGCAGTTGCTTTTGCCGGCTTACTTCTTGGCCTGCTTTCGATCTTTGATGAATCCACCCAGACTTGGCAAACGCTGAAGTATCTGGGCTTCTCTACCTTCCGCTTTCTTCTGGCAGCAGGCTTGGAAGGGGCAGGAATTGGGCTTGCCGCATGGTTGGCGGGAGCCATCACCGGATTGGCCCTGGGTTGGTTGTTGGTTTTTGTCATCAATGTGCAATCTTTTGGATGGACCTTACTTTGGAGCGTTCCTCTGGAGAGTATTTTGTGGTTTGGTATCCTCTTGGCCCTAGTTGGAGCAGCCTCCGGTGTAGTCTCCGCAAGTTACTGGAATTTTAGAAGAAGATGAAATTTTATAGCTCAATTTTGTTGGTTGCTCTTTCCCTATCTGCTGCCGAATGGATCCAGCCTCCAGAGCGCTCCAGTCAGGGTTACCTGGTTCCAGTCCCAGATTACAATCCTCTATTTCCCAGAGATCATGGTGCCCATATCGGGTATGGATTAGAGTGGTGGTATTGGGTAGGCCACTTGGAAACCGAAGGTGGAGCTAAGGAGTATGGTTTTCAATCCACGGTTTTCCGGGTTGCAGGAAATCCAACGGAAACAAACGAGCAGGCGAAATCAACCCCTTTTGGAAACCAACAACTTTTCCTTGCTCATGCTGCCTTGACTGATCGAAAGGATCAAAGTTACCTGCATACCGAACGTGTATTTCGGGAAGGCTGGCAAGCTTCCGCCAGCAGAGAAAGCTTGGATTTTAAGGTTGGAGGGATTGAAGCAAATATGAAGGGGAACAGGGAGGAAATTCAATTGATTACCCGATATCCAGATGGTGGGAAATTGGAACTTTCACTTATCCCAGTAAAGCCCCTGGTTCAATTCGGGGATAGGGGTTTGAGCCGTAAAGGGGATGAGGCCGCATCGGTCAGTTGGTACTGGTCATATACCCGCCTTCAAGCCCAAGGTACTCTCTTTCATAAGGGCAGAAAACAAGAGGTGAAGGGGATTGCCTGGATGGATCATGAGATTTCTTCAAGTCAGTTGGGGGAGGGACTAGCTGGTTGGGATTGGACCTGTATGCAGTTAGAGGATGGAAGCGAGGTCAAAGCTTATCGGTTGCGTAAAGATGACGGCACCAGTGATCGGTGGTCTGCGGTTTATTGGATTGATCCCAAAGGTGGGATAGAGCAGGTGTATGCGGATCAGTTTTCATGGGAGGAAG
>Ga0213863_10003633_pt1 | contig 10560 bp, 11 predicted proteins | sample PICome_8_FD_160128 | JGI IMG/M metagenome (GOLD analysis project Ga0213863, IMG submission 160128) | Coastal seawater microbial communities near Pivers Island, North Carolina, United States - PICO497 | ecosystem: Environmental > Aquatic > Marine > Coastal | place: USA: North Carolina... | reverse complement strand
CCTCCTAACAATTTCTTTATTTAAACCTTTCTCAAAATCTTCTGTTTCAATGTCAGTTTTAAACCCATATTTGTAGGGAGTTGTAACAATAGTATTTAATATAGCTTCTTCACTTAATTGATTTCCTGCCATTGTTTTTAGTTAGGTAAAATCTATAGATATGTTTACAATAAAAATTATACCTTATTTATTTTACTAGCGATAACCGAGACCGCCAAAGAAATCAACGAGAGAAGTTAATAGTAAAAACGCAAGAATTGGGGACATGTCAAAACCTAATAGCTCCGGTATAATACCTCGAAAAACTCTTAAATATGGGTCGGTCATTTTCCCTAGAGTAACAAAAGGCTGATCGTAGAAATTAATGTTAGGAAACCAAGTTAAATAAATTCTTAAGGTTAATATAATAATGTAAAATTTTATAAACCCTACGATACCTCCGCAAAAAGTAGATATTAGTATGTTCATAGTCACTAAATCCCATTTAGTTAAATTATATATATATAATTTTAACAGAACTACTAAATTTTTGAATACTAAGCATTTGCTAATAATAAGAATTATTATAAAGAGCTAGTGAAGAGACTTGAACTCATAACCGACTGATTACAAATCAGTTGCTCTACCAATTGAGCTACACCAGCAAGTAAAAACGTTGTTTGTAACATGTGAACAAATTATAACAGATAAGTAGGTATTCGAGAAGTGCTTTTTTAAAAAAGGAATAACTAAACTGTGCTTTTAATATTTACATTCTATTGATTCAGATACGTAATTGAGTCTTAATTATCTTGAATTGTTAAACCAAACTCAAACAGCGGCTATTAACTTGGTTATGAAAAAAACAATAGGACCAAAATAGAAAAAAGTTTCTAAGCTCTATACAGCCAGCCAATTCCCTTTCTTACTTTGCTTTTGACAAATTTTGTCGGTCAGTTTCCGTCTCCCCGATTGCTATAATTTCAAATTACTGTCTAATTTTCAAGGTATTTGAGAACTTTTTAGACCCATTAGAACGTACGCTACTCCAACTAATAAGAAGGTCAACCGAAAATTATGGAAGCATTATACAAAGTACTAAATCTTATTCCAGATTTCGATTTACGAGACAATCCTAACACGAGGACTTACAGCTTAGTACAAGCTGCCCTACTTAAAACAAAGAAAAGTCACAGGATGAGCAAATTGCTGCCATAGGTCTTTCGCGTGGGTTCCCGATTATGTGCGTGGTTTCTTTTTTGGAAAATTTCTATGTAGACATCCGTGATCGTTTTATTGAATCTGTTGGCGAGAGTAAACTATCAGAATTAAAGCTTATACTAATAGACAGGTCTTATATTCAAATGTACCAATGTTTGTCAAGAATGTTAGTGGCGAACAACGGGGGCCGATATATAAAATCACTAATAGAAAACTTTAGTTTAACACACAAAACTAACTTGGAACGTAATGAGGGTCTCGATTAAAATAAAATTAAAAAGAAAGAGAAGACTCACTGATCAAGTGTGTAGCGGAAGATAAGTAAGACTTTCGATTTACCATTATCAAAAGGCAAATCTTCTTAAACTTTCATCTGGAGAATTTACTAAAAAGATCACCTTTACTTTGCTATTTTAAAATTCACAAATAAATTGCTTTATCAAACTGATAAATACTTTGTTGAATGAGTTTCTATGAGGGTATGGCCTTTCCTTTCCATTAGGGTTCATGAACCCGACTTTTTTTAACAATTCATCACAAAGCTCCTCCACCACATTGTAATTTGACAATAAAACCATCATCTGATGGTACAATACGTATTCGCCCTTGTGCTCGCCTGTTTTCCCTGACAGCTTTATGTCAATCAGAAATAAAATAATCTTTCTTAAAAAAACTAATTTTTCCTCCCGTGAATGAAATTTATTAGTATACATGTCTGAAGGATTTTCCGGGGCAAAAAATCAAAATTACTTTTAACTAATGCTTTAACTTATACCTGGTACCCATAAGTAAACGCTAAACTTTTATTTGCTTTTTAAAACCAAATTAATTATAATTATTTTCGGTCGACGTAAATAGATTAATTTAAAATCACCATATGGCTAAAAGCAAAGGGGCTAGGATTAGAATTACCTTAGAACATAAGAGCGAACAAGGAGTATACCGCTACCATACTTCGAAAAACCGACGTAATACGATTGAACGCTTAGAATTAAAAAAGTATTCACCGGTAACGAAAAAACATGAAATTTTTAAAGAAATTAAATAATGTCTAGCTATGAGAGAAGGTTCCATTGATAATAACGAGCAAAAAGACATTGATTTTGCCTCTTTAACGTACAAAGATACAAACATTTTAAGTAACTACCTTAGTGATCAAGGAAAAATTCTCCCACGACGTATTAGTGGATTAAGCTCGCAACAACAAAAGCGTGTTACAAAACTTATAAAAACAGCAAGAATAGCAGCGCTTCTGCCTTTTGTAATTGGTAAAGGTTAAAAGAAAAAACAGAATAAAACTTATCCAACAAAAAAAAATACACCAAAGTGGTACTTATTATGCATTTTGGTAAGACGACATAAAAAAAAAAATTTCTTCTTGTTGATTGTGACTACAATTAACGGTGGTTTACTATCATTTTCTAATATAAGATCTGGTTTAACGATGTTATTATTTTAATTAAACTATCACTTACGTTTATGCTATAATCAATAAAAAAGTTTAGGTAAAAAAAAAATTATGACACCTTCCTTAAGCGCCTTTTTAAGTAGTGTATTTTTAGCCATCGTTATTGTAGTTATCCCCATTAGTGCTGCTTTAGTATTTGTAAGCTCTTCTGATAAGATTGTTCGTGGCTAAAGTTATAATAATTTAATAATAATAAAAACCAGTTCTTTTCACACATTAACGAAATAAGAAAGAACTGGTTTTTTCCCTTAGTTAAAAATTTTTTTAGAAGTTCATTTCAGCTGCTTGAACTTTTTCAAACTGCTTTTTCTTAATTACTAGTAGTATTTGTGCTACTGTAACAGTGAAAAAGAATACAATCATACCTTTAACTCGATTAGGATCTTGTAAAACGATTTCTGTTTCACTTTGACCAAAACCTCCAACATTAGGGTCTAATGTTAATGGCTGGTCATTTTTTACTATATCATTTACTTTCACTGCAAGTTGCAACCCTTTTGGAATAGTTTGTGTTACATCACCGTTTGCCGTCGTAACCACAATATTTATTTTTCCTTTATCCTGGGGTTCTATTGATATAACTTGGCCAGAAGCAGAAGATGTGAATGCAGTATTATTACTTTTTTCACCTGTTGGATATACTTGACCACGGCCTCGATTCCCCCCTACATAAACAGGGTAATTTAAAAAATTAACTGACTTGTCAGTACCCGGGTCTGGGGCTAAAACAGGAAATACAATTTCTTGATTTTTCTTGCCATCGATTGGACCAACGACTAAAATGTTTGGTCTCTCTTTACTATAAGGCTGAATAAAAGTTCCTTTCGTTTTTGCTTTAATGTCGTCTGAAATACGATCTTTTGGCGCTAATTTAAACCCTTCCGGAAGGATCAGTACAGCTCCAACATTTAAACCGCCTTTAGTTCCACCAGCAGTAATTTGTTTAACGGATAAATCATATGGAACACTTACAACTGCTTCAAAAACAGTATCGGGCAATACAGCTTGTGGAACCTCAACCTCAACAGGCTTTTGCGCCAGATGGCAGTTTGCACATACAATTCTACCTGTTGCCTCACGAGGATTTTGGTATGCTTGTTGAGCAAATACTGGATACGCATATGCTACCTTAGGTAAGAAGATTGCTCCAGCAATTCCTAAAATCAGAAAAACTGATTTAAATTTTTTAATAAGTAGATCCATTGTAGATAAATTGATTATTAATACACTTATATATTATACACTTAATATTCAGTTAATACCTTCTCATCAGTTTACAGAGTTTTCTTCCTTTCTTAAAATTGAAAATCCAGAACCTTCCAGGTACAAACTTAATAACGCCAAGGAGAGAAGAAGTTATGTTACAAAGCCTGACGAAAATATTATTAATGCACCAATAGAGGGGTTTAATTTTCTTAAAAGAAATGTAGAAAATAATTCTTTCTCATTTTTAATGTATGAACAATAAACTTCGAATATGTACTTTAAAAATGCTTATGCTAAAAATTGTACGAGAAGTTCTTTTTTATTGACTTAGTTATAAGTGTAAATCAATAAAATTATTGATGTGATTAAATTTTCATAAGAAATCTTTTATTAGAAACCAAATAGTACATTCGAATATACTATTTGGTGATTTCTATTGCATACACTGGGAGTAATTTAGGTAATTCCCATTAATAGTAGATCTTTCCTCCACCCCATTTCTCGTTAACAACTTTTGGTTGAAGAAGAATGTGACCTGCAATAGCAAATAAATCTTCATCTGTTAGTGAACGCATTTTAGGAAAGATGTCTGCACTTTTGATGCTAGGATGTGTCTCAGAAATAGAATCTAGACCATCGTATGTCGTTGGATCCTTAAAGTAAGCTACTAGGTTTGTGATATTATCTCGCACTGGAGTAGCTAAACTAAGAGATTCTGTGTCTAAACCTACATTTGGGTTTGTTTTTGTAAGACCACCGACATGACACGTACCACAAGCATTGTTAAATAGACGCTTTCCACGTTTCACTTGCTCTGGTGTCATTACTACGCTATTGCCTTTTACGTCTAGCGGTACAGTTCTTGTATCTTCATCAAGTTCTAGTGCATTTACAGGGTTCGAATTGTTAGCAAGTAAAAGAAATGCTATAAGGCTACCCACTAAAGTTTTAGTTTTTAGCATCTGTATTGTATATTAATTTCTAATTTTTTTAACCAAATAATAAATAAATCGAATTACTATTTATAATTATAGTTTTTGAACAAAATAATTCCCCAAAAATCCAAACAAAAATAAGTGGTTAAGCGGTAACCGTACTACCAATTTTAATTTTCAAAGACTTTATAATGATAACCCCTTTATTAATTTTTAAGCTAGTTCGAAGATCTCATAAGTGTATTCTATTACTCAGTGAAATAAATAATTAGAATTTTGATTAATCGTATGTTTGCTTTCCAGTAAACTTAACGTTCACAGGTTGAGTATTTTTTCCAATTGAGTGACCAATATTACCCACACCAATACGCCCGTCATTTAGTTTCTCAGGAAATACGCCATCTTTAGGGTGCAAGTATTGTACCTCACTATTTGGAAAAATTCTATAAATTTTGTAATCACTTATCTTAAATAAAGTTCTTAGTTGTGTACCTAATGCAAGACACTGTTCTTTTTTCGCTAAATACAAAAGGTTTTCTCCGTTTTGCATAATTGCAGCACCACTAGTTGGCATTTCAAAAACTTGTTCTTTTTTACTAGTCCACGTAATTGCATATTTTTCTTCCGTTTCTGCAGCACGTAACCAGCCACCTGTACTACCACCAAATGTAGGTGAAGGGATTTGTAAATTTAATACATCTGCCATGTTTATATTTGTTAAAATCTTGTAATGAAAAGTAAGTATTTTAATTATATGCTTAAAGCATTCAAAATAATCCTCGATAAAATTTAAGTAGAAAATAGAGATAAAAGTTTTGCGTTAGATTTGCAAAAAATATACCCATTTGGTAAATTCAAAATAGATTCTAATAGTAATGGCTCAGTAGCTCAGTTGGTTAGAGCAGGGGACTCATAAGCCCAAGGTCGCAGGTTCAAGTCCAGCCTGAGCCAATAAATGCAAAAATAATATTAAAAATGGCTTTTTCTCACCGATAGTCACCAAAGGCAGGAGTAACCTTTTTTTATACAACAGTATTCGTAAAAATACCTTAAAAACTACAAAAAGAGTCGTTTTATAATATCAATTTGTAAAGTTATTTTAATTTTTAAATACGAGAATTCTATGGCAACAAAAACTATTCTTTATCAGGAAGCAGCTCGTAAAGCATTAGAAAAGGGGATGGATACATTAGCTGAAGCTGTTTCAATAACTTTAGGTCCAAAAGGTAGAAATGTTGTTCTGGGGAAAAAATTTGGTACCCCGCAAATCGTTAATGATGGGGTAACAATTGCAAAAGAAATAAATTTACCTAATAATCTCGAAAATACAGGTGTTTGTCTTATACGCCAGGCAGCTTCAAAAACAAATGACGTTGCTGGTGATGGTACAACTACAGCAACGGTATTAGCTTACGCTATCATTAAAGAAGGTATGCGAAATGTAGCAGCAGGGGCGAATCCTATTGTATTAAAACGCGGCATTGAAAAAGCAACCCAATTTGTAGTTAGTAAAGTGGTGGATTATGCAAGACCAATAGAAAGCCTTTCTGATATTACAAAGGTTGCCACAATTTCTGCAGGGAATGATATTGAAGTAGGATCTCTTATAGCAAGTGCGATTGATAAAGTTGGTCGGGAAGGGTTAATTTCTCTTGAAGAAGGAAAGTCTACTGTTAATGAATTAGAAATAACAGAAGGGATGGGTTTCGACCGAGGGTTTATTTCTGGTTACTTTGTTACAAACCAAGAAAGAATGGAGGTTATTCTCGATAACCCTTATGTTTTATTAACAGATAAAAAAATCGTTTTAGTTAAACAAGATTTATTGCCAACACTCGAATTAATATCCAAAACAAATCAGCCGTTACTTATAATAAGTGATAATGTCGAAAAAGAGGCGTTAGCAACTCTTATAATCAATAAAATTAGGGGGATTCTAAATGTTGTAGCTGTTCGTGCTCCAGGTTTTGGAGATAGACGTAAAGCTTTATTAGCGGACTTAGCAATTTTAACTGGTGGTCAAGTTATTAGTGCTGATGCTGGTTTAAGTCTTGAAAATATGGAGCTAGGGTTATTAGGACGAGCACGCCGCATAATCATCGGGAAAGATTCAACAACAATTATTTCTGACGCTAATAAAAAAGAGGTTTTAGCTCGTTGTGAACAGTTACGACGTCAACTTGAGACAAGTGATTCGACGTATGAAAAAGAAAAAATTCAAGAGAGGTTAGCAAAGTTGAGTGGAGGTGTTGCTTTAATAAAAGTTGGGGCAGCAACCGAGACAGAAATGAAAGATCGTAAGCTTAGATTAGAAGATGCCGTAAATGCTACTAAAGCTGCTGTTGAAGAAGGAATAGTTCCTGGTGGAGGTACAACCCTAGCACATGTTTCAAGCGAGCTTTTCGAATGGGCAAAAGAAAATTTAGCTGAGGATGAATTAATCGGAGCATTAATTGTTGAAAAAGCACTAAGTGCCCCTTTGAAAAAAATTGCATCAAATGCTGGACAAAATGGTGCGGTTATCTTGGAACAAGTAAAAAAAGAGGAATTTGAAATAGGGTACAATGCTGCAACAAATGCATTTGTAAATATGTTTGAAATTGGAATTATTGATCCAGCTAAGGTAACGCGTTCGACTCTTCAGAATGCTGCATCAATTGCAAGTATGGTGCTAACTACTGAATGTATAATTGTTGATAAGCTAGAAAAACGTGCTTCGTGATAAACGTTGTAAGCATTCAGAGAATGCTTTTACTTTTTTGTTACCTCAGGAATTTTTAAAATAGAAACTGATAAAATATTTCTTATGAGTCAACTAATAAAACGTTATGGTATTAATTTTAAACAGATGAGGGTAAAAATGAGTAGTCCTGAGAATGATGAAATGGCTCTGTCAGAACATATTGAAGAATTTAGCCAACGGCTTTTTTTCTGTGTAATATTTCTAATCATAGCTATATTATTTTGTTTTCTCGATGTAAAAGAAATTGTAAAAATTTTCCAAGCTCCGGCAATTGGGATAAAATTTTTACAATTCGCACCAGGAGAATATTTTTTTGCCTCTGTTAAGATAGCTGGGTTCTCTGGAATTCTACTAAGTAGTCCGATAATTATTTATCAGCTGTTATTATATCTAATACCTGGTTTAACGAAAAAAGAAAGAAGTATTATTTTACCTGCAAGTTTCGGTTCGGGAATTTTATTCTTCACCGGCTTAGCATTCTCTTACTTTTTTTTAGTTCCTGCCGCCTTACGTTTTTTTATTTTATATGGGGCTGACGTTGTTGAACCTTTCTGGTCATTTGAGCAATATTTTGATTTTATTGCAGTGTTACTATTTGCTACAGGGTTGGCTTTTCAAGTACCTTCAATCCAAGTAATTCTAGGTTTATTAGGTATTGTTTCGGGAAGACAAATGTTAAATGCTTGGAAATATGTCGTAGTTATTTGTACAATTGTTGCTGCAGTGATAACACCTTCGACGGATCCTGTAACACAACTTCTCCTCTCCTTGGCGTTATTAAGTTTGTATCTAGGAGGTTCCGGGTTTGTAATTTTAATAAAGAAAGAAGATGTCTCAAACTGATTGTAGGATATATAAAAATTTTTCGTCCGAAAAAATTGTTTCTTTAAGTTTAATTTAAAACGGGCAAGAAGGGATTCGAACCCCTGACACCGTGGTTCGTAGCCACGTGCTCTAGTCCACTGAGCTACAAGCCCGTAACTTGAATGAATTGTATATATGATGTTAATAAAAAACTGTTTTAAAGTCAATGTACAGTTTTTTTTTTCAGAAAAACTATTTACCGAGTTCGCGAAAACTAAAATAACTTATTCTAATGATGCTAATACCGTTTTGCTATTAAAAACTCTATATTGATCAAATTACTGATCAAAGATCTTTTATTGGCCTCAACCGCTACGCGCGTGCCTGTAATCGGATTCTAGTGTAAAATCTTATCTAACCAAATCGGTTTAACCTGAGTTACTTATTCTTACTAGGGTTCTAATCATCTAGGGCTGGGGTGGTAGGGCTCGAACCTACGAATAGCGGAGTCAAAGTCCGTTGCCTTACCACTTGGCTACACCCCAGAGCAAGTATATTTAAAAACCTTCAAGGAAGATATTATAGTTTTACCGGAAAGTTGTCAAGGTAAAGCCATCTAAAAAAAAATTTATACTTCTGATCGTCTAAATAATTTTAACTTATAAAGGTTAAAAATTAAGTCGTTCTGACTTGACAAGGAAGTCGATATCTATTATTATAAAGGTTCAGGAGAGGTGGCAGAGTTGGTCGATTGCGTCTGATTTGAAATCAGATGAAGTGTAAGCTTCCGTGGGTTCGAATCCCACCTTCTCCGAACAAAAAGACCACAATGAAAATGTAACATTGTGGTCTTTTTCTTTCCTAGGATAAGATACACTCGTACTAGAAGAAACCTAGAGTTAACGCTTGGGTAATTGGAAGACATGCACCAATACCTAACCAAAAAGCTGCAAATGTACCAACTAAGAATACTAAAGAAGCTAAAGGACGTCTAAAGGGATTTTGGAATTTATTTACATTCTCAATAAACGGGACTGTAATTAAACCAATCGGTACAGCAGCCATTGATAAAACACCAAGTAACTTGTTTGGAATAACACGTAACAAATTAAAGGTAGGGAAGAAATACCATTCGGGTAAAATTTCTAACGGAGTAGCAAAAGGGTCAGCCCGTTCTCCTAACGGAGTAGGTTCTAGAACCCCTAAACCAATACAACAAGAAATTGTACCTAGAATACAAACAGGAAATATATATAGTAAATCATTTGGCCAAGCAGGTTCACCATAATAGTTATGACCCATTCCCTTTGCTAATTTTGCTCTTAACTTTGGGTCTGCCAAATCAGGTTTTTTTAAAATAGACATAAAATTGATTTGTAAGTTTTTAAAATTTAGGCTTGTAGTTTTCTTTTATTCAAATACCTGTTTCTATAGAGGGCCAGAGATTCCCTGCTTACGAATCATTACGAAATGTGTAAGCATTAAAACAACAGCAACCACTGGCAAAACAAACGTATGAGCACTATAAAATCTTGTTAATGTCGATTGTCCTACACTTACACCACCTCGTAAAACTTGAACAATTAGGTTTCCTACAATTGGAATCGCTTCTGGAACCCCTGTTACAATTTTACATGCCCAATAGCCAACCTGATCCCATGGTAAGGAATAACCTGTTACACCAAAAGATACAGTTACTGACGCTAGTGCAACACCAGTAACCCACGTAAGCTCTCTTGGTTTTTTAAACCCGCCTGTAAGATAAACACGACAAACATGTAGAATCATATTTAATACCATCATACTTGCGGACCATCTGTGAACAGAACGGATTAGCCAACCAAAGTTAACTTCGGTCATAATATACTCGACTGAAGCAAAAGCCTCCGTAACAGTGGGTCGATAGTAGAATGTCATTGCAAATCCTGTTGCCACTTGAACAATAAAACACGTTAACGTTATACCACCTAAGCAATAAAAAATATTTACATGTGGTGGTACATATTTACTAGTAATATCATCGGCGATTGCTTGAATTTCAAGGCGCTCTTGAAACCAATCATATACGTTACTCATAATTTTTTTTTTTTTTTCTATATACACATTTAGGCAACTATAAAGCAAAACTGTTAACGATGCATCGATTATATTATTATATAGTAATTTAAGAAAAAAAGTACATAAACATGCATCTTCCCTACCTT
>Ga0213863_10003628_pt1 | contig 10570 bp, 12 predicted proteins | sample PICome_8_FD_160128 | JGI IMG/M metagenome (GOLD analysis project Ga0213863, IMG submission 160128) | Coastal seawater microbial communities near Pivers Island, North Carolina, United States - PICO497 | ecosystem: Environmental > Aquatic > Marine > Coastal | place: USA: North Carolina... | reverse complement strand
TATGCAAAGAAAAATAATATTCCGATACCTAAAGACAAAAAAGGAGCCCCGCCCTTTTCAATTGATGATAATATTTTTCACACCTCTACAGAAGGAAAAGTTTTAGAGCATCCAAAAAATTCTGCGCCAGAATTTATTTTTCAAAGAACCGTGTCTCCAGAAAAAGCTCCCAATAAAACCACTAAAGTTAATATTGGTTTTAAAAATGGTGACCCGGTATCTATCAATGGAAAGAAGCTAAGTCCTGAAAAATTGCTAGAAAAATTAAATCATGTAGCTGGTAAAAATGGAATTGGAAGAGTAGATCTAGTTGAAAATAGATTTATTGGAATTAAATCAAGAGGTGTGTATGAAACACCTGGTGGAACTGTTTTGTATTCTGCTCACAGAGCAATAGAGTCTGTAACACTTGATAAAGAAACAGTTCATGCAAAAGAAAGAATTATGCCGGCATACGCTGAACTTGTTTACAATGGTTATTGGTTTTCTAAAAAAAGAATTAAACTTCAAAAAGTTATTGATAAAAAAAGAAATCAAGTGACAGGTGATATTGTTCTGGGATTATATAAAGGTAACATCACCATTTTGTCGAGAAGAACAAAAAATAAGGCTTATTCTCAAAAAAAGGTTTCTTTCGAAGAAAACAAAACATTTAATAAAACAAAAATTGAGAATTTTATTAAACACCATTCAAAACGGTTAAATAAAGCATAAATCTCTGATATTATTTTTACAATGAATGCAGCGATTCGAAATATTCAATTAGTAGCAGTAGTTATAGTCTTACTATCGACAATAGTAGCTTTTCTTTTAGAAATTATAAAAATGTACGAAACGCAAACTGTTACTTTAGCTGATTTACTTTTAATGTTTATTTATATTGAAGTAATAGGTTTGGTTAGATCGTACTGGGAGTCTAGAGCGGTTAGGGTTATATATCCTCTAGTAATCGCAATTACTGCTCTATCAAGATATATAATTTTACAAGATAAAGAATCCGATCCAACTAATTTAATTTATCTAGCAAGTGCAATTTTAATTGTCTCTCTTGCAACAGTAGTAATAAGATTTAGAAGAAGTAAGTATTTAAAAATAGATAACGATAAATCTAACGACCTTTAAAACATTCTAAAGTATTTTTTAATAAACAAGCAATAGTCATTGGACCAACTCCACCGGGTACAGGTGTAATAGCTTTAGCTTTTTCCTTAACGGTTTCAAATTCCACATCTCCAATTATTTTATCTCCCACTTTATTAATGCCTACATCTATAACGATTGAATCTTTTTTAACCCAATCACTTTTTACTAAGTTAGGAACGCCTACTGCTGCTACAAGAATGTCTGCTTTTAAACACTCTGTTTTTAAGTCTTTTGTTTTTGAGTGAACAATAGTGACTGTGCAATTCTCTTTTAAAAGTAATTGAGCCATTGGTTTTCCGTTTAAATTAGACCTTCCAATTATAACCGCATGTTTTCCTGATAAATTTGGTTCAATTTTTTTTATCAAAATTAAACACCCTAGCGGAGTACAAGGAACTGTCGTATCATAGCCAGACGAGAGATTCCCAACATTAATAGGATGAAATCCATCAACATCTTTTAAAGGGTTAATAGCATTAATAATTTTTTCTTTATTTATTTGGGGCGGAAGCGGTAATTGAACCAGTATTCCTGAAACAACTTCATTGTTATTAAGTTCTTTAATTTTTTTTAAAACTTCTTGCTCTGAAACATCTTTTGCATATCTAACTACATCAGAATTAATTCCTACTTCTTTAGCATTTTTTTCTTTGTTTTTGACATAGATTTGGCTTGGCACAAAATCACCAATTAGTATTACGGTTAGACCAGGAACTTTATTATTTTTTGATTTCAGTGCCTCAATTTCTTTTTTAATCTCATCCCTTAATAATTGTGCTTCTTTTTTTCCATCTATAATCATATTTAAAATAAGGCAGGAGCAAACATTTCAAAGACAAAGTTTCTTAAAAACATTAATCCTAAAATAAGTATTACTGGGGAAATATCTATTGACCCAAGATTGGGAAGATATCTTCTAATAAAATTTAATGCTGGACTTGTAAGTTTATAAGAAACTTCAAGAACTGAGTAAACAAATCTGTTACCCGTGTTAAGAATATTAAATGCTACCAACCAACTAATAATAGCATTGATTATTAATATCCAGATATAAAGACTAATTATGTTGTCAAATAATATTAAAACTGACTTCATCCATTTTTCTCCACATAAATTGATGTGCTTGGAAAAGCGAAAGAGGCTTTATTTTTTTCAACAATATTTTTAATTTCTAAAGCAAGGGTGTCTTTTACATTGAGCCACTCTTGAAATTGTTTAGTTTTTGTAAAACATATTAACCTTATGTCTATAGAGCTTGCAGCAAATTGGTCTATCTTAACTGAAAGCATAGTATTCTCAGATTTTACGAAGTCATCGTTTTTTTTTATATAATCCTCAATTTCATTTTTGATGTTTTTTAATTGTTCGCTGGTAGTTCTATACTCCAAACCAATCATCCAATTAATTCTTCTATTAGTGGTTTGTGTATTGTTAATCACAGCATTCTCAGCAAATTGGAAATTTGGAATCGTCGCTTGGGATTTATCAAATCTTCTGACAACGGTTGACCTAAATCCAATGCTTTCAACGGTGCCTTCAATGACACCATCAACGTAAATCCAATCTCCGACTTGAAATCTTCTTTCTATTAAAACTAGTATGCCAGAAATTAAATTTTTAAATAAATCTTGAGCACCTAACGCTACAGCAACACCAAATAAACCTAGTCCCGCAATGATTGGTCCTATCTTGATTCCCCAAAGCTCAAGTACTGCCGCAAGACCTAAAATAAAAATTAAAACTTTTATTGCTTTTATAATCCAGTTAATCAAATCTTTAGAAAGCAAACCTCCAACCGATTTTATTACAGCAGATAAGGGCCCTATAATTTGATGAAATGTCCAAAATATTAAAACAGTAATTAATGAACGATTAATTGTTTCTAGAAACTCAGCTGCTTGTGTTTCAACTGTTAAATAACTTGTTGAAACAAAAAATCCTAAAACAACAGGAAAAAATTTTGCAGGTCCTTCCATAGAAAAAACCAAAGAATTATCAAAATTATTTGTGGTTTTTGATACATACTTTTCTAAACGTTTAACTACAAACTTGGAAAAAACACCTCTTAAAAATAAGAAAAATAAAAAAATTAACAACGCGATAATTATCTCTGAAATATTAACTCCAGAAATTCCTTTTTTCCAAACATCAAAAAATAAACTTTTAAAATTTTGTAACACTTCCATTTTATTTTACTTCGAGTTTCATTATTTCGTCACCAGGTTCAAAAACTTCTAGTTTTTTCCAACCTAAATTTTTTAATACACTTAAAACTTTTTCACTTATACATAATACTCTAGACTCTGTCATCAAAGCATTAAGTGCGTATTTTTTTACTATTTCAACAAAGCTTTCAGCGCTTCTTTGAGAGTAGATAAAAATTATATCAGGAGGGTGATTTATAATTATTTTATTATTTTCTTCATTAAGATCAGTAATCTTTTCTGAGGTATAATTAATAATTTTGTCAATCTGATGTCCCTCTCGTTTAAGTTCTTTATCTAAGTTTGAAGAAATATTATCACCACAGAAATAAGCGATAGTTTTTTTTTTTTTCTTTTTTTTTTAATTTAACTATTTGTTCTGAATTTAAAATAATATTTTTTAAAGCATTGACTGTTCCGCCTGCAGAAATAGTATTATTATAACCTGCTTGTCTTACGATTTTTTCAGTAATTGATCCAACGCAGAAACAAATCTTGCTCTTATCACTATTTATCAATTTTAAATTTCTAATTGCATTTGCACTTGTAAATATAAACGCATCATATTTTTTGGCATCAATAGGATCGATGTTAGCTGCTGATATTTTTAAAGTTGGAATATGAATAATTTTATGACCAAGAGAGAAAAATTTTCCCATTAAATCCTCGGCATCAATTAATGGCCTTGTTAATAATATATTCATTTTTTTTTAAATTCTTTTCCTGCTAAACTTAATAATTTTTCTCCCATAGCTTTTCCAATATTAATAGCATCTGTATGTATGCCGGTTAACTCATGTTCAAAACTTTTAGAACCTGTGTCTGAAAATAGCTGCGCTTTTAATTTAAGACTTTTGTCATCTATTACAGCTAAACCTCCTATAGCAGTTTCACAATCACCTCCTATAACTTGGAGCATTTTCCGTTCGGCTTTAGCGCATAATTCAGTTTCCGGATCATTAATATTTTTTAAAAAACTTTTTACTCTTTCATCATTTTTTTTACATTGAACTGCAATAATTCCCTGTCCTACTGCTGGTAAAACTTCTTCTGTTTCAAACAATATGCTTATTTTGTTTTTTAAATTTAAACTTTTTATTCCTGCTGCAGCTAGAATTATTCCATCTAGGTTTCCTTCTTCAAGTTTTTGAATTCTAGTGTCAATATTGCCTCTTATATTAACGACGGTTATATTTTGATTAATTTTTTTAAGCTGTAATTCTCTCCTTCTAGAGCTAGAGCCTATAACTATTTTATCTTTTAGATCTCTTATGCTTTTAATTTTATTGCTTATAATGACATCTCTAAAATCGTTTCTCTTTATATATGCACCGATAATTAACTTATCATTCTCAACTGACTCCATATCTTTAAGAGAGTGCACTGCTATATTAATATCATTGCTGATTAATTTTTCTTCAATTTCTTTGCAAAATAAATTTTTACCGCCAATTTCAGAGAGTCTTATATTTTGATTAATATCGCCAGAAGTTTTAATGGGTTTAAAATTAATATTCTCCTCTTTTAGCTCTTTATTCTCTTGGAGTAAAAGTTCTTTTACTTTTTCTACGTATGCTAAGGAAAGCTTGCTGCCTCTGGCTCCAATTGTAATTTTAGTCATTAATTGATTATATATTTGATAGATCTAATTTATACTATTTAAAAATTTAAAAGCAGACTATGACAAAAAAAATTACTTTCTTAGGGATTGAAACGAGTTGTGATGAAACTGCCGCAGCTGTTATTAGAGAAAATGATAATGGTACGGCGGATATTTTATCAAATATTGTATCCAGTCAAATTGAAGAACATAAGAAATTTGGGGGGGTTGTACCTGAGTTAGCAGCCAGAGCTCACTTAGAAAATATTGAGTACATAATTAATGTAGCTTTAAAAAAAAGTAAAATTACTATTGAAGAGGTAGACGGTATTGCAGCAACTGCTGGACCTGGTTTAATAGTTTGTTTAACTGTTGGTCTAAATATTGGAAAATCGCTCGCAGCATTTTCTAACAAACCTTTTATAGGTGTTAACCACTTAGAGGGGCACGCCTTAAGTCCAGGTCTTCAAGAAAAAATTGAATTTCCATATTTACTTTTATTAATATCGGGAGGTCATACGCAATTTTTAATAGTTAAAGATGTAAATAAATACGAACAATTAGGTACCACTATTGATGATGCGTTAGGTGAAGCATTTGATAAAACTGCAAAAATGTTGGATCTAGGTTATCCAGGTGGGCCAAATGTTGAAAAGTTTGCAAAGCTAGGTGATAAAGAATCTTTCAAGTTGCCAGAACCGATAATTAATAGGGCGGGTTGTAATTTATCTTTTGCGGGGCTTAAGACAGCTGTTTTAAGAATATCAGAAAAAATTAACGGAAAGACTGAATTGAGATATAATTTAGCTGCATCATTTCAAAACACTATTAATAAAATTCTTTATAAAAAAACTAAAGTTGCTGTAGAAATGTTTAGAGAAAAAACTAAAAAAGAAAATTTTCAATTGATAGTAGCAGGTGGCGTTGCTGCAAATAAATCTATAAGAAAAAATTTATCTAGCTTATCAAAAGACATGAATTTTAAAACTACTTACCCAGACATAAAATTTTGTGGTGATAACGCAGCGATGATTGCATGGGCTGGTATACAAAGATTTAAAAAAAAATTAATTGATGATGTTAATGTCACTGCAAAATCTAGATGGCCCTTAGATAAACAAGCTCCGTATATGAAGGGGCCCGGACTAAAACTGTGATTAAAATTGATAATGTAATTTTATTCTCAAGATTTTTATTCTCAATCTTGAAAATACTAATAATTACATTTATCTTAATTTTGATAATTGACTTTTTTTTTGGGCAAAAAATTTTAAAAAAATTCGATTATTTTTTTTCAAAGTCTCAATTTTACGAAAGAATTATAAGAGTAGATCATCCTGTCTACCATCATACTTTACGAAAAAATATAAATTATTCCAATAATGTTGGTTTTACAGGAAAATATAAACTTTGTTCAAACAATCATGGTTTTAAATCAAAGTGTGGCCAATTAGATGGGAAAAATTATGCATTTGCTTTTATAGGTGACTCGTTCACTGAAGGGACACCAATTGAATATGAAGATAGTTTTGTGGGAATGTTTGAAAAAGAGACAGGTTATAAAACTGCAAATCTTGGAATAGTTTCTTATTCTCCAAAAATTTATTTGTCTAAAATAAACTTTCTTTTAAAAGAAGGGTTTAAATTTAATCATGTAGTTGTTTTTATAGACATTAGCGATTTTTATGACGACACCAATTTTTATACAATTAATAAAAATTTCATAGTTTCTGAAAAAAATTCAAAAAAGAAAAATTTAAACAGAAGAAAGTTCTTAAGAAAAAATTTTCCTTTAACTAATTTTTGGATGTTTGTTGTTAAAAAATATAAATTTAAAGACGAAAACGTTAATAAAGTTGAAAATAATGGACTACCAATTTTTTTAGACAAAGTTAATTTAAAGGGTAAATGGACTTATTCTAAATTAGATAAGATCGAGGGGTACGATTTTGGTATCGAGAAAGGTCATAAAATAATGGTTGACCATATGACTCAGCTTTACAATATATTAAACAAAAAGGGAATTAAAATGAGTTTAGCAGTTTACCCATGGCCTCATCAACTACAGCATGACTTACAAAACTCGCTTCATGTTGCAATTTGGAAAAAATTTTGTGATGGTAAATGTGAAAATTTTATAAATTATTTTCCGATATTCTTTCAAGATATGAACAATTCATCGTATTTACAGACTTATAAAAAATTCTACTTTAAAAATGATCCTCATTTTAATAAAAAAGGCCATAAAGTTTTAGCAAAAGAATTAATAGAAATATTTTATAAGCACGAATAATGATTGCAAAATCTAAACAATATTGGCTAATGAAATCAGAGCCAGACGTATGGTCAATAGATCAACAAAAGAAAGCTAGTAAAAAAGGGGCTACTTGGGATGGTGTTAGAAATTATCAGGCTGCCAATAATCTAAAAAAAATGAAAATTGGTGATTTGTGTTTTTTTTATCACTCCAACATTGGTAAAGAAATAGTGGGTGTTGTAGAAGTAATTAAAGAAGCCTTTATTGACAAAACTGATAAGAAAGGGAGGTTCGTAGCTGTAAATGTTAGGTTCAGAGAAGGCTTAAAATACCCTGTAACTCTTGAAAAAATTAAAAAAACTAAGGCTATTTCTCATTTGCCACTTATTAAACAAAGTAGGCTATCAGTTATGCCCATAGATTTTAAAAGCTGGAAAATTATTTATAAGATGGGTAAAATAAGAACTAACTAGGGGAAATTGTGGCTAAAAAGAAAAAAAGAAAAAAAAAATCTAAAAAGACTAAAAAGACTAAAAGAAAAAATTCTAGAAAAGTTAGAGTTATAAGAAGAAAAAATAGGAAAGTAAAAAAGACAGGTAAAACAAGAAAAGGCAATAGAAAAAAGGTTAAAAAAAGAAGCAAGCCCAGTAAAGCTAAAAAAGTTAGAAAAATAAATTTTAAATCACCAAAATTAATTGAAGATAGTGATGGCAATTCAATAATAAAAGTTTCTGAAAGTTGGGATAAACACGCCTACGTTAATAAATCAAAATATCAAAAAAAATATAAACTTTCGATTAAAGAAAACGAAAAGTTTTGGGCTAAAGAAGGAAAAAGAATTACTTGGATAAAAAAATATTCAAAAATAAAAGATGTTAAATATAGTAAAGATGATGTTAAAATTAAGTGGTATTATGACGGTACTTTAAATGCTTCTGCAAATTGTATTGACAGACATTTAAAAAAGAATGCTAGTAAAACTGCTATTATTTGGGTTGGAGATGATCCAGCCGACTCTAAAAAAATTTCTTATAAAGAGTTACACCAAAATGTGTGTAAAGCTGCAAACGGATTAAAAAGTTTAGGTGTTCAAAAAGGTGATCGAGTAACTATTTATTTAACAATGATACCTGAGCTTGCTTATGTAATGCTAGCCTGTGCAAGAATTGGTGCTATTCATTCTATAATTTTTGGTGGGTTTTCACCTGACTCAATAGCTACAAGAATAAATGACTGTGAATCTGATTATTTAATTACAGCTGATGAAGGGGTTAGGGGTGGAAAAATGATACCTCTTAAGAAAATTGCAGATGAAGCCTTACAACAATGTCCGAATGTAAAAAAATGTGTTGTAGTTGAAAGGACAGGCAACCAAGTTAACTGGAATAACGAAAGAGATATTTCTTACAAAAAATTAATTTCATCAGCTCCTACTAAATGTGAACCTGAAGAAATGGGGGCAGAAGATCCACTTTTTATTCTTTATACTTCTGGATCAACTGGTAAGCCAAAAGGAGTTTTACATACTACTGGTGGTTATATGGTTTATGCTTCAATGACACATCAGTATATTTTTGATTACAAATCTAATGATATTTATTGGTGTACTGCGGACATCGGATGGGTTACAGGACATAGTTATATTATTTATGGTCCTTTAGCTAATGGAGCCACGACGGTAATGTTCGAAGGAGTTCCAAATTACCCAGATAATTCTCGTTGGTGGCAAATAGTAGATAAATATAAGGTTAATACCTTCTATACAGCGCCAACAGCAATACGGGCGCTTATGAGAGAGGGAGACGGACCTGTTAAAAAAACTAGCAGAAAATCTCTTAAACTATTAGGAACTGTAGGTGAACCAATAAACCCTGAAGCATGGATGTGGTACTACAAAACTATTGGGGACTCTAGGTGTCCTATTGTCGATACATGGTGGCAAACAGAGACTGGAGGAATATTAATTGCTCCTCAACCTGGTGCTGTAGATTTAAAGCCTGGCTCGGCGACAAAACCTTTTTACGGAATTAAACCGCTTCTATTAAATAAAGATGGTAAGATAATTAAAGGTGAGGGTCAAGGAAGGCTTTGCATGGCTGGTTCATGGCCAGGTCAAATGAGAACTGTTTATGGAGATCATCAGAGATTTATAGATACTTATTTTTCACAATTTGATGGTAAATATTTTACTGGTGATGGCTGTAAAAGAGATAAAGATGGTTATTACTGGATCACAGGTAGAGTTGATGACGTTATTATTGTATCTGGACATAATCTTGGAACTGCAGAAATTGAGAGTGCCTTTGTTGCACATCCAAAAGTTGCTGAAGCTGCTGTAGTAGGGTTTCCACATAGTATTAAAGGAAATGGCTTATATTGTTATGTTACTCTTAATGTGGATGAAAAACCTACCGGTGACTTAGAAAGAGATTTAAAACAATGGGTAAGAAAACAAATAGGGCCAATATGCTATCCTGATGTGATTCAATTTGCACCTGGTTTACCCAAAACTAGATCAGGTAAAATTATGAGAAGAATTTTAAGAAAAATTGCTGCTAATGAACCTAACAACTTAGGAGATACTTCTACATTAGCTGATCCAAGTGTTGTATCCTCTTTGGTAGAAAATCGTCACAACAGAGATTAATTAAAATTTAATTTTTTTGTAAGATTCTTAAATTCATCTATAATTAAATTCCATTTTAAATTCATTGAATTTAAAACAATTTTTTTATCTAAAATTTTTAATTCATCCGCAACGGGGGCCCAGTTAAATAGTGCAAGGCAGCTTTCTTTAAAGGGATCCTCATGATAAAATTGATTTAAATCAACACTTTCGTATCTCCTTAAAAAATTTTCTTTTGCTTTAATATAAATTTCTTCGCTTAAGCCATTTTCTTTTTCTTTATCAATTATATTTAAAAAAATTTCTTTAGAGTTATTTTCTTTTAAATTTTTTTCATTGAGTAAATATGAGAAAGCATAAAATGTTAAATCTGTTAGAGCGATCATGTAGATATTCCACTTTGCAATATTTATAGATTTCGAAAAAACTTCATCATCAACCATGATTGTAAATTTGTGTCCCATGCGAGTTTTTAAATATCCAAAAAGCGTGTTCTGCGTTATATGAGCAGACCTTTGTTGGATGAACTTTTGAAGATCTGCTTTCGTATTAATGCTTCTAAAATAACTTGTTACCTTTTCTACAGGAAACAAGTATTCCTTCATCGTTTTTAATGTATTTATTACTTTGTCTAAATTCAATTTCACGTTGTATTATAAAAAACCTTTGTTTTACTGAAATTATATCATTTCAAAACAGTTTTGAGTTTGTTTTTTCTCTTTATATTTAGATCATAATGG
>Ga0213863_10003626_pt1 | contig 10573 bp, 10 predicted proteins | sample PICome_8_FD_160128 | JGI IMG/M metagenome (GOLD analysis project Ga0213863, IMG submission 160128) | Coastal seawater microbial communities near Pivers Island, North Carolina, United States - PICO497 | ecosystem: Environmental > Aquatic > Marine > Coastal | place: USA: North Carolina... | reverse complement strand
TGGCAATAGACAATCACCCTAAGATTAGGGAAGCTGAACAGATTAACGCAGAGTACAGAAAGACTACTGCACTGTCTCAGCTACAGGCCAATCATCCTGACATGGAGACAATCCTGAAGGACGAGAAGTTTGCAGATTGGATTAAAGCATCTAAGATACGGACTCAGTTGTTTGGACAAGCGGACAAACAGTACGATTACGAAGCAGCCAATGAGCTGTTTAATCTATGGAAGGAACGTAATCAGGTTGTCCAACAGACAGCACAGGCTGAACAGGCAGGACGCAAACAAGCTGTTAAGAAGGCAGCTACAGGCTCCGCTAAGGGCAGTACAGAATCTAAAAAGAGAAAGATTTACCGAAGGGCAGACATTATTAAACTTATGCGTACAGACCCTGAACGATATCAGTCATTGTCCGAAGAGATCATGAAGGCTTATCAAGAAGGGAGGGTACGAAACTAATCTATTAAGGAAATCTTAAAATGGCTACTTCAGTATATCCCAGTCAAACAGGTGCGGTAGATAATGCCCGCGCCGCAACTTTTATCCCCGAGATTTGGAGTGACGAAATCGTTGCTGCATATCAGTCTAACCTTGTCCTTGCTAATCTTGTTAAGAAGATGTCAATGACTGGTAAGAAGGGTGACACCATCCACATTCCTAAGCCCACCAGAGGCGTTGCTACTGCTAAGGCAGCAAAGACCGCTGTTACTATTCAGGCTGACACTGAGGGTGAAGTACAGATCGTAATTGATAAGCACTTTGAATACTCTCGTATGATTGAAGATATTACAGAAGCACAAGCTTTGTCTTCACTCCGACAGTTCTACACCGGAGACGCAGGTTATGCTCTTGCCAAGCAAGTAGACAATGACTTGTTTACTTTGGGTAAGTCTTTTGGTGACGGTGACGGTTCAGACTGGACTAACAGTGCTACGTTTATTGTTAATTCAGGCGGCACTGGCCTTGACGCTTACGCAGGGGCAGGTACTGTAAATGCTTTCACTGATGCTGGCTTCCGAGCTTTGATTCAAAAGATGGACGACGCAGACGTACCGATGGACAACCGTTCATTTGTTGTACCTCCTTCACTCCGTAATGCAATTATGGGTGTTGAGCGTTATGTGTCTTCTGACTTTGTTGACGGTCGGGGTGTACAAAACGGTAAGATTGGTAACTTGTACGGCATTGACGTATTCGTAACCAGCAACTGTCCTTTGACGTACACCACCACTGTTAAAGCTGCCTTCCTTGTCCACAAAGACACGATGGTAATGGCTGAACAGCAAGGCATCCGCTCACAGACTCAGTACAAGCAAGAGTTCTTGGGTACGCTTTACACGGCAGATACTCTGTACGGTGTTAAGACGTTACGTCCAGAATCAGGTTTTGTATTGGCTGTAGCCGCTTAATCTATAAAAATATGTGTGAGGGAAAGCCTTAGGGTAAGTACCTCACTTTTTATTCATTTATTTTTTTAGTAACAGCGGAGAGTAAGTATGGCGATATTTAGAGGGGACGGAGGATCTGGAGACAGTAGTACAGATGCCTACGCCAGTCAAATAGCAGTCTACGCTCAAACTGCTACTACAAAAGCAAATGAAGCTGAAGCCTCTGCAACGGCAGCGGCAGCTAGTGCTACTAACGCTGCTTCAAGTGAATCTGCTGTAGATGCAGACGCGATTGCAGCCGCAGCCAGCGCCACAGCAGCCGCTACAAGTGAAACAAACGCTGCAACTTCAGAAACTAATTCAGCCACTAGTGCAACCGCTGCGGCAACCAGTGAAACTAATGCAGCCACTAGTGCTACTAATTCAGCAACCTCTGCAACCAACGCAGGAACGTCAGAGACGAACGCAGCGGCCAGTGCTACCACAGCTACTACTAAGGCTACGGAAGCCGCCACAAGCGCCTCAAATGCGTCTGGGAGTGCCACAGCGGCCAGCAACAGTGCCACTAACGCTGCTACAAGTGAAACCAACGCAGCCACTAGTGAAACTAATGCTTCAACCTCTGAAACAAATGCCGCAACCAGTGCAACTAACGCTGGCACTAGTGAAACTAATGCAGCAGCCAGTGCTACAGCAGCATCGACGAGTGAAAGCAATGCAGCTACTTCAGAAACCAACGCAGCAGCAAGTGCCACCAGCGCATCCAATAGCGCCACCACAGCTACAACCAAAGCAGGTGAGGCAGCAACTTCAGCTACAAATGCAGCAACTTCAGCTACAAATGCTTCAACTTCTGAAACAAATGCTGGCAACTCTGCAACGGCTGCTGCTACGTCAGCTACCAACGCTGCAACCTCAGAAACCAACGCATCTAACAGTGAAACAGCGGCGTCTACGAGCGAAACTAATGCTGGCGCAAGCGCAACGGCAGCAGCAAGTAGTGCTACAGCAGCAGCAACCAGTGAGTCAAACGCAGCAGCAACTTTAGCAGCTTCCGCGCTAAAAGCTAACAATTTATCTGACTTAGCTGACGCAGCAACTGCCAGAACTAACTTAGGTTTAGGCACAGCGGCTACTACTGCTTCTACGGACTACGCTACTGCTGCTCAAGGTACTTTAGCTGACTCAGCATTACAATCAGACTCAACTCTAAACGCAGACAATATGACAACAGGTACGCTTTCAGGCGGCACTTACTAAAGAGGAACTTAAACAATGGCTACAACGATTGTAACTAAAAATGGCACAGGTGCCCCAACGGACTCCGACTTAGTAGCTGGGGAGCTTGCCGTAGACTTAACTAACGGACGTTTGTACACAACTGATTTAGATAGTGGTGGTACTGTTATTGAAATTGGGTTGAACCCAAGTGGCAACGTAGACGTAACGGGTACTGTGACTGCTGATGGTTTGACTGTTGATGGTGATGGGACGCTACAGTCAAATGCTAGTTCATCTGTTCCGACTTTAACTCTTAAGGACACTGATACTAGTATTTCTGTTGGGCAGTCATTAGGTCGTTTATCGTTTTCTTCAGCAGATGCTTCACCGGACGCGGCAGGAGAAAGAGCTTACGTTCGCGGTTATCTAATTGATGGAACTAATTATGGTGTAGATATTGGTGCTATGGCATCTGGCGGGTCGCCAACAAAACGACTTACAGTTTCTGGAAGTGGAGACATCAGCTTCTACGATACTTCTGCAAATCAAGCGTTGTTCTGGGATGCTTCGGCAGAGTCGCTGGGAATCGGCACGACGAGTCCTAACAATCGTATTGATGCCGTAGAAGCTCAAGGTACTGTGGCAAACGTATTAGCAAATGGGACTTATGTCGCTAAATTTACAGGAAATACGACATACACGACAGGAGCCTCACAGGGAATTTTAATTGGCGGGGTAGACGGAAGTTTAAGAGGTGTCGCATTAGTCGCAGAGGCACAAAGCGCACTTAACGATCATGATTTTATTATTGCAGTTTCAGGAACCTCCGCAACTCCAACAGAACGCATGCGCATCGACTCATCAGGCCGACTACTGATTAACAAAACGTCATCTACAGGCAGCCTGTCATTAGAGTCTCAAGCACCTACAGGTTTTAGTGTAGGCTCTGGTTTTTATAGTGACGCAACACAATCAACCATTGAGTTTCAAGACACCAACACTACTGCTAACTATAAAGTCCGCATCGGGTCTGAAACCGATGACCTGCTTATGTTTGCTGGTGGCAGCGAACGCATGCGCATAGATGCAAGCGGAGGTATCAGAGCAGCTACGGGCAGTCGTTTTCTAGCTGCATCAACTGGTGAAGCAACCCCCGACTATTCGTTTACTTCTGATGGCTCTATGGGAATGTATCGTGTTCCGGGCAGTCTTTGTTTTTCTACGGGTGGTACAGAACGCATACGCATTGATGCAAGCGGTAACTTGTTGGTTGGGAAAACGAGTGCTAACAGTTCCATTGCTGGTGTTCAGATATTACCTGAAGGTGATGTAGGCGTAACTAGAGATGGCAGTCACGCACTATTACTTAACAGGTTAACCTCTGACGGTGACATTGCAATATTCCGCAAAGACGGCACAACAGTCGGTAGTATACGGACAATTTCTGGTGACAGTATTGGTATTGGCACTGGCGTTGCAGGGTTGCGCTTTATAAACAGCACTAATCGCATCCAACCTGTTGATATGTCTACTGGGTTAAACAGTGATACGTTAACAAGCCTTGGTGATACTAACAAACGCTTCAAAGACCTATACCTGTCAGGCGGTGTCTACTTAGGCGGTACAGGCGCTGCTAATAAGCTAGACGACTACGAAGAAGGGACGTGGACTGCCGCTATTAATTATGGAACGCCGACTGGGACAGCGGCAACTTTATCTGAAGATGGAGGCACTTATACAAAAGTCGGGCGTTTAGTAACGGTCAACGCAGAAATAGATGTTTCAAACACAAACGGCGGTAGTGGCGACGTATATATTCTAGGACTGCCTTTTACAGTAGCAGACTTACTCTCTCCAACAGGTTTAGAAGCAAGTGGCATAATAGGGTACTTCACCGGCTTCTCTAGTGGTGTAAATAGCATGACTGTTGGTGCTACTGACGGGGGAACTTATATGGGTTTGTACGGCTTAACGAGTTCTACTGCAACTGCGATAAACACTATTACTGCGGCGGATATGGGAACCGGAGAACTGAGATTAAGTCTCACGTATTTTACAACTTAATTATCTCAAGTGGACTCTTGAGACGGACTAAAGGAGAAACAAAATGGCATTAACAGAACGAACAGTCGAAGACAAAATTGAAATAGTCGGAGACTACAAGCACGTTCAGGTACGCACTGCGACGGTTATTGAACGAGATGGTGTTGAGATTTCACGGTCTTACCACAGGCACGTCATTATGGCTGGTCAGGACTACAGCAACGAATCAGCAGAAGTACAAGCGATTTGTGCAGCGGTTCACACGGCTGAAGTCATCGCAGCATTTGAAGCATCACAAGGAGACGCACCATGACAACTTGGACAATCTCAACATTAGAACGTGAGTTACAGGGCGACTTAGCGGGTGGCGTAGTTGTAGCCCACTGGCGAGCTACTTTAGTAGACGGTGAACACTCAGCCTCTAGCTACGGCACTTGTGGCTTTACCCCAGACCCTTCAGACCCTTCATTTGTTGCTTACGACAGCATCACAGAAGACATGGCTTTAGGCTGGTGCTGGGCAGAACTTGACAAGGACGCGATTGAAGCATCACTGGCAGCAAAGATTGAGCTAGACAAGAACCCAACAAAAGGAGTAGGCGTCCCATGGTAATACTAGAATACATTAACGCAATTACAGCTTTGGTCACCGCATGTTCAGCGATTACAGCTTTAACCCCAACGCCTAAAGATGACAAGATCGTTAGCAAGTTGTACAAGCTGTTGGAGATTGGTGCTTTAGTAGTTGGTAAAGCGAAGAAGTAATGCAAGAGGAAGCAAAGGCCGTAGTAGACGTAGTAGCGGTAACAACTACAGTATCAACCCTGATGGGTTGGCTTCCTGCTGTGGCCGCTGCTTTAAGCATTATATGGACTGTCATTAGAATCGTTGAGACTGATACAGTCAAAAACTTAATCCACAAAAAGAAGGACTGACGATGTGGAGTACGTTGATCTTATTGGATCAATCTGGCCCATCTTTGTGGGCTTTATTGTGCTTGTCCTTACTTTGGGTAAGCTAATGTCCCGTATGGACGTAGTGGAAGAAAAGATTAAAACTCTGTTTGATCTCTGGAATAATCGTAATGAGTAAGACAAAAAGTACTAGTCTTAGAACTGTTAAGACAGGTCAAGCTGAAATTGATCGTCAGTTAGACGAAGAGTACGCAAAGACTGCTGTAGCTTGGTGGGACGTTAGAAGACCGGAAATTTACTTTGGTATCAAAGGTGAGCGTACTGACGAACAAAAAGAGCTTGCTAGAAGATTTAGACAGGAGTGGTCTGGAGGAACTGGTGTAGGAGCTAGAGGAGGAAGTAACGCTTTAAATTCTTACATTGAAGGGAGTGTTTCGGCAGACCAGTTAAACTCTAACTGGGGTTCTGAAAATTTACAAGCTCTTATTAAAGCCGGTGAGTTTTCTTCTGAGGCTTTTGAAGAAGGAGGAAACTTTGGAGAATACCTTAGTTCTCAATGGGAAAATGTATCTCAATTTATGGGAGATACAGCAACAGGCCCAGACGGTTCTTTAGGAAGTCTTAGCTCAGCTCCTTCACAAATAGCTGGAGAAAAAGGAAGATTAAGTGCTGATTCCTATGCACAACAGGCATATTTAGATAATATAAGGGCTGCTGCCGATCAAGCTGGAGTTCCTTTTTATGTGGATGGCCCTGCTAATTCATCCTACGAGTTAAACGTAGGCCAGTACGATGACGTTCCTTTAGGGTCATACCATACCGTTAGAGAACCAGATAGCATTGGTGAAATACTATTTGAAGCTATTCTTAAAACTATTGTTATAAGTACTTTAACAGGAGCAGTTGGAGCAGAGTTACAAAGTTTATCAGAAACTATAGGTGCTGCGGGTGAATTAGAAAGTTTATCAACAGGTTTAAATATTTATGAAACTTCTGATGCAGCTAATACTGTAGCTACGGTTTTAGATACCATAGGTGCTGGTTTACAAGGTTTAAACGCTGCTTCTGTATCTTCCGGTGGTGCAACAACAGGGCTTACTCTTTCTAATGTATTACAATACGCTGCTGATATTGCACCAGAGCTGTCTACTACGCAAGGCGTTTTAAACGGGTTAGATTTTGTTTTAGATGTTTATAACTCAGGCGCAACACAAGCTGCTTTAGATGCAGCAGAAAATGCAGGTGCTCCTGATTCAGTAATAACAGAAGTGCCAGAAGAAGAAGAAGAAGTAGTCTCCTTAGAAGCAGACCCAGAGCTTATGGGTGAAGAAAAGATTATGGAATCTGAAGGACTTGAGCCTGAGACTGTAACAGGAACAAGTAATCGTATTACAGATCCAGTAGGTTCTGTTGGTACTGCTGAAGATTCTTTTTTAAACGAAGACTTTATTAGTGAAGCTTTTGAAAACAAAAGGTACTCAGACGCTACTTCAGAAGAAATACAAGCTATTGTAGATTCTGTTGAAGAAGAGTGGGGAGATAGTTGGGACAGATTAAGCGACCAGTCAAAAGAACTAGAAATAACTGGTAGAATTAATGATTACGTAAGAGACAACACCGTAAACATAAAAGACCTGTATAGAATTTTTCAGGCAGAGTTAGGCAGAAGACCGACTACTGAAGAAATTAATGACATCTTAGGTGGCACAAAAGGTACTATTAAAGGTACTGATGACATTGTAACCGAATATATTGATAGTACATTGCCTGTAGGTGAAACTACTGTTACTGAAACCATAGGAGAAGAAGACTTTACTACTGATCCTTTACCTGTTCCTGACACTACTCCCGATGCAGTTAAAATTCAAGACGTAGGTTTTGAAGTTACAGAACCTGCAGTAAACGTAGAAATAGATCCTTACATACCGGAACAACCAACAACTGACACCACTGGTGGTGGTGCTGCTGAAGAAAGTGCTGAGGCAGCGGCAGTGACTGAAACAACAGATGCAGAAGCTGCTTTAGAAGAAGCAGTAGCTGAAACAGGAGGCGTTGTAACAACTCAAGGAGGAGACGCTGGGCAAACTTCTCCTGTTATTTCAGACGCTGATGAAGAAGTAACTACAAGTGACCGGCCTTTTTGGATAATACGGGACGGTGTAGTCTACATTAGAGACATTGACAATATTGATGAATGGCTGCCAGCAACTAATATTCCTGACTGGCTTCCTACTGAAGACGGTGTTTATGGGCAAAGTGGCGAACAAATTGACGAAGATGAAGAAGACATACTAGGCACACCAACTACAATACCTTCAACAAGTACAGAAGTAGTAGAAGAACCGGACACGACGGTTGTTGATGTTCTAACTGGAAATTCTACTGAAACTGTAGATGAACTTATAACTGACATTCTTACGGACACTGTTGTTAATCAAGGTACAGAAAATGTTGTTGTAGAAACAAATGGCACAACAACTGGTGGTACAGATACTGGTGGCACAACAACTGGTGGTACAGATACTGGCGGTACAGATACTGGTGATGCAGAAGTTGGTGATGCAGAAGTTGGTGATGCAGAAGTTGGAGATGGAAATGAAAATGGAGATGGTGATGGAGATAAAGACGGAGACGACTCCGGTGATGGTGTTTTAGGTTTAGGAGGTTCAGGTTTGCTTTCAATAGAGTCACCGTCAATTTTTGAACCTAACTACCAACCTTTAAGTTATGACACAGAGCTTTTAAAACCAAGAATGTTTGATTTTATAGACTATAATCCTCTTAGGACTAGAAGATGACGTATTTAGAATTAGTAAATGGGGTCTTACGAAGACTCAGAGAAAATCAAGTCTCTGCTGTAGACCAAAACCCTTATTCTCTCCTTATTGGTGATTTAGTTAATGATGCTAAAAGGATTGTAGAAGATGCTTGGGATTGGTCTGCTTTACGAACAACACTAACAATTACAACTACAGCGGATATTTTTAACTATGTGCTTGTAGGCAGTGGTAATAGAATTAAAATTATTGACGTTATTAATGATACGTCTAATTGGTTTATGACTTACAAAGACACTCATTGGATGGACAATGCTTTTTTAAATGAGACTCCTCCAAAGTCAAGCCCTACGTTTTATAACTTTAACGGTGTAGATTCTAACGGGGACACTCAAGTTGATTTATATCCAATACCTAACGGAGTATACACAATACGTGTAAACTGCGTACAACGAAACCCAGACTTAACTGAGGATACTTCTCAGCTTATTATCCCTCACATGCCTGTACTACACATGGCGTTGGCTTTAGCAGCCAGAGAAAGAGGAGAAACTGGGGGTAGGTCAGCAGGAGAACTATTAAGTTTTGCTCAGAATTACTTGTCCGATGCAATAGCTTTGGACGCTTATAAACATCCAGAAGAAATGGTTTATAGGGCAGTCTAATATGGCTCAAGACAGACAAAATATAACGATTGCTGCTCCAGCCTTTAGAGGTCTTAACACACAAGACTCTCCTATTACGCTGGATGCTTCCTATGCGTCCATTGCAGATAATTGCATTATTGACCAATTTGGACGTATAGGCTCTCGTAAAGGCTTTACCGCTGTAACCACAAGCACAACACCCATAGACGGTAGTAACGGGCTTGAGGTTATTAAAGAGTACATAAACCCCACTGGTAACAATGTTGTTATTTCAGCGGGTAACAATAAGATATTTACTGGCACTACAACGCTAACTGACGCTACTCCCGCAGCCTACACAATTACAGCTAACAACTGGAAGATGGTAAACTTTAATGACCATCTTTATATGTTTCAAAGAGGATACGAGCCTTTAATCTACTCTGCTCATGCAGGTGTTGTAGAAAAAATGTCTTCTCATGCTCATGCGACCGGCACTCCACCACAGGCTAATGAAGTATTAGCAGCCTTTGGTAGACTTTGGGTTGCAGACTTTTCCGCTGACAAGTCCACTATTTATTGGTCTGACTTGCTTGACGGATCTGCATGGTCTGGAGGTTCTTCAGGTTCCATTGATATTAGCAAGGTATGGCCCAACGGTTTAGATGAGATTGTAGCTTTAGCAGCACACAATAACTTTTTAATTATATTTGGCAAAAACTCCATTGTTGTCTATCAAGGAGCCACAGACCCTACTACAATGTCTTTGACGGACACTATAGCCAATGTAGGTTGTATTGATAGAGACACTGTACAGCCCACAGGTACTGATTTAATTTTTATGTCCAGTGAAGGGCTAAGAAGTTTTGGAAGGACAATACAAGAAAAGTCAATGCCCGTTAGGGACATCAGTAAAAATGTCCGTAATGATTTACTGTACATTAACGCACAGCAGGTCAACAGCCCCCTACGGTCTATCTACAGCCCTGAGGAAGCTTTTTACTTACTGTCTTTTTCTGACTCAAAGTACGTTTATTGTTTTGATATGAGGACTCCTTTAGAGGATGGCTCTCATAGGGTTACTACATGGTCAGACACGACTCTTAGGGGTTTAGAGAGGCTACAGGACGGTACTCTGTACGTAGGCAACACTAACGGTATTGCTACTTACAGTAACTATCAGGATTACGGACAGCCTTATGATATGTCTTACTTTAGCAACCCCTTATCCTTTGGGGATACTTCAAGACTAAAGATTTTAAAAGAAATTATTATAACATTTATGGGAGGTCAAGGAGCACAGGCAGTTATTAATTGGGGATATGACTATACTCAAGCGTACACTAAGCAAATTGTAACCATTGATTCTGGTAGCCAAACAGCTTATTACAACGAAAATGAATATAATGTATCTTCTTCAGAATACAGCCCCTCCATCATTGTGGACAGACCCAAGACTAAAACAACAGGTTCAGGGACGGTAGTAACCATAGGTATGGATGCTACTATAAATCAAAACGCTTTATCTTTGCAGGAAGTTAATATTCAAGCTTTAATAGGTAGGATGATCTAATGAGCAACTATACAAAGACTACAAACTTTA
>Ga0213863_10003624_pt1 | contig 10575 bp, 9 predicted proteins | sample PICome_8_FD_160128 | JGI IMG/M metagenome (GOLD analysis project Ga0213863, IMG submission 160128) | Coastal seawater microbial communities near Pivers Island, North Carolina, United States - PICO497 | ecosystem: Environmental > Aquatic > Marine > Coastal | place: USA: North Carolina | collected... | reverse complement strand
CCCTCAAGGTAGCGTGTCTACCAATTCCACCACTTCGGCTAAACGATTTACAGCTCCGGAATTTCAGAATTATCTTGATCATCAGGGCCAATTGAGACCGGCGCAACTTCGGCCGCTTCTATCTGAGGGATTCCCTGATTCATGACTGCCTCTGAACGCTGCTTGGCGACGTAAGCTAATCCAAAACTGGTTACAAAAAAAGCAACGGCAATCCAGGTGGTTAGGCGCGTTAAAAAGTTACCTGCACCGCCACTACCAAAAACAGTATTCGACGCACCACCGCCGAATCCAGAGCCCATATCTGCGCCTTTGCCTTGCTGTATCAAAACCAGCCCAATCACGGCCAATGCGGCGATCACGTGGACGACCAGCACAAGCTGTTCAAATAAATCTAAATCCATTTCTTCGTCCTACCTTTCCTGTTGGCGCCACTGATTTTAATTTTGCGCTGCCGCCGCGTTTGTACACAACTCGCTGAATCCTTGCGCAGACAGAGAAGCTCCGCCTACGAGCACCCCATCAATATCTGGCATCAACATTAGACCAGCGACATTATCCTCTTTGACACTGCCTCCATACAAGACCTTGTCTAAATGAATTCCCGCCTTTAAAGCCATTTCTTTCAATGCGACATGCACTTCCTGAGCCATTTCAGGGGTGGCTTCTTTACCTGTCCCTATGGCCCATATGGGCTCGTAGGCAACGATAAGACCCTCAGAACCTGTTGGAATTTCTGCCAACACGACCTCTAACTGCCTGCAAACCACCTCTTCGGTCTGCTTAGCCTGGCGCACCTCCAAACTTTCACCAACGCAAACTATGGGTATGATTCCGGCTCGAAAGCAAGCATTTGCCTTCTTCGCGACGGTCTCATCACTTTCTGCAAATTGCGCTCGGCGCTCCGAATGACCAACAATGCTATGCGATGCCCCCATCTGCGCAATCATTTCTGCGCTCAACTCGCCCGTATAAGCGCCGGATTCAAGCCAATGCACGTCTTGGCTGGCCCACCGGACACCCTCTTGAAGCAATGCCCTAGCGAGAGAAAGATGGATCGCTGGTACAGCCAGCACCACATCGCTCTCGCCGCGACGACCAACCAGCGCTTTTGCAACGTCTCGAAGCAGCGCCTCGGACCCGTTCATCTTCCAGTTTGCGACTACCAGTGGCGCTGTCATATGCGGTCCTCAACGACCATTGCTGGACTGAATCGTTCTCAGACATCGTTTCATCGGAGCGTCTCGCTAGCCACATCCGCGACGGGCGCGAATCTTAACGAACCTCCCGAAAAGTTTCAATGAGGCACGCTTCCAACAACGTTGGCCAGATATTCAGCTAATCGCTGTACTTGTTCAGCATGCCGACCTTCCACCATGACCCGCAGCACCGGTTCGGTGCCGGAAGGACGCAATAAGACTCTACCCTCAGCCCCCAAAGTCTGCTCGACTTCAGCGACCGCATTCACGACGTCATCCGACTCCATTGCACCAGGCGCTACATCCTTGACGTTGATCATCGTCTGGGGGTACTTATCCATCACGTTCACAAGTTGACGCAGCGTCCTGCCAGAATCCACAATCGCAACGAGCACCTGGAGCGCTGAAACCACTCCGTCTCCTGTAGTCGTTTGATCGAGACATAAAATGTGCCCTGAGCCTTCTCCGCCCAACGCCCAATCCCGCTTGATCAAATCTGAGAGAACGTGGCGATCACCCACAGCCGATCTGACAAAATCAATATTATGATCCCTTAAAGCGACTTCTAAACCCAAATTACTCATCAAGGTTCCGACCACACCCCCTTTGAGCTCAGCTTTCGACTGTCGATACAGCGCAATGACAAGCAGCAGCTCATCGCCGTCAACAACGACTCCGGAATCATCCACCATAACTAGGCGGTCTCCGTCGCCGTCGAGTGCAATACCCAAATCGGCTCCCTCCAAAACCACTCGCTCAGCCAATGCAGCCGGATCAGTCGCACCCACGCCCTCGTTGATATTCAATCCATCCGGGCTACAACCCATCGTAATGACTGTAGCGCCAAGCTCTCGAAAAACACTGGGCGCTACTTTGTAAGTCGCCCCATGGGCGCAATCAACAACCAATTTAAAGCCTTTAAGGCTCAATGATTTTGGAAAGGTATTTTTGCAAAATTCGACATAGCGGCCGACAGCATCTGTCATACGCTCTGCTTTGCCTAGGTATTGTGAAGCTACGGTCGTCATGGGCACATCAATCAAACGCTCAATCTCTGCCTCAACAGAGTCAGGCAACTTACGTCCATCCCCAGAGAAAAACTTGATCCCATTATCCGCGTATGGATTATGAGAGGCACTGATGACTATACCTGCCTGCGCAGACACCGCACGCGTCAGGTAGGCGACTGCAGGCGTAGGCATAGGGCCCAACATAACAGTATTGACACCCGCCGATGCAAGGCCCGCTTCAAGTGCCGATTCAAACAGATATCCTGATATACGGGTGTCCTTCCCGATTAGGATTGTACCGCCCTGGGCCTCCGAGAAAACGACACCCGCAGCCCACCCCAACTTAAGCACAAACTCTGCGGTAATTGGGTACGCCCCCACGGGGCCTCGAATACCATCGGTACCGAAATACTTAACCGCCATCTCTTTCTTTTCCTTCGTCATGAATCGCTTTCCAGACTGCCAAAGCACTCACCGTCGCAGCAACGTCATGAACACGAATCAATGAGGCTCCTGCAGCGACCGCGGCAAGCGCACCGGCAACCGATCCGATAAGAATATCATCAGTGACCGTTCGAAGGCTGCTTTTCCGTGAGAGACCGATCATGAGCGGAAGGCCAAAGTCTCCGAATTCCGACAACCCTCTGGTCAGCTCAAAATTTTGATCCGGCGTCTTCCCAAAGCCAAATCCCGGATCTAAGACCACGCGCTGCCTGTCGATGCCGCCAGACTCTAGAACCCTAATTCGCCTAGAGAAAAAATCCTTGATCTCACCGAGCAAATCTCGATAGTGAGGCGATATTTGCATGCTCTCGGGGGTGCCCTGCATATGCATCAATGCTACAACAGCAAAATCGCCAACGGCAGCTACGGCCCCTGGAATAGAAAGCGCTCTGACGTCATTGATCATGGCCACTTTTCGCGAGGCGCAAGCAGTGATCACCTCAGGCGTTGAACTGTCAATAGAGATTGGCACGTCGAACCGAGCTTGAACGCCGTCGAGAATTGGAAGGACTCGGTCGAGTTCTTCTTGTTGGCTGGGTCGGCGAGCGCCGGGCCGGGTCGACTCGCCGCCGATATCAATAATATCGGCACCGCCTCGCACCATTATTTCCGTTTGCCTTAGCGCGGCATCAAGACTCTGGAACTGGCCTCCGTCGGAGAAGGAATCTGGGGTGACATTGAGTATCCCCATAACAAGCGGCTGACGCTCTGATAGCCGCTGAGCGAGCGGATTCTCGCTCAATCGTTACGCTCCAGAGGGTGCGCCATCGAGATCTGCGGCATCATCATTCGAAGCAGCTGTGTCCTCCAAATCTGGACCCTTTGATGGTGCATCGTCGTTCCAATCTGACGGAGGCTTAGGAGGCCGTCCTGCCATAATATCGTCGATCTGACTCTTATCAATTGTCTCATACTCAAGCAACGCCGCCGCCATCGCATCAAGTTTTTCACGATGATCCACTAAAATTTTGCGGGCCCTTGAATAACATTGATCGATTATTTGTTTGATCTCATCGTCAATAATCTTTGCTGTTTCACCAGAGACATTAGCTCGACTAGAGCCAGCTGACTTTCCAAGAAACACTTCGCTCTCTTCGTCTTCATACTGCAAGGGACCAAGCTTCTCTGAGAGACCCCATTTTGTGACCATCGAACGAGCCATCTTAGTCGCACGTTCGATATCATTTGAAGCCCCGGTTGTAACCCCATCGAAACCCAAAGTCAGTTCTTCGGCGATTCGACCGCCAAATAATCCGCAAATTTGGCTCTCTATCAAGCGCTTGCTCATCGAATATCGGTCCTCTTCGGGAAGGAACATCGTGACACCCAATGCTCTTCCTCGGGGAATGATCGAAACTTTATAACTCGGATCGTGTTCCGGCATCATGTACCCAACGATGCAATGTCCCGCCTCATGGTAGGCGGTGTTCGTCCGCTCTTTCTCAGACATCACCATGGTCTTGCGCTCTGCGCCCATCATAATTTTATCTTTGGCTTGTTCGAAGTGCCGCATCGCAACCAATCTCTGGTCTTGCCTGGCCGCAAAAAGTGCCGCTTCGTTCACAACATTGGCGAGATCGGCCCCTGAAAACCCTGGGGTACCCCGTGCGATGTCCATCGCCACAACATCATCAGAAATTGGCACTTTGCGCATGTGAACTTTGAGTACCTGCTCACGTCCACGAAGGTCAGGCAAAGGCACGACAACCTGTCGGTCAAACCGTCCCGGCCGGAGGAGCGCAGGATCTAAAACATCAGGCCGGTTGGTCGACGCGATCACAATAATACCCTCATTGCCTTCGAATCCATCCATTTCGACCAAAAGCTGGTTAAGCGTCTGCTCACGCTCGTCGTGGCCGCCCCCGAGTCCGGCACCGCGGTGCCGGCCCACAGCATCTATCTCATCGATGAAGATAATACAGGGCGTTGCCTTCTTGGCTTGCTCAAACATATCTCGCACTCGAGACGCGCCCACCCCAACAAACATCTCAACGAAGTCTGATCCAGAAATCGAAAAAAATGGCACTTTGGCCTCACCTGCAATCGCCTTGGCCAGCAGTGTCTTCCCTGTCCCCGGCGACCCTACCATCAGGGTGCCCCTGGGAATTTTGCCCCCCAACTTTTGAAATTTACTGGGCTCTCTTAAGAAGTCGACGAGTTCTTTGACCTCTTCTTTCGCCTCGTCCACCCCGGCTACGTCGGCGAACGTTGTCTTAATTTGGTCTTCGCCAAGGAGTTTGGCTTTACTCTTGCCGAACGATAGCGGGCCGCCCTTACCACTAGCGCCGCCCTGCATCTGCCGCATGAAAAACATAAAGACTGCGATGATCACAAGTATTGGAAAACTGGCCACCAAAAGCTGCGTCCATATACTCTGCTGCTCAGGCCGCTCGCCTCTGAAACTTACGTTGTGATCGAGCAAGTCGTCGATTAAAGCTTTATCGACGATCTGCGGCTGGACTGTCTCGAAGGATATGCCATCTGACCTTTCACCCCGAATGATCAGCCCGTCAATTTCGACGGACCGAATCCGGTTACCATTAACCAAGTCAATGAATGTCGAATACTCGACTTCTTCTGGCGCGCGATCTACGTTAAAATTTTGGAAGACTGTCAGCAAGACCGCCGCAATCACCAACCAAAGTAGCAGATTCTTTCCCATATCGTTCACAACTAATCCTCTTATAGTCTACTTCTGCAATGATGTTTCTGCGGTACTTTCGCCGATAGGCCCATCTTATGGGGGCTCTTTCGACTTATCCTAGTCTATCGCGGCAACTTTCCAATGCCTGCTAGATAAATTTCTCTAGACCGGCCTCGAGAAGCTTTGGGCTTAAGATTAACGTATTTCTTATAATCATTACGAAATTGACGCCGCAAAGTATCAATCCCTTCTCCTTCAAACGCCTTTACCAACAAATTGCCACCAGGTTTGAGCATTTTTTGAGCAAAATCCAGTGCAAGCTCCACCAGATAGGCACTCCTTGGTAAATCAACCGCTTTCATACCACTTAAGTTTGGGGCCATATCAGAAATTACAAGGTCCACCTTTTCATCTCCCAGCATCTCCAATAACCGACCAAACACCGCATCCTCCGTAAAATCGCCAGTAACCAGCTCAACGCCATCGATCGGCGCCATTTCTAGGATATCCAGCGCTATCACTCGGCCCAATGAGCCCATGCGTTGCCGCACCACCTGAGACCATCCCCCAGGGGCCGAACCGAGATCAACAACAACTTGCCCAGGTTTTAGCAGTTTCAGACGATCATCGATCTCAAGGAGCTTGTAAACTGCTCTTGAGCGATATCCGGCGACTCGAGCCTTCTGAACAAATGGATCTTGCTCGTGCTCGTCTAACCACCGCTGACTGGTCTTCGATTTTTTCACGCTCGACTGCCCCTCTGCATCTTGCCATCGCGTACAATTAGTATTTTTGGAATTAAAGAATGTACACCCAACAGCAGAAAAAACAATTTAAAGGAATCGGTCATCAACTTGACCCGGTGGTAACAATCGCTGCTAAGGGTCTCTCTGAAAGCGTCTTAGCTGAACTTGAACGAGCCTTGGACGATCACGAACTGATAAAGGTCCGGTTCATTCACGATCGCCAGAATCGTGCCATCCTACTCGCTGAACTGGTCAAGTTGACCCGGTGCGAGGTAATCCAAACCATTGGTGGCATTGCCCTCATCCTAAGAAAATCAGAAAAGCCTAATGCAACGCTTTCAAATCTCCTGCGCCATTAGCTCTGAAAGTTGCCGCGAGACCTGTCTTGGTTTTCAAAGAGCCTTCTTCTCCTTACTGCCCAACGAAGAAGGCCTTAGATTTAGCCCGCACCGCTTACAAATGCTCGACTGAAAGAATCTCGTATTCAATTTTTCCGGAGGGGATCTGAATCAAAACCACATCATCGACCTGTTTGCCCACTAAACTTCTGGCGACTGGCGAGTATATCGAAATGGTCCCTTGCTTTATGTCTGCCTCATCATCACCGACAATTTTGTAGGTGACTTCTTCGTCGGACTCTACATTCAATAATCGCACTGTCGTGCCAAAAATGACCCTGCCTGTGGGCGCGATGTCTTTGACGTTAATGATTTGTGCGGCGCCTAGCTTGGCTGCAATTTCCGAGATTCGGCCTTCTATATGGCCTTGCTCTTCTTTCGCATATTGAAATTCAGCATTCTCTCGCAAATCACCTTGTTCAAGCGCTGCGGAAATTTCTTGGACGATTCGAGGCCGCTCAACTGAAGTTAACCGCTTCAGTTCATTTCTCAGCGCTTCTGCGCCCTCTTCTGTCATTGGAATCTTATCCATCTCTACTGCCTTTAACTTTTTTAGCGCCTTCCCTTAGCTGCGCCATCCTCGCTTCATTCGACGATTGCAGCGTGCAGTTCTTGTAGGCAGTATACTTCCATTTCCATCTTTTGATGCAAGGCCTCAATGCTCGCCCGCCCGCCTGCCATGGTGGTGGTATAACAAACATTGTGTTGCAGCGCGTTCCGACGAATCGCAAAAGAGTCCTTAATCGCTTGTTTGCCCTCTGTGGTATTGATCACAAAAGTAATTTCGCCATTTTTGATGGCATCGGTCACATTTGGCCGGCCTTCCATCACCTTGTTGATAACATCGACTGATAGGCCTGCTGCTTCAATCACCGCTGCCGTTCCACGGGTTGCGCAAAGCTTGAAGCCTAATGTCAACAAATCTCGAGCGATATCCACCAGCTGATCCTTATCTGGATCACGCACACTCAGAAATACACGCCCAGTAGAAGGAATTTCATCATCCGCTGCTAACTGTGATTTGCCGTAAGCCTCCCCAAAGGTTCGCCCGACACCCATTACTTCTCCGGTTGACTTCATCTCTGGACCAAGTATGGGATCAACACCAGGGAATTTTCCAAAGGGGAACACCGCTTCCTTCACGTGGAAGAACTTTGGTTTGATCTGGCGCGTAAACCCTTGACGCTTCAAGGAAGTACCCGCCATACATCGCGCGGCAATCTTAGCCAATGACCGACCAATGCATTTAGACACAAAGGGGACCGTCCTTGAGGCTCGTGGATTCACTTCGAGCACAAAAATCTGATCTCCCTGAACAGCCAATTGAACATTCATAAGTCCGACCACCCCCAGCGCCTTTGCCATAGCGACCACCTGCTGCTCGATTTCATCGATCAGCGCATCACTCAAGCTATAGGGCGGAAGGGAGCACGCGGAATCTCCAGAATGAATACCGGCCTGCTCAATGTGCTGCATGATCGCACCGAGCACCACATCTTCACCATCGCTCACAGCATCAACGTCAACCTCAATGGCTTGATCCAAGAAACAATCCAATAGAACCGGTGAGTCGGGAGTCACGACGACGGCATTTTTGAGGTACTGAGATAATTCACTGGGCTGGTGCACAATCTCCATTGCACGACCGCCCAAGACGTAGGAGGGCCGCACGACCAATGGATAGCCAATTTCATCGGCCTGCGCGAGTCCCTCGGGAACGGTACGCACAATTCTATTAGAGGGCTGCTTGAGCGATAACCCGTCGAGCATTTGTTGAAAACGCTCGCGGTCTTCAGCCTGATCAATCGCATCCGGAGAGGTTCCAATAATCGGCACACCCTCGGCCTCGAGCGCCTTGGCCAACTTTAAGGGCGTTTGGCCACCAAACTGAACGATTACTCCCACAGGTCGCTCAACATCAACAATTGCCAGCACGTCCTCCAAAGTTAAGGGCTCGAAGTAAAGCCGGTCGGACGTGTCGAAGTCCGTGCTGACCGTTTCCGGATTACAGTTGACCATGATGGTTTCATAACCATCCTCACGCATAGCCAAAGCCGCGTGCACACAACAATAATCAAACTCAATGCCCTGACCGATGCGATTTGGTCCACCGCCAAGCACCATAATTTTTTCCCGAGCGCTCGGTTCTGATTCACAGATGGTCTCGTAGGTTGAATACATATAAGCCGTGGTTGCTGCAAATTCGGCGGCGCAGCTATCGACACGTTTGTAAACCGGTTTTACGCCCATCGAAAGCCGTGTGCTTCTCACGAGATTCTCTGGAACCTTCAAAAGCTCGGCCAACCGGCTGTCAGAGAATCCTTGACGCTTGAGCGACAGAAAATCGTCTTTGTTGAGATCCGAGAAAGCTTTGTCTTCGAGCCCCTGCTCTTGGGCGATAATTTCTTCAATCTGTACCAGGAACCAAGGATCGATACGCGACAGCTCGCAGACCGCTTCAAGACTCAGACCAGCTCTGAAAGCTTCACCAACATATAAAATGCGCTCGCCCCCCGGAACTCTCAGCTCTTGCTGGATTCGCTCGAGTCGATCGTCCTCATCATTGTCATCGATTGGTGAGAACCCATTAATGCCAACTTCCAAACCCCGTAATGCCTTTTGCAGCGACTCCTGAAAAGTTCTCCCCATCGCCATCACTTCGCCAACACTTTTCATTTGTGTGGTCAGCGTATTGTTGGCCTCTGGGAATTTTTCGAAGGTGAATCTCGGAATCTTCGTCACGATGTAGTCTATTGCAGGTTCAAAGGATGCAGGGGTCACGCCACCAGTGATTTCATTAGCGAGCTCCGGCAAGGTATATCCAATTGCTAGCTTCGTTGCGACCCTTGCAATCGGGAACCCAGTAGCTTTGGATGCCAAAGCAGATGATCTCGAAACACGAGGATTCATTTCGATGACCACTAACCGACCATCCTCAGGGTTCAACGCAAATTGCACATTAGAACCGCCCGTCTCCACACCTATCGCTCGGAGTACGTCGATCGATGCGTTCCGCATCTGTTGGTACTCCTTGTCCGTTAAGGTCTGAGCTGGCGCAATGGTGATTGAATCGCCTGTGTGCACGCCCATGGGATCAAAGTTCTCAATCGAGCAAACAATAATGCAGTTATCCGCTCTATCTCGCACAACCTCCATCTCAAATTCTTTCCAACCTAAAAGCGATTCATCAATCAGCAATTCATTCGTCGGGGAAAGATCGAGACCACGAGTACATATCTCTACAAACTCCTCTGAGTTATAAGCAATCCCTCCGCCACTACCGCCCAGGGTAAAACTCGGACGAATCACACAGGGATAGCCAAGTCTCGCTTGGACCTGTTTTGCTTCTTCCAAGGAATGCGCAATGCCGCTTTTGGGCGTTTCTAATCCAATGGATTTCATCACTTGGTCGAACAACTGTCGGTCTTCTGCTCGATCAATGGCTTCTTTGGTTGCACCAATCAATGCAACGTTATACTGCTCAAGCACCCCTTCCCGAGCCAAATCGAGCGCGCAGTTGAGCGCGGTTTGCCCGCCCATGGTGGGCAGCAAAGCATCAGGCCGCTCCTTGGCAATGATGCGGGCGACCACTTCCCAGGTCACAGGCTCGATGTACGTTGCATCGGCCATTGCAGGGTCTGTCATGATCGTAGCAGGATTCGAGTTGACGAGAATGACGCGATAGCCTTCTTCCTGCAACGCCTTACAGGCCTGTGCCCCGGAGTAATCAAACTCACATGCCTGGCCGATCACAATCGGCCCTGCACCAATAATCAATACACTTTTAATGTCTGCTCGCTTCGGCATTTAGCGTCTCCCCGAGGACATACTAGAGATGAATTGATCAAAGATCGGCGCCAAATCGTGTGGTCCTGGACTGGCCTCGGGATGACCTTGAAATCCAAAGGCCGGCGCGGTTTTCAGCTTGATCCCTTGGATTGTTTGATCGAACAAAGACCGATGGGTAACCTCAATCGATTCTGGAATATGCGTTTCGTCCAAGCAAAACCCGTGGTTCTGGCTGGTAATCATGACGACCCCGCTCTGTAAATCTTGGACAGGATGATTCGCACCGTG
>Ga0213863_10003623_pt1 | contig 10575 bp, 6 predicted proteins | sample PICome_8_FD_160128 | JGI IMG/M metagenome (GOLD analysis project Ga0213863, IMG submission 160128) | Coastal seawater microbial communities near Pivers Island, North Carolina, United States - PICO497 | ecosystem: Environmental > Aquatic > Marine > Coastal | place: USA: North Carolina | collected... | reverse complement strand
TACGAATACTAACTGTTGTTGTTATCGTTTATATCGTTTATATCGTTTATATCGTGCGCGTCGAACGTGTAACGAAGTGAGAAGGAAAAGAGAGGTGAAAACCCTTTGCGTCTGTCGACGACTAAAAGAAGAAAAATTGAAAGAAAAATGAGTGTAACTCTTTATCATCGTCATCCGTCGTTTCTCTGTACTACTACCACTACTACTACTCTACTACTATTACTACTCTACGAGTCTAATACTCGCACACAAATAAGAAGGGACGAACTACATGAAACCACCACCACCACTGAGATTTGGTCTGAGCTCTTTCGCAGTCACGACGTCTCCGACGGATATTTTCAAACCGCCGCCGCCTGGCGCGCTCGTAATCATGTTCCACCCGAAGAAGACTTCGTTCGCCCACGATTTGGTTTGGCTGTTTAGAACGGTCCCGGAGCGGAATTTTTGCAACGCGCGAGAGACTTCGCGGTTTTTATCGAAGATGCCGGTTTCTTGGTTTATATCCGGGATCGTACACCGAGAACACGGTTTGACGAGGTCCCAAGAAAGACCACCTTCATCTCCGCCGCGTTCGCCGCCGCCGCCGCCGCCGCCGCCGCCATCGCTCTTGCTCTTTCTCGCGCGTGTTTCTATCTTTAACCACTTGTCCTCTGCCCACTCTTTACCTCCGGAAACAACCACGTTCGGTCGAAAGCGATTCATTTTCACTTCGCTTCCGGCTAAATTGAACAGCTCTTTCCCCATGACCACGCGCTTTTGCAAATCGTCGAGACTGGACTCGTGGGCTAACAACACGGGGTACCCGTCGCTAAACGCCGTCTCGCCGCCGTTCTTCGCGTATCGCTCGTCTAAAGGCCTTTTCGGTCTCGATTTGCGATCGCTCGTCGAAACGTACTTATTAAACCTTTCCGGTATCCCTCCGGTTCCAATCCAACGAACAATTTTCGCCCCGGGCACTCTTATCGCCCTCGATATCCACTCGTTCACCGCGTCGCTCTCCGCCAAGTGAACGCCGCAGTAGTCCCACACCGAACATTCCACCTCGCCAGACATGTCCTCTTTTCTCGCCAGCAGAGGAATTTCGCACTCGTCCGCGCAGTTTGGACTTCGCAGAATTAATTTCGCATCTTTCATCATCGATTCAGTCTCGTTTACGTCGTTTACCCCGTCGTCGTTCACATCCTCCTCCATGACTCGTTCCATCGTACTGTTCTCATCATCAAAATCATCATCCTCTTCATCATCCTCAAAGATGGCCCCGCGAAACTCGGTTTCAACCAACGCCAACTCAGGAACAGTTCTCTGACTGATAAATTCCCCGTCTTTATCGATCACGCAAAAGCATCTGTCCCACTCGAATCCAGTTTCGGTCAAACGCGCGCGCTTCACGTCGATGCCTTTGCACGATTTCAACGGGTACACCGTCAGGCGCGATATTTTTATCTCCTCCTTAAAATCCTCTTTCATCTTTAAACCACCAAAAGTGTGGTGTTAGTGGTCTTTCTTTCGCTTTTTCCTCAAAGTTTTGATTTTGTTTTCTTCGCTTTTTTCGTCCTCGTCGATGGTTTCAACAAAGTCTTCTTCATTAAAAGTGTTCACTTTCTTCTTGGTCTTCTTGGTCTTCTTGGTCTTCTCTGAGATCTCGTCTGAATCGTCTGAATCGTCTTCTTGTCTTCTCGATGGTGGTAACAAGGCTTTGACCACAACTCGTCCTCTTCTTCCTCTTTTTACTTCTTCTTCTTGTTCTTCTTCTCGTCCTCGTCGTTCTGCGAGCAAAGCGCGCACGTCGGTTTCGACTCGGCGCAAACTGCTCGCGAAAGCTTCTTGTTCGAGCAAACGCGATTTCTCTCGTTTGTTTTTTAGCATCGTGGTTCGTATGCTTCGTACGGCGACGGTAGTGGCTACGGTCACGCGGACGAGTTGCGTGGCTTGCGCGATGAGAAGTTCGATGTCGATGTCTTCCTCTCGTTCTTCTTCCGCCGTTTCCTTGATTTGATACTGCTGACGGTAATAATACTCGACAAATCGAGGCACGAGGGCGATTTCAATCGCGTGACTACACAAGACGGCGCCTAAGATCTGTCTTAAACTTTCTCTGAGAAACGTTCTCAACGCGTGTGGCACAAAAGAAGTCCCAAACACGAACCACCAAACGAAGAAGAAGAAAACCAAACTCGATTTCGAGAGCGCATCTCGCATGCGATTGAAAGTAATCGCGAGTTCTTTCAATCGCATAGAGTGTACCTTTGCGAACGCAGTCAATTTTTCTACCGCGTTTTGTGCTTCTTGGACACGTGTTAACGTCAAGTTGAGTCTTTCGCGCGTTTGATTGTGCACGTTTTGCGTCTCTAACAGCGTCTCGTGCACTGATGTTTTGATTTCAAATTCCATCGCTCGTAATCTTTCCATTGAATTTTCAACGCTCTTTTTCGCTTCCAACTCGGAAAGTTCGATTCGTTTAAAAAACTCGGATAATTCTCTCGAAGCTCTCAGCGCGCGGAATCGTTGCTCGTGTTGCGCGCACTCTGATTCTACTCTCGAAAGCGCTTGAAAATACATGTTGAGTTCTGTTGCTTTCGTAACGGAGAAAAAATTACGACGGGTAGTCTCGTCTTCGTCTTCCTCTTCCTCTTCGTCCATTCCATCGGCGTTATTTTCGTTGTCGTCGTCGTCCTCGTCCTCGTCCTCGTCGTAAAACAGAAACTTGAACAGTCCTTTCAGTCCATTGCTGTTCTTTGTATCTTCACCATCTCTTCCGTCGTCGTCGTCGTCGTCGTCGTCGTCGTCTGACCCTCCTATTCGTTTCAACGCGCACCTCTCGCACCCACCATCGAAACGCTTTTTATTACATTTCCCCAATCTGCTTTTTACTTTAGACCGTTCCAGACGACACGAGACCGCATTCACCGCGACGAGGCATTTCAACGCGTCTTTATCCTTCGCCTGCACCAGATGTTCGCAGAAGATATCCTCTTCTGATCCTTTGAATCGACGCCCGCCGCCGTGATGATGATGTTGGTTAAAAATAGAAAAAAACGCATCTGTCATGCACTCTTCTTGGGAGTCCAACTGATCGTCTTCTAAAAATCTCGCACCCAACGCTACCCTTTTGTTGTCGTTCGTGTCGTGCGAGAAAGCGAGTGTCTTCACGTCCTCCTTCTTTTCTTCTCTCTGTCGAGTTTCAGCAATTCGACTACTGTTTGCGACTGCTCCGGAGAGGAAGAGGAAGAGGACGAGAGCGACACACCACCTTCGATGACGATGCATTCTCTCTCTCTTTTTTTTTTCTGCGTGTGCCTCAAAAAAGACGTTTTGTTGAGATTTTTATTCTGTTTGACTTCTTTGGAAAGAACTCTTCATAACTACAATGAAGACCCCCTGCGACGCTTCCTCTCCTTTGCGTCGTCGTCAAAACAACGACCACCACCACCACCACCACAAAAATGACGACGACCATTTTAACAGAAAGAACAACGAGAACAACTTTGAGGCGGACGACTGTTTCGACGGAGACAGAATTTCCTCGCGAAGTGCGCAGAAACACTTGGAAATTACGCACGAGATTTCGAAAATTTTAGAGTGCGATTTGGACCGGGAGACGTTAGCGGTGTGCATCTCTATGCTCCAAAACGGCGTGGAACCGGAAAGTTTAGCGTTAGTGGTGAAAGAGTTGAAGAGAGAGGCGAAGAGGTTAAGAGAGAGCAGGGAGAGAGCGATTGGAGGAGGAGGAGGAATGCGATGATGATTCAAGTGGAAAGAGTCAAAGTGCGTTGTTGTATACTATTTAGTCATAGTAGAGAGTGAGAAAGAGAGAAAAGAGGATGTGTCTCGGGTAACTATTTTTGCGAAACGAAAGCGTACTTGTTATTTAGTAGAGTTTATTTCAATATAGCTACATCATCGCCACCGTCGCACTTCGCTCTTCTGTTCTCGCGCTCTCAAAGCAACCTCTGCCTTCTTTTCCCTCTTCATGTTTTTTTGTGTATATGTGTGTGTGCGTAAACTGTTGTAAGCGCCGCCGCCGCGTACGTATCTGTCTCTCTTTTTTCTTCTCTCGTCGATCAAATCGAAAAACTTACGTGATGACGGTCGGCGATTCGCGGCCGGTGAACTTTTTCAACTCGGAAACTTCCAACGCGATGTCAATGAGTGGCTTCAACGCGAATTGCGCGTCGATGCCTTGCTTCGCTTCGTCGGCTTCGTATTGCTCGATGTACATTCTCACGGTGGCGCCGGAGGATCCGGTACCGGACAAACGGAAGATAAATCTGGACCCGTCCGTAAAGACGAATCGGACGCCTTGCTTGGAGGCAACGGACCCATCGATCGGATCGGTGTATTCAAAATCGTCCGCGTAGTCCAACTCGTACGCGCCGTACTTGTCTCCTTTCTTCGCTTTGCTCGCTTTCTCGCGCAAGGATTCAACCATCTTGTTGCACGGATCGGATTCGCACCCTTCGTAATCATATCTGGAGAAGAAGTTTCTGCCGTACGTCTTCCAGTGTGCCTCGGTGATTTCCTTGACGCCGACAAGTTTCCCGCCTTCTGGGACGTTCTCGTTTCTCTTGGCCAAGATGGACAACCACGCCAAGACGGCCCACGGTCCGTCTTTTTCTCTGATGTGGTCAGAGCCGGTACCGAAGGACTCCTCGCCGCAGACCGAGCACTTTTCGGCATCCATCAAGTTACCAAAATACTTCCAACCAGTTGGGGTTTCGAAGCACTCGACGTTCAACTTTTGCGCGACTCTGTCCAACGCAGCCGCGGTTGGCATGGATCTCGCGACGCCTTTCAAGCCAGACTTGAAGTACGGAATACACTCTTGCGCGTTGGCGGCGATGATGGCGACGGAATCCGACGGCGTGACGAAGAAGTTGTTGCCCAAAATCATGTTACGGTCACCATCACCATCGGAAGCGGCACCAAAGTCCGGCGCGTTTTCGGAGAACATAACTTTCACCAATTCTTCCGCGTACGTCAAGTTCGGGTCCGGGTGACCTTTGTTAAAGTCTTCCATCGGCGTATCGTTGACGCAGGAACTCGCCGGCGCTCCTAAAGCGTCGACCAAAATCGGCTTCGCGTACGCGCCAGTGATGGCGTGCATGGCGTCAAATTGCATGGAAAAATCTTTTCTCTTCAACAACTTACTGATCAAGTCAAAATCGAAGACTTCTTTCAACAACTTCATGTAATCTTCCGTCGGCGAGACGACTTCGACTTCAAAGTCGCCAAACTTCGTCACGCCAACTTTGCTCAAGTCCACGTCCGGAATATCCGCCATTTGCAACTCGCTCACGGATTGCGTAAACCCGTAGATTTTATCGGTGATCTTTTCCGGCGCCGGTTCCCCGGCGGAGGAGTTGAACTTGATCCCCCAATCTTCTTCCGGCCCGCCCGGGTTGTGCGACGCGGACATGATAAAACCGCCGTATGCTTTGCGCGCTCGAATGACCGCCGACGCCGCCGGCGTGCACAAGTACCCGTTTTGCCCGACGTACATCTTCTTCACCCCGTTCCCGGCGGCTAATTTCAAGATGATTTGCGACGCTTCTTTGTTAAACCATCTCCCGTCGCCGCCTAACACCATCTCGCTCCCTTGCAACTCCTCTTGCGGTAACGCCATGAACAGCGACTGCACCCAGTTGGCGAGATAGTTCCCGGACGAAAACTCTTTCGCTTTCTTTCTTAAACCAGACGTGCCGGTTTTTTGTCCTTCGATCGGTGTCGTCGGGATTGGTTTCACCGCCACGCCTGCCACGGCTTGCGCTCGAGTGATGGTGCTCATCTTTTTCTTTAAAGAAGTAGAATTTATATTCTTCGATGATGAATGATGATGATGATGAATTTTAGTACTCGCGAGGCTTTCTCTTCCTGTTGTTCTCAACAAAAGTTGCGTTTGCATTATACTGAGAAGAGAGAATTCACAAAAATGTATTCGTCGTAAGAGAGAGAGAGAGCGTGTGTTTATGTTCTGTATAAACTTGCAACTGCGCGTTTTTGTGAGGACTCTTTGGTGAGTCGATTAGAGAAAAAAGATTATCCATTGTTGTTGTTGAATATGAGATACCACGAGAGAGCTCACACAACACAAAAGGAGATATTTCCGTCCACAAAAAAACCAGTCAATCAAGAACAACAGTTGAAAAATAAGCTTGTTGCGAGAGTAGAGTAGTATTCCCACCATTCATTGCCGGGGTCGGTCAAATAAAAACAAAAGAGACCAGACACACCGACAAAAAAGAGCCCCGCTCTCTTCGTAAAGCGCTTCTCTTTATTCTTCTTTCTCTTCTTTCTCTTCTTCTTCTTTTAAAAATCGGCAAAAGAGGAGCGCACTCGTACTCTCACCATCGAGAGCGGATTCTGAGAGAGCGCGAGAGAGAGAGGCTAGAGTGTATTAAAGAGAGAGAGAAGAAGAGGTCAAAAATCTTCTCTCTAGAGCTGTTTCTATATTCGTCTTTTCCCGGGAAAACGAAGCAAAAGAGAATAATAAAAAGGAGAAGACGAACAGACTTTTAAGAAAGGTTATTGAAGAGAGAGAGAGAGAAAGATTCACATCAAAATGAAGGGTAGCAGTAGTGCGAGTAGTAGTGGTAGTCGTAGCAGTAGTAGTTCTCGTGGGAATGTGATGATGATGATACGGATGATGATTCGAGACGGTCTCGAGGGTGTAAAAAAGTACATCGAAGAAACAACGAACAACAAAGAAGACTCGAAAACTAGTATTCGAAACGCCGCGCTGGTGTTCGCGTGCACGTACCTCCTACAAATGTACGTATTTTCGACGACGAGAGCGATGAGAAATCCAACCGCGTTTCCTCAGCGAAGATACTTTTTGGAAACGTTAGTGTACTTCATCTTCGCGTTCCCGTTGGCGACTTTACAAGCCGCGTGGGTGCTCTTTTGGATTATATTCTGGCAACTGTGTGGGAAGCCGCTGTGGAAGCCGACGTTTCCGCACAGGTTTAAAAAGAACACGACGTACGTGAACGAAAAGAAACGAAGAGATAAGACTGAAAACGGGGACGATCACGCGCACGTGAGTTTATGCGGGGGAGGGTTTCGAACCTGGTACCATTTAGGCGTGTATTTTGGGTTGAGAGATAACTTTGGCGAGACTGGAGTGGACGATATCGTCTTCGCGGGCGCCTCCATCGGCGCGTTGGTCGCCGCGTTGGCGGGCGCAAACGTGAAACCTGAGGAAATTTGGAAACAAATCCCTCCAATCGCGCACGAGTTTAGAGAACCAATGGGGTTCATTCATAATTTAACCAATATTGGACAGTATTGCAGGTATTTATTGAACGCGTTGTTACCGGAAGACGCGCATAAAAAGTGCAACGGGAGAGTGTTCTTATCCGTCACCAAGTTGTTCCCGACGCCGCACAACGTCATCATCTCCGAGTGGCACTCGCGAGAGGATTTGATCAATTGCGTTTTGGCGTGCGGATACATACCTGGCTGGACCTGGCCTGGGTTTTGCGTGTGGGACGGCAACATCTGCGTCGACGGCGGCGTGACGAACAACTTACCCAGCTTACACGAAAACGCACTGCGAGTAGGATTAGACGAAGACGATATCAAACACTGGAACGCGGTTTTGTGCCCATCCCAGGCGTTACCGAGGGTGAACACGTTCATCCCAGCCGACGACGAACACTTGACTGCCATGGTCGAGGAAGGCAAAGACGATTTCGAGGATTGGTTGGACACTCCGGCGGGAGTTGAGTTCGCTTTGCGTCTCCACGGTAGGAAACGACACAAGAGATATTCCATCGAAATAGACCCGAACGTAGAGGGATTCCATAGATAATAAAAAATTTGTCATTAAACGTAAAATCATCATCATCATCGCTATCGTTATCGCGTTGAATTGTCAACAACAACAACAACACTCCTTTTGTACGGCCGGTAAAAGAAGCGCCCGCTAAAAATATCTGCGTGGTTGGACCCTTTGCTTCACAAAAGTATCTCGAAAAGGTCAAACACCACAATTACTCATAACGACAGCACGCGTAACAACACACACGCGCACACAATAACGATAACAACAACAACGACGACGACGTTAAAAAAATGAGCGCAATCGAGGTGCAAGAAAAGCAGCAGGACAACTTGAACGATCACACGACGTTTGTGGCCACTCCGGTGGTGGAATCCGTCGATCACGGGGGGCAAAAAGTGTTGAATTTCCTCGGGATCAATTGCGCGACCGCTCGGTGCCGACACTGTTTCCAAACCGTTCCTCACGACCACGAGGACGCTTTGCTCGTGGACGAAGACGGAGAGAATAAAGATACCTCAAATAATAGTGAACCGAACACGCCGAAAACGCCGTGTGATTCTCACTCGGAGTGGACGAAGACGTTTGAAGTGCAAAGGCAAAACATGAAAAGCGCCAACATACCGAAAACGGACGACGAATACAAGAAATCGGTGTTTACGCCGACGGACGAGTCGAGCACGAGATTATACGCGGAAATGGACGCGTTGGAAACGAATGCCGTGATGAACGAGAGGTTGGTGAGTGGGGCGGTGAAGAATGCGGTGAAGAAACAGTAATCATCATCATCGCGTTATTATGAACTTGTACAAATAGAGAGAGAGCGTTGGCGTAACCGCAAACAACAACAACGGCACGAACAATGTGAATGTGCCATATAAATTTTGTTTTGTTTTAACATACCAGTATACACATAATATGTATTAATTTATCATGTCGGAATACATCGTTAAAGCGCGTCGAGCTGAGGTTCTCTCGTGCGGATCGCGAACGAGCAGAGTTTTGAGCAACCAGTTTGCAATATCACCGTCGGAAGGTGGGCGGCGGATTACGTCGCTTAGGAGGATATCGTCGCGTAGTATTTTCGAGTAATTTTCAGCGTTATCATCACCACCAGCGACAACATTAAGCAAACCAAGGAATCCATTCTGTTCGTACGCGTGCCTGTTCGGAGAGTTACTGAAAAACAATTCGCACAACGCCACGCCGAGCGCGTAGCAGTCACATTTTTTGCCGTCGACGAAACACGCAGCAGCGGTTGTTCTACTACTATCGCCCGAAGGGAACGAAGCGCTATGAGTCTTAATTTCGTCAATGAGTAGCATTTCTGGAGCGTGGTATATCTCTGTACCTCTTGCGCGCGAGGTTCCTTTTACTTTGTCCGAGATGTCGTAAACCGCGCACTCTCCGAAATCGATTAAAGTTATCGCGTATTTTGTTCCTTTACTCCCCTCCTCCTCCTCCTCCTCCTCTTGGCGCCGCGTGGAGAGAATGAAATGTTCGAGCTTCAAGTCAAAGTGGACGACATTCTTTTCGTGCATATCGACTACCATCTGCAGCATCGTTTTCGCGATTGCAAGCAATAGCGTTCTGTCGTTGTTCGCTTCATTTGCGTCTTTCTTTAAATATTCACCTAGATTTGAACGCCACGCGTTCAATCCGACTCCGTCGACCCAATCGGTCGCCACGCATAAGAAATCTTCGCATGCGCCGTAATCTCGGAGTGTTCCAAACGAGTATGAAATCGACATTACATCATCGCGATTTCCTCTTCTTATCACAGAACTCTTCTTCTTCTTCTTCACCTTCTTCTCACCATTCTCGAAATCACGTAAAATCTCGAGCGCGGTAACTTCGGCGTACACGTCTTGAAACGCTTTCCTCGCGACATCGTTGACTTCAAATTTCGAGCGGCACATCCATCTCACGCACACAAATTTGTCTTTACCGCGAGTCATTTTGCACTTAGTCACCGCATCACCCGTCGTGCGGAACGAATAATCGTCGCATTCGCGCGCGTTCGCCACGTGCTCGTACTTCTCGCTCTCGAAGCACCCTTCCGCGCACAAGCGTAAAATTCGCCTCGCGCAGGGCGACTTTACGTGAGCCTTTTTGTAGCACCGTTCGACGATGGCCGCGTTCGTCGGTTCCGAACAAAACGCTCTCAGTGTGAGATAAATTTTGTTATTGAAGCATTTTGGTGCATCATCATCGTTATTACGCGATGATGTTTTTAAAGGTGGTGGGTCTCTCGGAAAGAAAGTCTCGTGAAGCAAATTTTCATTCGCGTCGTGTCGAAACCCCTCGAGAATAATCGCGAGGAATTTTGACCGCACGCTTTCGCCGCACAACAACAACGCTCTCGATTGCTTCGCTCTCAATTCTCGCAAATTTTCGTTTCGTCTTCTCAGATAGCTTTCGACCCCCGGGGCATTTTCTCCCCTTGAAACCCCTTCTTCCGTGTGTTTGAGCGCGTTGATGCGTAAACCTGGTATTTTCTCTCGCCCTACTCGTCGTTGCTGTTTATCACCAGAACAATCTCTGCTCTCCTTTAACCACTCCAAGAACGTTTCTAGATCGCTTTGAACATCGTTCAGTCGTAACAAATCCGCCCGCGCGTCGAAAAACTCGTCGTACATCGCTCTCAACTTCGCGTCGGAAATCTCTTTCAAAAACGACGCATTCTGAACACCTAATAAAACTTCGTCGTCGTCGTCATCCTCGTCATCGTCCTCGTTCTCGTCCTTTGGATGATGAGTATCAGGATGATGAGAGAAGTGAGGAAGAAACAG
>Ga0213863_10003621_pt1 | contig 10577 bp, 10 predicted proteins | sample PICome_8_FD_160128 | JGI IMG/M metagenome (GOLD analysis project Ga0213863, IMG submission 160128) | Coastal seawater microbial communities near Pivers Island, North Carolina, United States - PICO497 | ecosystem: Environmental > Aquatic > Marine > Coastal | place: USA: North Carolina... | reverse complement strand
TAATTTTTCTTGTTTCATAATGTATAATTTACATCATCATGATCTTTAATCAACCTATGAAATTATTTTCAGCCCTAGTAATTGCATTTATGCTATCGGGTTGTTTTATCTTTGGTGATCCTGTTGAATTTGATGAAACAACAGGCCAGACTCCCCAGTGGATTTTAACCAGAGGAGAGGCTTACGCCAGCAATAGTGATTGGCCTGCGGCCATTAAGGTCCTAGAAAAAGGTGAGCAGCGCTATCCAAATTCTAAGTTAGCACCACAATTTAAATTAGATCTTGCTTATTCTTACTATAGGTTTTCACAGGATGCTGAAGCAATTGCCATGCTCGATAAATTTATAAGGCTGTATCCTAATCACCCAACGGTTGATTATGCTTACTATTTAAAGGGCGTTGTTCTCTTCCAGGATAGGGGTTTATTTGATAAATTCACACTTCAAGACATAAGTGATCGTGATGTAGCACCTTTAAAGGACAGTTTCATTGCATTTAAAGCTCTCATAGAAAGATATCCTGATAGTAAATATTATGATGATGCAATTATTAGAATGACATATCTGATGAATAAGATGGCAGAGCATGAAGTTCATGTCGCAAGATATTATATGATTCGAAAAGCATATGTCGCTGCTCTAAATAGAGCACAATATGTACTTCAAGAATTTCCTCAAACAATTCATCAAGAGGAAGCTTTAATTATTATGATAAGCGCTTATGAGTTCCTTGGAATAAAAGATCTTCAAGCAGATACAGAAAAAATATTAAAACTTAACTACCCTGAAAGTAAGTTTCATACAAAAGACCTCCAAGCTCAAAAGAAAAAATGGTGGCATATTTGGGATAGTCTTTACGATTGATTAGAAATATTTTTTTTATTCAATTTTTCTCTAAATTCATTTTTTATTTTTCTTCTTGTTACTAGTCCTGTTTTTTTAGGTTTCGAATCTTTTTTATCAAAAGGGTTATCTGAATTTTTTAGTAAAACTTTTATTGGAGTACCTACTAAATGAAAAGATTTTCTAAAAAAAGACTCAAGAAAAACAAGATAGTCTTTTTTTATTTCATTCAAATGATTTCCATGAATTATAATTTGCGGCGGATTTAAGCCTCCCTGATGGGCATATTTTAATTTAGGTCTTATTCCTTTGATAATTTTAGGTGGATGTGTAATTAACGCATTTTCTAAAACAGAATTGATTTGTGGCGTTGTAAGTTTTTTTTGCGATGACAAATATGCTTTTTTTGTAGCTTTCATCATTTCAGAAAAGCCAGTCTTATTAAGTGCTGAGATAAATACAACTTCTGCAAAATTAACAAAGGAGAGTTTCCTGTCAATTTGATTTTTAATTTTATCTTTTTCGTATATATCGAGCGAATCCCATTTATTTACAGTAACAACTAACGACCTTCCAGTTTCAAGTATAAATGCAAGGATATGGAGGTCTTGAGCTGTGAGACCCTCTTTACCATCAATCAATAGGATTACAATATTTGATTCTTCTAAGGCATTAAGTGTTTTGATTATTGAGAATTTTTCTATTGTTTCAAAGACTTTCCCTTTTTTTCTTATTCCAGCAGTATCAGTCAAAATATAGGTATCTTTACCCCAATTAAATTCAGTTGAGATTGCATCTCTCGTTGTGCCTGGCTGATCGAATGCTATAAATCTATCCTCCCCGAGTAATCCATTTATAAGTGTGGATTTCCCAACATTTGGTTTTCCAACTATTGATATTTTTGGATATTTTTCTACTAACTCCTCTTCCTCTATAGCTTCACCAAAGGAGAGTAAAAAATCTTTTAGGGCAGAAATACCCTCGCCATGAGCAGATGAAAGTCTAATTAAATTTTTAAATCCAAGTCCATAAAAGTCTGAAAAAGCTTTCTCATCTAAAATGCCCTCAGCTTTATTTATAACAATAATTTTGGGTTTATCATTCTTTCTTATAACATCAGCAATGTGTTCGTCAGTTGGATGAAGGCCCTTTCTATAATCCATCATAAAAATTATAATGTCACTTTCATTGATAGCTTGTTTTGTTTGAAATGCCATCTCTTGAACAATTTGCTCTTTATTTTTAGGTTCAAATCCACCTGTATCAACAAGCAAAAACTGACTATCTTGAATTTCTAATTTTCCATAGTGCCTATCTCTTGTCAGTCCTGGAAAGTCTGCCACGATTGCATCACGAGTTTTAGTTAAGCGATTGAATAAGCTTGATTTACCTACATTTGGTCTACCGACAATTACAATGGTTTTCATCTTTTAATATCAATTGATTTATTTAAATAAAACTTTAATAACAATTTTGGCGTTTTTTATTGCCTTTGTTTCTAATATCACCTTCATCAACATCGCACATTTCATTTGTTACGGCTTCAGTAGCTTCAGTAGCTTCAGTAGCTTCAGTAGCTTCAGTAGCTTCAGTAGCTTCAGTAGCTTCAGTAGCTTCAGTAGCTTCTATAGAGTCTTCCTGTAATTCATTTTTGTCATTATTTATATCCTCTGCAATTTCGTCTGAAATGTTATTAATCTGCAAATAAAAAACATTGCCATCTTCATCAATACCAAGAATCTTATCTTCTCCGATGGCGTGAATATTTTTACCCACTGGAACGCTTGATGTTATCTGAGCTCGACCTTCAATAGCCCCTGTTTCAGTGTTTAGAAGGTGGATATACCCATCAAAATCTCCAATCGCAATATAATTTCCTACTTTTATTGGATTAGTTATCCTTCGATACTGTAAGTCGGCATTGCGCCAATTTGTCTCTCCATTCTTTGAATCTAGTGAATAGATTGAGTCACTTTTGTGAGAAAGATATATATCAAAACCATCAAATGCCAAATTATTGAAGCTCGAAATTTTTCTGGTCCAAATAATACCCCCATTCCTTCTATCAATCGATGTTAAATCGCCTGATGTTGAAACTGCATAGGCTTCAAAATTATTTATAACGGGTTGGCTTAAAACATCATTTAATCTATCAATATCCGTTACTCCTTTAATTTGAGAAATACTTGCTTCCCAAACAAAAGCGCCACTTTTTTGATGAATGGCAACCATCTTACCTGCACCAAATCCACCATAAATAATTCCATCAGAAAAAGTTAGAGGAGACGTTCCATTAAAAGATAGCGAAGGTGATGAATGACTATACCTCCAATCAATATCGCCTTGCTGTAAGTCAATTTGCAAAATTTCATAATTAGAAAGCCTTACGTAAGCTTTTTCACTATTTATAACCGGTGTGGTTTGCACTTCTCCTTCGACAAATACCTTCCAAGAAGCCTGTCCTTCTCCATCAAGATGCCAAAGGTAACCTTTTTCAGAAACAAATAAGATATTTTCAGAATCGCCACCAACACCCATCATGATATTTTCAGAAATATCTTTTTGCCATACAGTCTCACCAGTCTCGATATACATTTTTCTAATATTCCCATCACTAGTAGCTGCAATTACAAATTCATCTGAAAATATTAGGTTGAGGTTACTAACTTCATTATCGCCAATTTTATTCTCCCATAAAAGCTTCATGGAAGTTTTTTTATTAAAAGGCTTTATTTCAGTTGGAATATTATTAAATTCATCTGTAAAATACTGATCATCCATTTGATCAACGAAATCTTCAACAGGCCCAATGAAACAGCCTCCTAAGAGTATAGTTACAATCCATAAAGGGATTAACTTCATTGTCCAATTGAATTTAATTTATTCTCAATTACTTTATGAAATTCACCTTGGCTACCAAAGTAATTAAGCGCTAGTTCATAGGATTTAATAGCATTATCTGTATCACCCATAGCGACATAAATATCTCCTTTTAAATCATTTGCTAGACCAACATACCCTTCGGTTAAAATTTTATTTGCCACATCAAGAGCTTCTTCAAAATTTCCTTTGACAAGATATAGGTTTCCTAATAGATAATTTGCCATAGATTGTATTGATGGTTCAATATCATCGCTAGAGGCCCAAATAAGCTGATCAGCTGCTGCAGAATAGTCACCCATCTCAACTAAAAGTTTAGAGTAATATATAGTCGCTCTAGCTGCATAAGGTGAATCACTATAGTTACTTTGCAAAATGTCAATTTTTGATTTTATTTCATCAATCTTATCAACTTTGGAGATTAGAATTTCTTGAAAAAGTTGAGACGCCTCTTCTGCTTTTGATTGATTAGCACTTATGAGGTATTGATATGAAAAAAAAGCCAGTAAAAATATAATAAGCCCTGTAAATATCTTTAGCTTATGCTGATTAAAAAAATCTTTAAAGTATTCTGATTGTTGTTCGTCGTTATCAAATGCCATTGTAGTTTAGTTCCTTGTTGAGATTAACCCTGGAATTGATTGGATTAAATCTTTTGTGTATTGATTCTTTGGTTTTTTGAAAATTATATCAGTTTTTCCTTGCTCAACTAGTTTTCCATATCGCATTACCATCACATCATCGGCAACATGCCTTACGATTCTCAAATCATGGGTAATGAACAAGTAAGTTAACCCAAACTCTTTTTGTAAATCTTTCAATAGTTTTAAAATTTGCGCCTGGACCGAAACATCCAAGGCTGAGACAGGCTCATCACATATAACTAATTTTGGCTCAAGTATGAGTGCTCTGGCAATTCCAATTCTCTGTCTTTGCCCGCCTGAGAACTGATGAGGATATTTTTTTAAATCTGAAACTTTTAAACCCACTCGCTTGATAAAATCTTCAATTTTTTTTTGTCTTTTATCAGCATTATATAAATTATGAATGACTAAAGGTTCCTCCATAATTTGCAAAATATTTAGTCTTGGATTCAGTGAAGCATAGGGGTCTTGAAAAATCATCTGAATATCCTTTCTAACGCTTTTGAGACTTTCACCCTCTAGATTAAGTAGGTCATTACCATCAAAAGTCACACTGCCCTGATCAAGCTGTACAAGGCGAACAAGGCTTTTAGCGAGTGTAGATTTTCCACTACCAGACTCTCCTACAACAGCCATTGTAGTGCCTTCATTAATAGAAAAGCTTACATTATCAAGCGCATGGATACTGGTTTTAATTCTAGAAAAAAAACCTTGTGTTTGGGTATATGTTTTCGAAAGATTATTTGTTTCTAATAATTTTTTCATAATCTTTGTATTGCCTTATCTAGCTTTACATAATCAATGGGAGTGAGTTGTTTTCTGCCAAGTGCATCTGGGACACAGCCAAGTAAAGCTTTTGTGTATGGATGTTTAGGTTTATTTAACACTTGCTTCACATCACCCCTTTCAACAATCTTACCTTTAAACATTACTATCACATCATCTGCTATATCTTCAACCACTCCAAAATCATGCGTGATAAATAACATTGACATATTAAGTTTATTTTTTAAATCATCCAGGAGTTTTAATATTTGTGCTTGAACAGTTACATCGAGTGCTGTTGTAGGCTCATCTGCGATAAGTAATTTAGGGTTACATGACACAGCCATTGCAATCATAACCCTTTGTCTTTGTCCGCCTGACAGTTCATCAGGATAGCTGTTGACTCTCTCTACGGGAATACCAACAAGTAATAATAATTCCTTGACTCTATTTTCAATTTCTTTTTTTTGTAGCACCGAATGCACGGCTATAGCCTCCTTGATTTGATAGCCAATCGTTAAAACCGGGTTCAATGAAGTCATAGGCTCTTGAAATATCATAGCGATATCTAAACCTCTTTTTTGCCGTATTTCCGAGTCACTCATTTTACAAATATCATTATTATTAAATAGAATTTCACCCGTCATTTTAAGTTGAGTTGATAGTAGTCTGATAATTGATAGCGCGGTGAGACTTTTGCCACTTCCTGATTCACCAACAATGCATGTAGTCTTTCCTTCCTCAACCGAAAAACTTATATTATCAACTAAAAAAATTTCATTATTTACTTTAGTATTTATCGATAATTTATTGATTTTTAATATATTTTTTTTCATTTTTTTAAATATTTTTTTTTAAAAAATCTACTAAGCCATTCTCTTTTATTTCAGTTTGAGAGCCATCCTGACGAATAAGTTTCACTTTAATATGTTTGTTTTTTAACTCATCTTCACCAATAATTAAAGCAATTTTTGCATTACTTTTATCCGCTTTTTTCATTTGTGATTTAAAGCTACCTGAATCAAGATTAACAGAAACTTTATAATCATTATCTCTAAGTAATTCCGCTATCATAAAAGCCTTATTTCTTGGTTCATTACCTAAATTCACGATATAAACATCAGATTGAATGCTGTTCTGAATGCTTCTCTTTTCAAGCAATAAAATAATTCTCTCTATTCCAATAGCAAACCCACACGCTTTTGTGGGTTTACCTCCAAGCTTTTCAACGAGATAATCATATCTTCCACCCCCCGCAACAGTGCCTTGGCTTCCTAAGCCACTTGTTATCCATTCAAAAACTGTTCTATTATAATAATCTAGACCTCTAACGAGCCTTTTATTCAATTTAAAGTTTACTTGATTGTCTGTTAAGATCTGACAAACTGATTTAAAATGATTATTAGCCTCCTCGTTTATCGAATCAATCAATTTTGGTGCTTTATCAAGCATATCCTGCATCTTGGGATTTTTACTATCAAGAATTCTCAGAGGATTTTCATAAAGCCTTCGCTTTGCCTCATCATCAAGCACATCTATATTTTTTTCAAAATATTGAATTAATTCCTTTCGATATTCCTCCCTATCAACTGCATCACCAATTGAATTAATTTCTAAATAAATTTCCTTATCTAAACCAAGTTTCTTCCAGAGTCTGCTGAGCATAATTATCTGCTCAGCATCACTTGAAGCCTCACCAAAACCGAATGACTCTATACCTAACTGATGGAATTGTCTTTGCCTACCTTTTTGTACATTCTCATGCCTAAACATTGGGCCTCTATAAAAAAGTTTGATTGGGCCGTTATAAGTTAAGCTCCCTTGCACCACAGCCCTCACACAACCTGCGGTCCCCTCAGGCCTCAACGTCAATTTGTCATCATTTAACTTATCCGTCCAGCTGTACATTTCTTTTTCGACAATATCTGTATGTGTGCCAACCCCAGCTTCAAATAAATCTGTAGATTCAATAATTGGAAGCCCGATTTCTTCAAAACCATATTGATCAAAGATTGACAGGCAAATTGATTCAAAATGACGCCAAATCTTCTGTCTATTAGGCTCTACATCATAAAAACCTTTTATTGAATTAATTTTATTTACCATTTATAAACTTATTTTTTTTTATAATTATTTTCTATATACCTTTCAATGATACCTTTAAAATCTTTACTGATTGATTTACCTTTTAATGTCACCGTTTTTTTTCCATTTTCATATACCGGTGCGACGGGAACTTCTCCAGTTCCTGGCAAGCTAATGCCTATATTTGCCATTTTCGACTCTCCAGGGCCATTTACTACACAACCCATGACTGCCACTGTCATGCTTTCTACATCATTATATTTCTTTTCCCATTTGGGCATAGTTTTTCTTAAATAACTTTGTATTTCACCTGCCAATTCTTGAAAATAGGTTGAAGTTGTTCTGCCACAACCTGGACATGAAATCACTAATGGCGAAAAAGAACGCATGCCCATCGTCTGCAATAGCTCTTGCGCAACAATCACCTCTTTTGTTCTAGACTCTTCTGGCTCAGGGGTAAGTGAAATTCGAATCGTATCCCCAATTCCATGCTGCAAAAGATAGCCCATTGATGCCGCAGATGAAACAATACCCTTTGAACCAATACCAGCCTCCGTTAGACCTAAATGGAGAGGGTAATTACATCTTTTAGATAGGTTTGTATAAACTTCAATTAAATCTTGAACATCACTGACCTTGCAAGATACAATAATTTTATTGTTGGCAAGACCCAGCTTTTCTGCTGCTTTAGCACTATCAATTGCAGACCTTATTAATGTTTCTTTCATTACTGCTTGAGATGTTAATGGATTTTTTAACTTTCCATTGTCATCCATCAACTGCTTTAAAAGATCTTGATCTAAGCTCCCCCAATTAACTCCAATACGCACTGGTTTATCATAATCTATTGCAAATTTAATCATTTCAGCAAACTGCTCATCTCTTTTGCTTCCTCTTCCAACATTACCTGGATTGATTCGATACTTATCAAGTGATTTTGCGCAATCAGGATATTTTTGTAATAATTTATGCCCGTTAAAATGAAAATCGCCCACAATAGGCGCATTGCATCCATTATCAATTAGTTCTTTTTTTATATCAGAGACTGCTTTAGCTGAATCTTCATCATTTACAGTAATCCTGACCATTTCTGAACCCGCCTGCCACAGTTCTAATATTTGAGCGACTGTTTCTTTTTTATTAAATGTATGCGTGTTAGTCATCGATTGAACAACAATAGGCGCCCCTCCCCCTACAGCAATGTCACCAACCATAACTTGGATTGTATTTTTTTTTATCATATGAGTTGAAGTCGCTGCGTTCTTTTTGTTTTGTCTTGAACTTGCCCTGCAAGCTGCCCACAAGCTGCATCAATATCGTCACCTCGTGTTTTACGTATGGTAGTGACAATACCTGCATCCATTAAAATTTCTTGAAAAGCCTTAATGGTCGTTTTTTTAGAACATTTATAACCACTCTTAGGGAATGGGTTAAAAGGTATAAGGTTTATCTTAGATGGCACATTTTTAATTAAATTGACCAACTCTTTAGCTTGGTCGATGGAATCATTCACATTCTCAAGCATGACATATTCAAATGTAATAAAGTCCCTAGGGGCTTTTTCTACATAATTTAAACAAGATTTCATTAGCATATCAAGTGGATACTTTTTATTGATAGGAACAATTTCATCTCTTATTTTATTATTCGGTGCATGTAATGAAATTGCTAAAGAAACGGGACAATCAAGGCTTAACTTTTCAATTGCTGGAACTAGACCGCTAGTTGATAACGTCACCTTCCTTCTGCTTAAACCATAAATATTATCATCGAGCATCATCTCTAATGCGTGAACGACATGCTTATAGTTGGCTAGAGGCTCACCCATTCCCATCATCACCACATTGGTTATGATTCTTTCATCTTTTTTTAAGGCTTTATAATTATCTTGCTCACGAAGTTTATGATTTGCTAACCATAATTGCCCTATGATCTCAGCCGATGTTAAGTTTCTGTTAAAACCTTGCCTTCCTGTCGAACAAAATGTGCATTCTAAAGCACAACCTACCTGCGAGGATATACATAACGTACCTCGACTTTTTTCTGGGATAAAAACAGTCTCAATCCCATTTTTTGTTCCCATATCCAACAACCACTTTCTTGTTCCATCATGAGACAAATGATCTAGCTCTATTTTTGGAATTTCTATTTCTGCTATCTCATCTAAAGAAGTTCGAAAAGGCTTAGCCAAGTCTGTCATTTTGGAAAAATCTCTTTCTCCAAAATGATAAATCCACTTTAATAACTGCTTTGCGCGATAAGGCTTATGCCCAAATTTTTGAATATATTCGGTTAATTCATTGCAGTTAAGATCGAGCAAGTTGTCCAAAAAATTTTAACCAAAGAAATAATCTATCTCTATTTTAGCATTTTCTAATGAATCAGAACCATGAACCGCATTTGCATCAATACTATCCGCAAAATCAGCTCTTATAGTCCCAGCATCTGCTTCTTTTGGGTTGGTTGCTCCCATCAATTCACGGTTTTTTAAAACCGCATTATCTCCCTCTAACGCCTGAATCATAACAGGACCAGATGTCATAAATGTAACCAAGTCATTAAAAAAGGGTCTATCTTTATGAACAGCATAAAACCCTTCAGCTTCTTCTTTTGAAAGATGCACCATCATGGCTTTGACTATTTTTAATTCAGCTTTTTCAAAGCGCGTATAAATTTCACCAATCACATTCTTTGCGACGGCATCCGGCTTAATGATGGATAAAGTTTGTTCAATTGTCATTTTTAGATTCTCCAAAGCATTTATTTAAATAAATTTGATTAAAAGAGCGTTAAAATAACACTTTTAAAGCATAAAATAAATTAAATTTAATCAATATATAATTATGTACCTCACTATTGCCTTCTATCAATTTGTCAGACTTGAAAATATTGAACAACTCCAAGCATTTATTTTAAAATTTTGTCAAAAAAATAATATTAAAGGCACTATTTTACTAGCTAGTGAAGGAATCAATGGAACCATATCTGGGCAAAAGAACAATATTCATGAATTCCTTAAATTTATCAAAACAGACTCCTTCCTCAAAGGTAACTTCAAGAATCTTGAGCATAAAGAATCATGGGCATCTAAAAATCCTTTTTACCGAATGAAGGTCAGATTAAAAAAAGAAATTGTTGCACTTGGGGTTGAAGGAATCAGCCCAACAAAAAAAATAGGTAAATATGTAAATCCAGAAGACTGGAACGCCCTTATTAATGATCCAAACACAATTGTTATTGACACAAGAAATAATTATGAAGTGGATATCGGTACTTTTAAAAATTCAATTAACCCTCAAACAGAAACATTCAGGGAGCTTCCTTCATTTGTGGAAAAAAATCTCGAAGATAAAAAGCAAAA
>Ga0213863_10003620_pt1 | contig 10578 bp, 11 predicted proteins | sample PICome_8_FD_160128 | JGI IMG/M metagenome (GOLD analysis project Ga0213863, IMG submission 160128) | Coastal seawater microbial communities near Pivers Island, North Carolina, United States - PICO497 | ecosystem: Environmental > Aquatic > Marine > Coastal | place: USA: North Carolina... | reverse complement strand
CTGGCGGACGCCTGGGCGAGCCTCGCCATCACCGCCGTCGCCGGCCAGCACGCCTTCTTGCCCGAATTCGAGGCCGAGGCGGCCCTCGCCCTGATGACCGAGCGGGGCGTGACGGTCTCCAACCTCGTGCCCGTCATGCTCCAGCGCATGCTGGCCGCGGCGCCCGCCTGCGGCTTCACCGGCGGCAGCCTGCGCCTGGTGCTCTCGGGCGGCGCCCCCATCGCCCCCGCCGCGGTGCGCGAGGTCCTGGAGACATTCGGTTGCGAGTACGTGCAGACCTACGGCCTCACCGAGACCAGCCCCTACCTGACCCTCTCCGTGCTCGAGCCCAAGCACCGCGAGCTGAGCGAGGAGGCGCAGCTCGCCCGCCGAGCGCGCACCGGCCGGCCCTTCGAGACCGTGGAGCTCGAGGTCGTGGACGGCGACGGCCGCCCGGTCCCCCGGGATGACCGCAGCGTGGGCGAGATCATCGCGCGAGGGTCCACCGTCACCCCCGGCTACTGGAACCGCCCCGAGGAGACGGCCCAGGCCTTCCGCGGCGGCTGGTTCCACACGGGGGACCTCGCCACGATCGACCGGGAGGGCTGGCTCAACATCGTGGACCGCAAGAAGGACATGATCCTCAGCGGCGGCGAGAACGTGTACTCCACCGAGGTCGAGAACGCCCTCTACGAGCACCCCGCCGTCCTCGAGTGCGCCGCCTACGGCGTCCCCTCCGAGCGATGGGGCGAGGAGGTCCGGGCCGCCGTCGTGCTCTCTGCCGGTGCCGCTGCGGGCGACACCGCGGACGCCCTCAAGGACCACTGCCGCGCCCACCTGGCCAGCTACAAGGTCCCCAAGCACATCGAGCTTCTGCCCGAACTTCCCAAGACCGGGTCCGGCAAGATCTCGAAGCAGCGCCTGCGGGACCGCTCCCCCGGCGGCGCCCACCCCACGAGCTAGCCTGCGAGCCAGGCGACGGGCCAGTCCGCCCGTCAGGCCAGCGCTCGACTCCGCAGCGGCGCCGCTCGCTCACCCCGTGCCCCCTCGACCATGAAGACCCTGCTCCTTCTCCCCGCCCTGATCCTGGGCGCCGCCTGCGCATCCACCGACGAGTCCCTGACCGTCGTCGAAGCCGACGACGCCCTCCGGGCGCCCTTGTTCGACGCCGTCGCCGCGCTGGAGGGACGCTGGGTCTCCACGACCCCCCACGGCGAGATGGTGCACGTCTTCGAGGTGACCTCTGCCGGCTCGGCGATCCGCGAGATCATGGCCCCGGGCACGGAGCATGAGATGACGAACATGTACACGCTCGATGGGAACAGCCTCTCCATGACGCACTACTGCGGCGCGGGGAATCAGCCCTTCATGCGCGCCCGAGGGCTCGACGGCGACCGGCTCGAGTTCGAATCGGTCAGCGTGCGCGACCTCAAGGATCCCGACGAGCACTACATGGGCGCGATGACCCTGGTCTTCGTGAGCGCAGATCACGTGCAGCAGCACTGGACGTCAATCATTGGAGGAGACGTCTCCGAGATGGGAGTCTTCGAGCTCCGCAGGGACCGGTAGCGCGACTCTGCGGCCATCAGCCGTCGGCTGGACCCGCAGACCCACCCGCCGGACCTCCCGCCGACCAGCCATCAGCCCGGCTTCCGCTCGCCCCCATGCCACCGCATCAGATGATCCTGAGCCACCGCCGAGGTCGACCCTGCCCCTCACCCGCCCCGGCCACGACGGGTTGGCGGGCGGATCCTCGGTCTGGTCCAGAGGCGGGGCCATCTAGCGCATCGAGGTGGCGCTCGCCAGCGCTTGGGTCATGACCGGCCGTGAGAGATCACGGGGAGCGGAGACGCCGCCCCCGCACCCCGAGTCCTTCCATTGGTCCGACCTGCCGGATCGGCTCGCAGAGCTGCGAGGGGAGACGGCGCTGGTCCTGGAAGCCGACCGACACGAGTTCGTCGGGGGCGGCGTGACCATGCGCCTCCCGCTCCTGGTCTCGCTCCCGCCAGGCCTTCAACCCGCGCCAGCCACCGAGAGCGTGCCTGAGCGCGCCGCACGCCTCAGAGCCGCCGAGTCCCTCGCCTCTGTAGACCCCGTCGACGCCTTCCTCGCCTCGATCCCGCCGGTCCTGCCGCGGCACGTGCTCCTCCTGATGCAGGCCGGCGCGGTGTCCATGGGCGTGTTCGAGGGGGGGACCGCGCTCGCGACCAAGAGCCTCAAGCGCTACGTCGTCCGCGGAAAGGGACGGGCCCAGCCGGCGTACCTCGACTCCAAGGGTAAGTCTCGCTACGGCTCGCGACTGCGGCTTCAAAACGCACGCGCCCTGCTCGAGGACACCAACGCCAAGCTGAGCGCCTGGTGGGACGAGCATGGAGCGCCGGAGATCCTCCTTGTCTCCGCGCCAAAGCGACTCCTCGCGGACCTCTTCCGCGCGCCGGGATCGCCGCCCTTCCGCGCCGATGACCCGTTCGTGCGCGTCCCCCTCGACGTGCCCGTACCGACCACTGACGTGCTCCTACGGACCTACAAGGCGCTGGGGTACGGACGGATCATCCGCGGCGATGCCGGCTGAGGCCCGAGTCGCCGAGCGCATCCATGAGGTGGGCGGCGTCGAGGACACCTACGTGTATCCGAACATGGGAGACGGAGGCTGCGGTTCGGGCGCAGGTATGAACTTGTCCTGGCCTGGTGGCGTGTCGGAGCCCTTCGAGACCGCTTACCTCGGCCCCGAGTTCACCGCTGATGAGCTGCGCGCCGAGATCGAGAAGGCGGGGCTGCCTTACGGTGAGCCCGCGAACCTTGCTGCAGGCCTCGCCAAGCTGATCCATGAAGGCTCCATCGTGGCGCGCTTCGCCCGACGGATGGAGTACGGCCCGCGCGCGCTCGGCATCCGATCGACCCTCTACCACGGTCGCGACCCTGGAGTGAACCAGTGGCTGAACCAACGCCTCGGCCGGACGGAGTTCATGCCGTTCGCCCCCGTGACGCTCTGGGAGGACCGCGAGAAGTGCTACTTCAACCTAGGGGGCGCCGAGGAGACCGCGCAGTTCATGACCATCACGTTTGATTGCACGGACTTCATGGTTGAGTCCTGCCCCGCCGCCGTACACGTGGACCGTACGGCCCGACCGCAGCTGATCAAGCGCGAGATGACCCCCGGGTACTACGACATACTGGCGGAGTCCAAGAAGCTGTCTGGCTTCCCGTCGCTGATCAACACGAGCTTCAACATGCACGAGGAGCCGATCGTCTGTACTCCCAGTGATGCCATTCGAGCCTTCCTCCTCGGGAACCTGGAGATCTTGGCGCTGGGGCCGTTCATCGTGCGGCGACCGGCGGAGTAGCCCCCTGCCCCCCCGAATAGGACCGGCCGGGAGATCTGGGGCTGCCGTAGGCGACGAAGCGAGGGCCCCCCTTCACCCCTGCCGCCAAGGAACAGGGCTGGCCCCGTGGGATCGCGCCAGCAAGGGGGTGAACTCAAGCGCCGGCGCCCACGACGATACGGCCGAGGGAAAGCTCCAGCTGATGCTGGAGGCCGACCTCGGATCTTGAACGGCTGCCGCGCGCTCAACATCGAGGGTGAGGAACACCACCGGTCCGTCTGGACGACTTTCGTCAACCGACACCGGTCGCGTCAACCAAGACCGGTCTCATCAACCGAGACCGGCGCTGCAGCCGTACACGGCCAGATGCTGCCGGCACAACCCGAGCCCGCTCGGACGACGCCATTCTTCGCCGAGCAAGTCTCGCCGCCCCACAGCAAGCTGGGCGGTCCTGGAGTCTTCGTGCGACTCCCCCCTGGCATCACCTTCAGTCCGGATGCCGCCGCCTCAGGGGCGGCGAGGCCGAGAGCTGATCTCGAGTCACAGACCAGGACGCGGCCAAACCGTCTCCGGGGAATGGGCTCGAGTGAAGCCCGGGGCCAAGGTGTGAGAGCGCCCCGTGGGCGCAGAGAGGCGGGTCATCGACCTGCGAGTTGCGCGTCGCGCGCCGAGGCCACTGACCAATCCGCGTCGTCCTCATAACCAAGCCGCTCCGCCAGATCGCCGTAGTGTTCCTTGAACGCCGCGACATGCTCTTCGGTGAAGTGATTCACCCAGTCGCCTCCCTCGCCCTTGCGATAGTGACTCTTCGTGTCTTCTTCGCCCCGCTTACGGCCGCGGGTGAACTTCTCAAACCGCTGGTCGTAGACGATCCCGAGGAGTCTCTCGCCGGGGACGGAGCTCATCGGGAAGCGAGGGATCACCGATGCGCGTCGATGCAGGATATTGAGCGTTGCCTGCAGCAGGTATTTTGGCCAACGGACCTTGTTGTAGTGGCTCTCATCGAGGACTCCAAGGTGCTGAAAGATGTCCAGGAATGCGCGGTAAGGGTCCAGCGTGAACTGCTCCTGCTGCAGTTCCAAGACGTGCGGCTGGTCGTAGTCCCACGACTTCATCTTGCGAAGGAACTGCCCACTGAACCCCACTTCAAGCAGTAGCCCATCCTCCTTCGAAAACTGCTGCAGCTTCTCGCGATGCGGCAGTAGCTCCGGCCACGCATGCGTCGGATGCGTTCCGCGGTGAGAAAAGTACCCGGACACGATCACATCGCGGGGGTCGCGTACCAGATGAAACCCTCGATGCGGTGGGAGCGAGAGCGTGTCTTCTAGATCGGCGTTGACGTACGAGATGAGGTCGACGCGTTCCCGCTCCACATGAGCGGCGAGGTCGTTCCCGAAGTCCTTGGGACCCGTCAGGTACGAGAGCCGCCAGCCCGCATCGGCGCAGACGTAATCCAGCACGCTATGGACCCAGGTCGAGGCGCACTTATGGTGGCCGTAGAAGGCGAGGAGCGGTCGGGGCGGCATGACGTTGACGTCGTCAGGTGGGTTCGATCGCATCAGTACGTTGCAGATGCGTGGTCTTGGTGAGCCTCGAGGGTCCGGAGGAGGTCAGAGAACAGCGCGGCCTGGGAATCCCAAGAGTGGTGCTCAAGAACCACCTCGCGGCCCCTCCTCCCGAGCGACTCTCGCTGATCCCGCGACCGAATCAGGCTGACGCACCTCTCCGCGAAGGTACCCGGGTCGTCGGCAAGCAGGAGCGTCTCTCCGTCGCGGGCGTCGAGGCCCGTGACGGAACACGTGGTTGCCACAACAGCCTTCTCCATCGCCCAGGCTTGCAGGATCTTGTTCTTGATGCCGCTGCCGCCTAGAAGTGGACAGGCGAAGACGGTTCCACGAGCGAGGTAGTCGCGCACATCAGGAACGGTCCCTGTCACCGTGACATGGTCCGAGGCAAGGGCGAGCACCTCCGGCGCAGGCGCCCGCCCAACGAGGACAACACGGGCCTCGGGAATCTCTGCCTGGACGCGAGGGAGAATCTCACGCACAAGGTACTGAGCTCCCTCCACGTTTGGCGGAAACGACATTGAGCCCTCAAACACGAGCACCGCCGCGTCGGTCTCAGATCCCTGCGGCTCGAAGAAGTCGCTGTCGACTCCGTTCTTCAGGACCTCGACGCGCAACGCGGGCATGCGGTCACGCGTCGAATCCGCATCACTCTCGGAGACGAAGAGCGCCAGATCGAACATCGACAGGAAGTGCCGTTGAAAGCGAAGGATCCGGAAGTACGCCCTGTAGTGCGAGAAGAAGCTGAGCGTCCAACGAGCCTTGCGGTACTCAATTCGGGTCGCCCTGACCTCGTCATCCGCAGGGTCCGCAACGAGCGCCGGGCGACCATCACCCAACTCCAGAACGACAGGAGCGTAGGCAAACATGAGCCAGGGACCGACCCAGACCACGTCGTAGCTCTCTCGAGCCAGACGCGCGCGAAGCGCTTCCTCGTACTGTTGCGAGTACTCGTACAGATACCGTCCTGAGAAGCCACGCGCCGCACGCCGCAAGATCCCCTGCTCCGCGTCGCCCCCGCACGGCACCCGCTCCACTTCCCCAACGCACGCCTCAAGCTCCGCCGGGAACTCCCCGCGATCAAAGGCGAGCATGTCAATATCATGCTCAGCACCCAGACGCTTCAGATAGTGATGATTACGCAGGTTGTAGCCATCTGACTTGGGCGCCGGAAGGCAGTAGGCCAGCAGTAGGATCTTCATCGCAAGGAGCCGAAGCGTCAGCGACGCGTCGTCAAGCGCGGCCGTCTCACGGAGGATGCTATCAGGCTGCAGCGGACCGGCGCATGGAGAAACCACCGCCATTCGGCGGCGAGCGCCGCTGCGTCCCTGGCTCCCATCAGCGGGTGAACACGGCCGCTCGACCGGCAGGGTCCAATCGGAACGTCGAAGGCCGCCGGCATACAGGCGGCAGATGGACTCAATCGACTCCGGGGGGTGCGCCGCGATGCGCGCAACCGGCGAGGAACCGGAGCACTCGTGCCGATCCTCGTGGACTTCGAGGACCATGTCCTGTCCCGCGCGAGCTATTCGATTCGCTCGCAAAGCAGCCACGAGGTCCTCTATGATCGAATCCGGAGCCATGAGCCCCCAGGGGCCGAAGACTGCTCGCTCAGCGCCAAGCCATTGGGAATCACCTCCACTTCATTCGGACGCGCGGGCCCGTCAGTCTCGGACACTCCAAGCCAGGCAAGCGGCGCGAGGCGAGTCCGTGCCCGGCCTGCGTCCCGTGACTTGAACCACGACAAGGCGCCTCCTGAGGGTGCCCCCTACGCCGTATTTTGCGCCGCGCCACATCGACAAGCGCAACGAGCTCGCTCGCAAGGCGTATGGTTGAGGTACGGTCCGCCCCCTGAACCTGGCCACGGCAGAAGCCCTACCCCGCGTCGCCGCATGGCGCCGGGAGCCGTCGAGGCCCGAAGCCGCCGGACCCTGTGAACTCGAAGGGTCCCGCGGGCTCGAGGGACCCGGCCTCCCCCGCCGACTCAGCCCTTCACTGTAGGTCGCACAGCCTCCCCTCTGCCCTCCAGTCCCGAGTGTTCATCCGCCATGCCTTCGCCCTCTCCCACTGACGCAACGGTCGCCGCCGGCCGCTTCAAGGTCGTCATTGCGTTCTACCAGCGCGAGCCAGGCCTCCTCGCCCGCGCGGTACGCTCGGCGCTGGAGCAGCCGGTGGAGGACCTCGAGGTCCTGGTCGTCGACGACGAGTCGCCTGTCCCCGCGACCTCAGAACTAGAGGAACTCTGCAGCGAAGACCGGGAGCGAGTTCGAGTCTTGAGCCGAGTCAACGGCGGACCTGCCCAGGCGCGTAGTACGGCGCTCGAGGCCATCGGCGACAACGCGGACTATGTGGCCTTCCTCGACTCCGACGATGCATGGACACCCGACCACCTGTCCCGTGCGGGCCTCGCCTTCGAGCGAGGCTACGAGGTGTACTTCTCCAACTGGATCCCCCTGGAGTCCGAGCAAGACGCCTACGCCTTCTTCAAACGCCGTCCTCCAATTGGGGATGAGTTGATCCCGGGCTCCGGCCAATTCGCGTACGCCGGCGACTTCCTGGCCCAGGAGCTAACTCAGCCCCTCGCCCGCTTATCGACCCTCGTCTATTCCTGGGAGCGTTTCTCCGAGGTGCGCTTCGAAGAGGACCTGCGCTGGGCCTCCGAGGACCGCCTCTTCCGCGCTCAGCTGGCGACCCAGAATCCCCGCATCGCGCTGTCCCTGCGCCCGGAGTGCACCAGCGGCGAGGGCGTCAACATCTTCAGCGGGAGCGCCTGGGGAACCGAGGCCTTCTTCCACACCGCTGGAGACCAGGTCGCGGCTCTCCGCACGGCCCGCCGCAAGCTGCCGCTGGAAGTCAAACACCTGAACATCGTGCGCGAGGCACTTCGAGACAGCCGCCAGGACCTGGCAGCCAGTTGGATGCACTTCTCGCGCCGGCACCCGCTTCGTGGGCTGAGTTGGCTCGGGCGGCTGACCGCCCGAGACCCAGCTCTTTGCTGGTGCATGCCCGCCGGGGTCCTGCGAGCCCTGATGCAGCGGGGCCGCGCGGGGAGCTGAACGGAGACCTCCCCAGGGTCTGTGGCTGTGCTCGGGGAGCCACCGAGGAGCCCGTGACCTCCACCGCCGAGGCCCTCAGGGAGCACTGCCGGGCGCACCTCGCCGGCGACAAGGTCCCCAAGCAGATCGACTTTCTCCCCGAGCTCCCCAGGACCGGGTCCGGCAAGATCTCGAAGCAACGCCTCCGGGATCGCCCTCCGAGCGGCGCCGCCACCAACGGCTAGACCGTCCGGCCCGACCAGAGCGGGCGCCGAGGAACGCCCACAGCGCGCCCTTGAGCGGGGCGCGACCGTGAACCTCCAGCAGATCGAGCGCAACGACGACGACGATCGGCTGCGGGCAAGCGCGGCCGGTGACCCCCTCGATGGCGAGCTGCGCGACGCCTCACCGGAGGGCTTCGGTGCCCTCACGGAGCTCAGCGAGGCCATCGCGCTGCTTGCGGATGGCGAGCAGCGAGCCGGGAGCGCGCGCGCCCGTCGCTCTCGGGCATCCGAGTGAACCCGTCGCCTCCCACCGCCTCCCACAACCGCCTGCTCGCACTCAGGGCTCCACCCTTCCCAGGTGAAGGATTCCGGCTGCCCGGTGTGCCTCGCCTCCACGCTCACACGTCGCGTGGGGTGCGGCTCGGTCGAACCTGTACAGGAGCGTCGCACGGTGCGCACCGCATTGACGCTATCGTGAGGAGTAGAGGTCGAGCGTCGGGGAGGCGTTCGAACCATGCGCTGCGCCGAGGTTTTCCTTCGGTCGACTCGGCGCGGCCCCATCCACTCCTCAGTCCAGCCAAGAATCCGTCCATGCGAAAGGTCGCCGTCGCGCTCCTGTCGAGGCTCGAGGTCAATTCACCTGCCCACGCCCTCGTCGAGGGCGTGGACCTCGTCGTGGTGCGATACACAGAGTCCGAGGTTTCGGTGCTCTACGGTCGCTGCTTGCACCGCGGCGCCCTCCTCGCCGACGGCTTCATGCGCGGCAGGAACCTCATCTGCGGCGTGCACGACTGGGACTATCGCGTCGAGAGCGGCGTGTCCGAGTACAACAACTCCGAGGTGCTGCCCAAGTTCGAGTCCTGGATCGAAGGTGACGAGGTCCTCGTTGACAGGGATGAGATCGCGGCCTGGGGGCTGGAGCACCCTCAGCCCTTCGACCGCGACGAGTACCAGGGAGCCTATGCCGACATCCACGGGACGCCCGAGGAGCCAGCGACCAAGCTCATCCACGCCCTCGCCAAGGGCGGCATCGAAGGGGTGGGCCACCATGGCCCGGTCTCGGCCATGGGCGTCCCCCCCACGGACCTCCCCAGGTGGGATGACCTCTAGCTCCTCACCGCCCAGCTGCACCGGTTCCCCCTGCTGGACAGCGAGCCTGTGGGGACGGAGGTCACGATCGGTCCCCGGGCCGACAGGCCGCTCCGCCTCGACCGCCCGATCTTCGTGAGCGACATGAGCTTCGGCGCCCTCTCGGAGGAGGCCAAGGTCGCGCTCTCGCGGGGCGCCGAGCTGGCCGGGACCGGGATCTGTTCCGGTGAAGGGAAGGGGGCATGCTGCCCGACGAGCAGGCGGAGAACTCACGCTATCTCTACGAGCTGGCCTCCGCGCAGTTCGGCTTCGACCTCGAGCGCCTCGCGAACAAGATTCAGGCCTTCCACTTCAAGGGCGGTCAGGGCGCGAAGACCGGTACCGGCGGTCACCTGCCGGGCGAAAAGGTCCAGGGCAAGATCGCCGCGGTCCGCGGGCTCGAGCCCGGAACGGCGGCCATCTCCCCCTCTCGCTTCCCCGAATGGACCTCCCTCGATGACTCTCAGGACATGGCCCGTCGCGTGCGGGAGGCCACCGGAGGGGTGCCCATCGGCTTCAAGCTCTCGGCTCAGCACATCGAGAGGGACCTCGACGCGGCCCTCGAGGTCGGCGTCGACTACGTGATCCTGGACGGCCGCGGCGGCGGCACCGGGGCGGCGCCGAACCTGTTCCGCGACCACATCTCCGTGCCGACCCTCCCCGCCCTCTCCCGGGCCCGCCGGCACCTGGACGCCACCGGGAACGGGGACGTCACGCTCGTGGCCACCGGCGGGCTTCGGACCCCCGCGGACTTCGTCAAGGCCATGGCCCTGGGCGCGGACGCCGTGGCCGTCTCCAACTCGGCGCTGCAGGCGATCGGCTGCCTGGCCATGCGCGCGTGCCACACCAACAACTGTCCGGTGGGCATCGCCACGCAGCGCGAGGATCTCCGCAAGCGCCTGGAGATCGAGAAGAGCGCGCGCCGTCTCCACAACTTCTTCGATGCCTCGACGGAGTTGATGAAGGTCCTGGCGCGCGCCTGCGGCCACGAGCACCTCTCCAAGTTCTCCTCCGAGGACCTCGTCACCTGGCGCCGTGAAGTCGCCGATCTGACCGGCGTCGCCTTCGCCGGCGCGCCCCATTGAGCCCAAGCCCTGCTGTTCGAATCCATGAATGACCCCAAGCACCTCCAATGGCACAAGGCCCTCGAGCACGGAGAGCTCGAGGAGGGCCGCGCGACCACCGTCCTCTGCGGGCAAACATCGGTGTGCGTGACGCACTACGAGGGCGAGTACGCCGCGCTCACGAACAAGTGTCCCCACCAGGGTGGGCCGATGGGCGAGGGCGCCATCGAGAACGGGGTCCTCCGATGCCCCTGGCACGG
>Ga0213863_10003618_pt1 | contig 10583 bp, 10 predicted proteins | sample PICome_8_FD_160128 | JGI IMG/M metagenome (GOLD analysis project Ga0213863, IMG submission 160128) | Coastal seawater microbial communities near Pivers Island, North Carolina, United States - PICO497 | ecosystem: Environmental > Aquatic > Marine > Coastal | place: USA: North Carolina... | reverse complement strand
TCGCCCATCCAATCCAAGTCCTGCATCAGTCGCAAGCCTTGGGTTTGCTTCGGTCACAGGTACATTTGGTGTAATGCGAGCGCTCACTATCGCTGAGTCAACCTTCCTCGTGACGTCTGCTCTATAGTCCTGAGCCGGCGCCCCGGCAGAGCTGTCCCTCCCAAGATGAATAGCAGGGGGCGACGCGCGCCCTCGAGCCGAGAGATTTTCCAGAGTTTTCACCCCATCCAGTGACCCCGGCGGATTCGATACGGTGCCCTTGAGCGCACTTGAAACATCCAGTAGCCGCTGTAGTAATGAGGGCGGTGACCTCAATATGGCGCTTGGTACCGCATTTTGGCCCTCGCCTGATCGTTGAGCAGCTTGTGATACCAAGGCCGGCTTCACCGTATCTTTCAGCAAAGGGAGAAGATTGGGCGGTAACGAAACGGCGGGAGTCGCGCCAGCCCCAGCTTGCGGTATACCCGGCACTGGATGGGCTCCCTTCAGCGCCAGTAAGGCCGTGAGTACCGTGTTTTGCGCTGTCGGTAGCGGGTTCGTTGTAGCCTTAACGGCAACGTTGTCTGGTACTGGGTTAGGGAGTTGTGCTGCCAACGATGCTGCGGATGCAGCGATACCAGAGCCGCTGACAAATGCAGTTGTTACCGGTGCGGTTGTTGGCGTTGATCCACCAGATAAGGTGATCGTAGCTGTCCGCGCTGCTGTTTGCGGCGGCGTGGGTCCGCCGGGCGTTGACCGCGATGTGTCATGGGTCGCGCTGCCCTTCGCCGCGTCTATGGTCGCAGGTTGCGCCACGATCCGCGCACCCGCACCGTTAGGGGTACTGGATCCAACCTTCATAGGGGTTTGCCCCGGCCCGTTGGTTTTTGTTGCGTCGACTTTCGTCGGTAAAGATCACCTTCTTGATGTCGTCCGCATCGGGCACTCGCAGTTTCTTGTTTGCCAGCAACCAATTCGGGTTTGAGCGCATAAAGGCATGGGGATTGGCGCGCACAAAGGCGCTGCGCAAAATATCCCGCCTCAGTGGCGACTGACCCACTGTCTGATTGATGATTTTGTCTAAGTAGTCACCATTTTTAACCACGTAGGTGCCATCCTCAGCCACTGCATCTTCCTTTGCCTCTACCGCTGCCGCTTCTAGCGACTGTTCCAGATCAGCGATCATCCGAGACAGTGCATCATCGAGCTCCGCCTCATCAATCGCTTCAGGCTCAGGCGTATTGGCCGTTTTAAGTTCCGCCAGCTCAGCGCTATCGACCAACTCAACGCCGACCATGGCGCAACCCTGCAGCATCGCAATCAACATCAGGCCACCCAAAAATCGACACGTTGGTCGTGAGAAAAGATGACTGAAGAATCCGTGGTGGTGGGTCATGTGTAGTTTTCCTTTCTCTGCGCCGGTCAAGGGGCGAATGCTGCCATGGGTACGGCCATCATGTCTGCGGTATCGCTTTGGCCAGGCCCAGCATACATGGTTAACGTCGCGCTTCGGGGTCCAACCCGCGTCACTTCAGCCAAACCAACAACGCTTAAAGATTGCTCCAAGCCACGAGCACGCAGCCGGCGGCTCGTGGGCAAGATAGCCATGCGCTGACCTTGGTAGACCCCAGCATCCCGACCGCCGAGCAGTGTAATTTCGCTGGCGTTGGCGGCAATGGCCAAGCCGGACTCACCGTGACAGTTCACCGCTCGAGCAACATCCGGTAACGCCGCGTCCAACCATTCCACTAGGCTTTGTTTGGTTGATTGCGGCAGCTCCAACCACGCCAGTTGATCTTTGACCGATTGTCTGTTCGAGGGCAGCGGCACTTCGGTTTGCAAGGTCAAAACAGCGGCACCCTGAGCCATCAAAAGCAGCTGCACTTCCAGTGATTTACTCGATCGCACCCGCTCCAAAAGACCGTAGCGGTGCAGAAGTGGTTTGCGATCAGCTGTTCGCAATCGTATCTCCAGATTCAAATCTTGCGAACTTTCTGGAGCAGCCGTCATGTACCTCAAATACGTCGACATGCCAGAAGACTGCTCAGCTTGGGAGTTCAGTAGCACGGCAACATTGCTCAGGCTGCTTCGGGCAACTTCTGCATGTATATGCCGCTGCATCAGGCTTGCCGCCGCTCGCGCCATATTTTCTCCAGCCGCTTGGCCATGCCGATGTATCGTTACCGAAAAACCCAGCCGCTGCCGTCTCGCCAGAGATGCCCCGCAGATTTCGTCCTGTGTCGCCGCTGCGTAGACCAGTTCTGTGGTTTCTACACCAAACCGGTTTCGGCGAACGGTAGGGCGCAGCCTCTCAAGCTCTAAGCCGCTAAACACCATCAAATCTTCGTTTAGCGCGCCATCCCGGTCAGTCCATCCACTTGCGGCAATCCGTGCCTTTTCATCCACGGCAAGGGTAAGCAACGCTTGTTTCAGCTGGCGTAACTGATCTTCTGCGCCTTGCACCACGCCAGTTGACGCAGAATCATTTTCACCATGAGCCCAGCCGCCGATACCGATACAGCAACACATCGCGATCGCCTGCAACAATAGCGACAGCCGCCGAGGTTTCCGTTGTGTTGATTTGCGCCGGTCAAACATGGTGTTAGCGACCTGCGCTTGATCCCTGAAGGTAATTCGTCACCAACTCATCTATGGTCCGTTGCGACAGTGCGAGCTTGGTTTCGTAGGTCTCCCCACCAATCGGCGTTATCGACACCACTCGCGCGCCGTAGATCACACCCTCAACGCGGCTCTTCAGATGGTCCTCGGTGATCGCCATATCCGTCATCGTGCCGGTCGCATTGACGTATTGCCCATAGACTTCTTCGGCCAGTGCGCGATACGCGTCCAGCTTGGATGCTTTGATGGCCATAAGCCGCTGCTGAGCCGGCGTATCACCGCGCTGCGAGGCAATAACCGCATAGCCCGCAGCCACCACTCCATCGGCTTCGGTCACAGGATACAGTTGCTGGCTACGCTGCTGGTTGGCACAGCCACCCAACACCATCAACGTAATCACAACCCACAGGCCACGAAGCCGCTTTCCCGGGGCGCTCGCTGGCGCCGTATTGCTGATGACCATGATCAAGTTTTCCTTTTCGCCTATGGGGTAACCATCGGCCGAATTGGGCAAATCTTGAATCGAAGATACCGTTGCAGATCGAATACCTGTATTCGGGCACGGTTTGTGCATTCACTCTGGCAAAAGTCGATATCGATTACTTTTCGACACTTTTTCCAGGAAAAAAGGACACGGCATAGCTTAAATGGCTACTTCAGCAATCAATCTGTCAGAACTTCGACAACTGACGGCCTCGGTGCCGTGGACGTCGTTGGCAATGCCGATGGCGGTCATTCTGATTCTGACCATGTTGATTTTGCCCTTACCGCCGGTGATGCTCGATTTCTTTTTCACCCTTAACATTTTGCTGGCCCTGCTAATCATCATGGTGGCGCTGAATACCGCCGAAACCCTTAACTTTTCGTCCTTCCCCACCATGATTTTGTTCGCAACCATGCTTCGATTGGGCCTGAACGTGGCATCTACCCGTGTGGTTCTGCTGGAAGGACATCAGGGTGGCGACTCCGCCGGCAAGGTCATCGCCGCCTTTGGTGAGTTCGTCATCGGCGGAAACTACGTGGTCGGCTTTATCGTTTTCGCGATTCTTATGATCATCAATTTCATAGTCATCACCAAGGGTGCCGGGCGCGTTTCGGAAGTTATCGCTCGCTTTACCCTGGATGCCCTACCCGGCAAACAGATGGCCATTGACGCCGATCTAAACGCCGGTGTCATCGATCAAGAAACCGCCAAACTGCGTCGTGCCCAAGTTGCGCAAGAGTCAGACTTTTTCGGATCCATGGACGGTGCGTCGAAATTTGTACGCGGCGACGCGGTTGCCGGCTTGCTGATTCTGATCATCAATCTGGTGGGCGGCCTGCTGATTGGATTGCTGCAGTACGATATGACTCTGTCCGATGCTGCACGCGCCTACATCTTGCTCACCATCGGTGATGGTCTGGTTGCCCAACTGCCCGCACTGATTCTGTCATTGGCTACGGCCATTATCGTTACCCGAGTCACCACATCGGAATCCACGCCGGATCAGGCCAGTAAGCAGCTGGCGAACCCCTTGGCTTTTTATATTGCCGGCGGAATCTTGACGGTGATGGGTCTCGTACCTGGCATGCCCAATATGATCTTCCTGCTGCTGGGTGGGATGGCGCTCGGCCTGGGGTTCTACATACAGCGTTCCTTTGCCGCAAACAACGCGGCCATGCCCGCACCCGGTGAGATCCAACCCAATCAAGCGGCTCCCACACAAGAAGACCCCAATCTATTAGAACTGGGCTGGGATGATGCCGGTCAGGTCGATGTCATTAGCCTCGAATTAGGCTACGGGTTGATTCCCATGGTGGATGCGGACACCGGTGGCCGTCTGCTCAATCGCCTAAAAGGCATACGCAAAAAGCTATCAGCGGAAATGGGCTTTCTGCTGCCGTCTATTCGCATTCGAGACAATTTGGACAGCGCGCCAGATGCCTACCAAATTGTGATCAACGGCTCCGTTCGTGGCGTTGGCGTGATCGCCGGCGGCAAGGAGATGGCCATTAACCCTGGCAATGTACTGTCAGAGATTCCCGGCGAGCCCGGCAAAGATCCTGCATTTGGTCTGGACGCGGTCTGGATCGAACCCAGCGAACGCGAATACGCCCAAGCGGTTGGCTATACCGTGGTGGATGCCAGCACGGTTATCGCGACGCATTTGAACAGTGTGATCAAGAACAACGCTGACGAGCTAATGACCTACGACGTAACCCAGCAGCTCATCGATAAAATCGCCGAAACGTCTCCTAAGCTCATTGAGGACTTTATTCCTGAAAAGCTCAGCCTCGGTATCGTCGTCCGTGTGCTGCAGAACTTGCTGCGAGAGCGCGTGCCGCTGAGAGACATGCGCACAATTTTAGAAACGCTGGCAGAAGAGTCTAGCCGGACTCAGGACGCGGGACAGCTGAGCGCATTGGTCAGACCCAAGCTCGCCCGGCTAATCGTTCAAGACATTATCGATCCGGACGAAACCTTGGCGGTCATGACCTTAGATCCGACCTTGGAACAGCTCCTCACGGATCTGGTTTCACGAGCCAACAGCTATGACGAAATCGCCTTGGAGCCGGCTTTAGCAGAAAGCTTCTTTGCTTCGATCCGCTCTACGATTGAAGACCTAGAGCAGCAAGATTTGCCCGCAGTATTGGTGGTCTCGCCTATTTTGCGCCCCTGGTTGGCGCGCCTGCTGCGACGGAGCACAAAGGATCTGACGGTCCTGTGCTACACCGAAATTCCCGACGACCAACCCATTAGCGTTGTGTCCTCGATTGAAGTTAACGAACGTGAGGAAGAGCAGACCTAGGGTCTGCCTAAAAGACTATGGAACTTAAAAGATTTGTCGGCGCTGATAGCAAGGCAACCATGGATCAGGTACGTGCGCATTATGGCGACGACGCACTGATTATTTCCACCAACAAGGTGGGCAACAAAACCGAGATGATCTGTGCGGTAGAAGAGCCGCAGGCTCAGACAGCGATGCCTAATCCATCTGCTACTGCGAGCACGGAGAGTTTGGACATCAGCGAGGCGACGTCTACCGTGGCCTCGCTGCTGAATCGCGTTGCCGCGGACGCGGTTGAAGGAGCGCAAACCGGCCCCCTAGGCAGCACCAAATCAAATGAGCGTATCGCCCGAGAGTTTGGCCAAGAACTTAATTCAGCCTTAGGCAATCGGCAAAGCGCCAGTGGTAATGACACCCCCTTTGTCTCAGGCTCGCCCTTTGCATCCAGCGACAACCGAGCTGTTGCAGAAAAACCCGCTGCGTTACCGGGCCGTGACGACATGCATCAGATGATGCAAACCATTCAAGAAGATTTGGCACAGCTGCGTGCACAGCTGGAAGCAAAGGCCGCTGCTGAGACCCCACTACACAAAGCCCAGCTGGCCATGGCGTCTATTAATCAGCGCGTCAAAGAAAATAGGGCCGCTGCTTCCACGGGGCTCATTGAGCAAGTACAAGGTTTTCTGAGCCAGCCGCTGGCTCAGCAGCGCGATTGGTCTGGCGTACATGCCTTGGTGGGACGCCCGGGTGCAGGAAAATCTACCGCAATAGCCCGTCTTATAGAACAAACACTGGAGACCGATGCCAACAAGAACTTGATGGTGATTTCACTTGGACACGAGTATCACCAAGACCCCGCGAGCCAGCCCAGCACGGCCATGCTTTCGGACGGAGGGCTAGCCCAGCTCTGTCAGCATGTTGGCGTGGCTTTCTTGCGAGCCAACAGCCTAGAACAACTGACCCGTTTACTTGCCAGGTATCGTCAAAACCATCAGATGTTAATTGATACACCCGCCAATCTTCTACGCGACCAGCAAGCCATGATTTCCCTCGTGGCCGAAAACGAAATTTTACCGCATTTGTGTGTCGCAGCGGATATGTCCCCTGCCGTCCTAGCGCCACTCAAAGACTCCCTGCCTTGGATTATGTCTTCTGTCATCCTGACGCGCTTCGACTTGGCACCCGACCTCGGATCCTTGTTAGATACGTTAGAACTCAATGCGGCTCGACTTTCTGGGGTCAGCGGACATTTGATTGACAAAGATGTCGACTCGCTCGAAAAAATCAATTCAACCAATACGTTAGAGGAATAATCTATATACTTGTTGTTAACAGACGTTGATACTTTTACCTCTATGTCTCAGTCAAATACCACAACAAGCATTCTAGGCATTGCCAGCGGCAAAGGCGGCGTGGGCAAAACCACCGTAGCGGTCAATCTGGCCCTAGCACTGTGTGCGCAAAATTTGCGGGTTGGGTTGTTGGATGCGGACCTAGGTCTGGCCAATTCACAAATTCTATTGGGTGTTAATGCGCCCCTGAACGTCAGTCATGTTTTTGATGACTCCAAGACCGTCGCCGATGTCGCCGTGGAAACACAGCACGGCCTGCTTTTGATCCCCGGCGCCTCTGGAAATCAGTCTCTGGCCAATATTACCTCTGTGCAAGCGCGTTCCCTGATCGATCAGATACTGGAAAGCTTTCCAGACTTGGATGTGCTGCTGATCGATTCGGCAGCTGGACTCTCCAGTGCCAATATGAGCTTTCTCGATGCCTGCTGCATGCGTCTGTTGGTCATGCAGGACGAGCCGGCATCCATCGCCGATGCCTATGGTTTAATCAAACTTGAGAGCCGTAAGGACCGACTTAAGGATCTGTACTTGGTGCCAAACAGGGTCTCTTCAGAGCAAGCGGGCAAGCGTCTGTTCGATAAAATGAATTTGGTTTGTATGAAGTTTCTCGAAGAACCTGTTAGCTATCTGGCGAGCGTTTTACAGGACGACCTGTTTGGCAGGGTGACTCGCAAGCGCGAGACCATCTTAGAGCACTATCCGAGCAGTCCGGCGACCAAGAACATCGCCGAGCTCGCTGCCGTACTCATGACCAAACTAGACCGGATCAATGCGCCTAGCCCAGCCCGGGAGAGGGTCTGAACATGGCCAACATTGACGCCTATGAAGAACAGCAAGATTCGTCCGGCGTTTCCATCGGACAGCATTACACCTTGGTCAAACGCATCGCATTTCATCTGCGCACCCGGTTGCCTGCCAGCATCGCGACCGACGATTTGATTCAAGCGGGTATGGAGGGACTGATTCATGCCCAGCGCGCTTTTGAGCCCTCTCGGGGAATCGAGTTCGAAATATTCGCCAAAACACGCATTCGTGGCGCTATGCTGGACGAGGTTCGACGGATTTCTTATTCCACTCGATCAGCCATCACGATCAAGCGCGAGCAGGATCAGGCTATTTCCGCTCTAAGCAAGGAACACGGACGTGCCCCCAAGAGCGCAGAAGTGGCGGATTATCTTGACAAAGACATTGCTACCTACGAAAAAGAACGGCTCATTGCCGAGGGTGTGGACGTCGTCAGCTCTGACGCGATGCCTTCTGGTTTCGAGGAAGCCAGTGAGTTGGACAGCGGTCCAGATCAAGCACTGGAGAGAGACCAGATGGTGACGCAACTGGCCGACGCCATCGAGCTGTTACCGGAGAGAGCCCGAATGGTACTGGCTCTGTACTACCAAGAAGAAATGAATCTCAAAGAAATTGGAGCGATTTTGGAAGTCAGCGAATCCCGCGTCAGCCAAATCATCTCCGAAACCGCAGGTAAACTGCGGAACTTGATGAGCGAAAGGAACTGACGCGTCGCTGACGAGAGTAAGGTTTTTATCGGTTCGCTGTGCTGACACAGGCTAGGGAAATTACATGGCTTTATTCAAAGGTATTAAACAATCAAAAGAGCGCCAGAAGGCTAAGGCGTTCTATGAGAGCGCGCCCAACCTACCCAACGGTACGAGGGAGACGCGAAAATTACGGTCGGTCCTAGGTAACCGCACATCGGCATTTATTGACATGACATTTATCGACGGCGCCAAGCGCACAGAGGCCTACATCGAGTCAATGAATACTCAAGGCAAGGCGGCAGACAAGCCTAAGGCTCCTTGTTATCGGGAGGTCAGGACCGTCGGCGGCACCGTGTGGGTTTACCTACCTCAAAGCTACTGCGATCAATACTTTACCCTAGGATCCAAGTACCAACAGAGTATCATTACGCCTGCATCGGTGTTCGAAGTCTCAGATACATTAGCCCATGAGATTTCCGAGGCACTGTCGCTGGACCACCAGATTACCCCCCTGCAATTTTTAAACAATGCGACGGGATCTGATGATACCGGGGATGGTGAGTCGGAAGAAACTGATCCCGCCTAAACAATGTTAGCTCTGGGCAGCGTTGAGCTCGTGATCCAGAACCTGCATTAACTGCGCAGCTGGTAGAGGCCGAATGTCTCGATAGCCAGTACCCGCCCAGACGCTTTGAAACTCAGGATTTTCGTGACAACTTGCCCACTGTCTCAGAGCGGCGGTTAATGTGTTTTGTAGAGGGAATTCTAACAGCTCCTTTCCCTGCATCGCGTCGATGAACCGATTTTGAATGGCTCGCGCAGATCGACCAGAAAAAGCCAAAGTGAAGACAGTGTCTCTGGGCTCTTCGTCCAACAGCAATGTTCGATGAGAGACAGAAGCGTTGGTTTCCGGACAGCATAAAAATGCCGTCCCCAGCTGCGCCGCAGTCGCTCCCGCGGACAGAACCCCAGCGATATCCGCGCCGGTCATCAATCCACCAGCAGCAACAACGGGCAGTGATACACATTCCCCTATGGCTCGAACTAACACCAGCACGGTCTGTTCTTGATCAGCCCCTGTACTGCCAAAGCGCCCACGATGACCGCCAGCCTCCCATCCTTGGGCGACAATAAAATTCGCACCGGCGGCTTTAACTGCCTGTGCTTCGGCAACGCAGGTGGCTGTAATGCCTACGCTGATTCCTAGTGCGTGCGCTTTCTCAATAATTGCCACCGGGGGAATGCCAAAATGAAATGTCACCATGGCAGGGCGTTGCTGCCAAACCGGTTCCAGCTGAGTGGCTAAGTCAGGCACATAGGGCAGTGTCAGCGCCGATCCATCCCAACGCCTATCCACAGGTAATGCATTTAGAGACCGCAATGCTGCCTCAACTCGTTCTGGCGGAGGAGATGGAACCTCTGGAAATACAAAAAAATTCGCGTTGATCGGGCCTTTAGTCCGAGCAGCCGCAGACACGAGGGCGTGATCGATGGCTTCTGGTGAGGCGTAGGCAAAGCCGAAACTGCCGACTCCACCGGCATTGGCAACTGCAGCGACCAATTCGGGTGTGTTAAAGCCACCTGCCATAGGTGCCAAAAATATTGGGGCCTTCAGCTGTCGTATATCGATCATGGTCGGTCGCCGTTAGGGCTCGAAATTATTCCACCGTGACTGACTTGAACAAAACAGAGAATTAGTTTTTTTATTCTGAAATCCTTTGTGGAAATTCTGATAAAACTTTATATATTTTTCTTCCATACTTATAAAAGTAGCATTATCGATGTCCTGATGAGACCCAAGAAACCAACAAAAGTTAGTGCCATACCACCAATTCTTAAAAACATATTTGGATTCAAAAATGAAAAAACTATTCCGTGCATCAACCTCCCGACCGTAAATGCTACTCCAGAGAAATAAAGTTGAGTTTGAGGTGCACCTGATAATTCAAGAATAAACATTAAAATTAAGAATAGTGGAGCATATTCAACTAGGTTTCCGTGCCCTCTGATGGACCTTTGAAGAGTTTCGTCATCAACAATCCTGTTGGGTTTGTGAAGAAATTTTGTGACGGGACTTCCTCTGAGGTCGAGAACCCTAAAAGATAGAATTATCATAAATGATGAAAGTATCGTGGCAAATATTAGTGTAACTTCTGGCATGTTTATAAATTCATAATTCTCTGTTTTGTTCTACTCGACAGTTACTGATTTTGCTAGATTCCTGGGTTGGTCAATATCCGTTCCTCTTAACAGAGCAACTTCGTATGAAAGAATTTGTAATGGAATGTTATAGACAATAGGTGTCATGAAGAAATCACATTCTGGCATATGGATTAATTTTCCAGACTTAACATCCATGCTTACAGATGGAT
>Ga0213863_10003616_pt1 | contig 10587 bp, 8 predicted proteins | sample PICome_8_FD_160128 | JGI IMG/M metagenome (GOLD analysis project Ga0213863, IMG submission 160128) | Coastal seawater microbial communities near Pivers Island, North Carolina, United States - PICO497 | ecosystem: Environmental > Aquatic > Marine > Coastal | place: USA: North Carolina | collected... | reverse complement strand
GTTTTTTCCACTAGCACCCTTTCATCCGTTCTCATGGCAAATCAGTCGAAGGGGGCAAAATCGAATACTGGCAATCATTTACCTCTAGCCGAGTTCATGAGCTTCTAAACATTTAATGCCTATCTTTAACCAAAACCATACTTTTTCAAATATTAATCAAATTATACAACTTACTTAATATCTAACATGCGATCTTTTCACACAGAACCTAGTTGTGAGGATTCGATGCATCAGGTACCGGTCAAGATCGGCAGACCTGTGCCGGATGCATCGGACTCACATGCCTTGGAGGCTCATTCTTGCAAAAATGGACTCAGGTCTCTTCCGAAGCAGACTTTTTCCGAGTCCTCGACCAGTACGAGGATGAGTGAGAACCTGCTTAAGGGAACCGAATACATTACCCTGCAAAGAAGTGGACTTCTGGAACTCGAGCGTATCCTGCTGCTATTCTCCAGAAATAATTTAAAGAGGTTAGAAATCTCAAACCGGATCCGTTCCAGAAAGCCGGGAGTAAACCCGATGTATATCCACTCGATGGAAGATATATCCAAAAGAAAATATTCCAATTTCCGACTTTTTGGGGATGGATCAGAATCTCCCCTACGAATTCATCTAAGAAACCGGGGTCGGGAGTTTACCCATGCCATCCCCATTGTTCCTCTACTCAGGGATCCTGCTTTTCTCGGAATTATATATTCCGGCAAGGCAAACTGCCCACCCTCAACCGATATGATCAACGACTGTATCTGTTCCCTTCTGCAACTCACTCTCGATGTGGAGAATGAAAAGTCTTCGATTGAGAAATTGAGCCAGACCATTTCTTCGAGCCAGGAGATGCAACAACTTCTAAGGCGGCCTAGATCCCAGGACCCGAACCGGAAACGGGTGAGGCCAAAGACGACCGGATCCCAAATAATCCGGACCTGGATGAACGCACTCGGGTTTCGAAACCTAATCCCAAAACGAACCCGACTTCAGACCTAAAAGAATTTTCAACAAATTTAACAACCACAACCCAAAACCAAGGATTTTATAACCTGTAAAATATAACCTGATACTTATCTACGAGTAGGTGGACGCCCCTATCTTTCAAAGTGCGTTACCGCTGCAAGGATGCAGCGAACATAATTATCAAGGACGATAAACATGAATTTAGCATTACTATATACTGCTTCGGCAACAGATGCATCAGACACTCTGATTTCTGCACCCGATGCTACCCACATGAGTTTGGACACTTGTTTTCAAAACAGGTCCCGTTCAGTTCTCATGGGGAAGGCGCTTGGCTTCCATACGGAAACCGGGAGGAGTATCCATGTCGTGATATCCAAAGTAGATCATACCAAACCTTTTAAATCTCCTGTCTTTCAAGAAGAGCACAGGAAACATTCTCAGAGCCTGGGACTTGTAGCCAAGATCCTCAGGACTAACTCAAAACAAACACCCAATTATAACCAATATTCATAAATATTTATACCTTTCCCGATAAGCAGTCGTAAAACCTTACGATCACAGGATGTGAAGCTTATCTAAAAAATAAATAATCAAGGAGGATTAAAAATGCCAATAGTAGTAAACAGTAATGCTTCGGCCACAGAAGCATCATTCAACCTTAGCCGTGCAAACGACGCTTTACGCAAGAGTTTGCAAAAATTATCAACGGGCAAACGAATCAACTCGCCAGCGGATGACGCCGGTGGACTCGCCGTTGCCTATAAACTTAGCTCTACGATCAAGCGTAGTTATGCTGTCGTACAGAACGCACAAAATGCACTGTCATACTTACAGGTGCAAGATTCTGGACTCAAAACAGTGGGTAATATTCTGGACCGTATGTCCGAACTTCGGGTCATGGCCCAAGACATCACCAAGAATGCGGGTGATATCGAGAATTACTCCAAGGAGTTTTTGGAGCTTCAGTCTCAACTTAACCAGATCAGCCGGGAAACCTTTAACGGTATTAGTCTCTTCGCTACGGAAACTTCACATGTGCAAACTGGTGAATTACCTGCAGGGGTTTCCGACTCCGATCTCAGAGTAGATGGTACCTTTGCCTACACTGCCAATGACGGCACCGCGGTTCAGTATGACAAATTCGGTCGTACTTTTTTCTCCCATCCATCCGGACAGGCTACAGACGGGAGCATATCGCTTAATGTAGTCAACCTACAATTTGTACTTTCGATTGGTACTCTTGATGTCAATCGTACCCTCGACATCGATTTGGGTGGTTTACAAAACATTGACCCTACCGCAGACGGCACAGGCGTTGGTTTAGCTGGTACAGCTGGGGTACCACCAGCTGGGGTAGGTGCGGGAGCTGCAAGTTCTAGAGATCATCATGCAACTGACATAGTTGCTGGTGGTAATAAACTGACTGTTAATAATGCTGCAATACCCGTAGATGATACTGGTTTAGCAGGTCGGTACACAGATGGAGCTGCTGATGCTGATGTGGATACTTCGGGTATCAATAGCAATGGTTTCATTACAACCATATTGGATGTCGATGTTGGGCAATTCACCGAAGCTATTGAAAGACTGGCAGACATGCGTGCAGAAAACGGTGCCGAACAGAACCGGGTAATGAATACAATCAACCTTCTCCAGACCAATGTCACCAATTTGGAAGCGGCACATGGTAGAATTATGGATGCTGACATTGCCATGGAGTCCACCCGATTTGCCCGTCAAAATGTATTGGTCCAGGCAAGTGCCTCAATGACGGCTCAGGCCAATCAGTTGACTAATATCGCCCTCACTCTCCTCCAGTAATCTGGAAATAAAGTAGAGTCAAGGAGGACACGTCATGGAACTTACCAATTACAGCTTTTTGCAATCGAGGAACGACTACATGTCAACGATTGCCGAGCGCAAAGTAACCGCCGATCGGATCGCAACCGGTAAACGCCTGGAGAATGCAGGCGAAGATGTCGGAGCGATTCATCAGGCTGCCTATCAACAAACCGAATTACGGGTCGACCGTCAGTCGATTGTAAACTTACAAAACCTACGAAGTTTTCTCTTCGCTCAGGAAAACAGCCTCAAAAGAGTGCATGAGATGTACGACAAAATGGAGATACTTGCGATCAAGTCAGCCAATCCCATGACCTCACAGACTGATCGTGAAGATTATGAGATCGAATACAAAGCATATCAAAAGCAACTGGATGAGATCATGAAGTCCCGTTACAATGGAAAGCTGTTATTTAGTTCCACCGAAATGTGCGGGTCACCCGCTGATGTTGCAATGGAAGCATTGGATGCCTCTAATAGCTTTCGTAGGTTTCATAACCAAGGAGGAGCCGAAACCGTTAGGGCTCAAGTGGTAGAAACCGGTTCACCATCGGGGACCATGTCCTTTCGGGTGAATTCTGGTACAGCTGGAGACACCTATAGAATCTGGATGGGAGACATTTGTGTATTCAGTGCAGGTCCAGCATTCAATGGAAGCACTGCAGAGCTATATGAAGAACTCCCCAGTGGCGAATTTGTTGGGAAGAATTTCAATACCCATAAATGGGATAATGATACGGATCGAAACAACCAAGCGGTTACCGGACCTTTCTCCTACAGCTATGATAAAGACACCATTGTTATCGAAAATAATAAACCCAAGACTGTAACGAAGACAGTTACTGTCACTGCAGATAAGCCAAATTTCGCCTACTCCGGCAATGGTTGGAGAACTCATAAATCAGCAAGTACAGGGGATGATGACCTATTTGAAGTAACCTTTGGCCCAGGAGTACAAACTACTTACAAGGTTACTTTGGGTGCCAGTAATGATCAGGATGGAGACGGTGTCTCCGATTACAACCCCTATGATGCTGGTACCAGTTTGTATACCAATGTGATAACCAACGATTTACCGGATGACTTCGATCGTACCGAAATGACCCTGCAACTTGAAACCAATACCATTGGAGTAATCTACGAAAAATACGACGCGGCCAACGGCGTAAATGATGATTTTACCCAGCATTGGGAAAGCGGACAATTACTTGTCGATGATGCTGGAAGACCGATGAACTCAAAGCACCAGGTCCTTAATGGCACCCAGGCAATCGATCCTGTCACCGGCCTTCCCAAAACCGAAACCAAGAGAATCGGTGGCACCAATAGAGTTCTGCCGGTAATGACCGGACTGCAAGATCAAATATCGGATTCTGCAGCCGAATTCACTCCCACTCCATTCATCAGATACATTCCAAAAGACCGGCACGGAAACAATATTGAGTTGAAACCAAAGGGATTCGATCGATTCGAAGATAGTGACTTTTCCTCAGCTGTGAATGCAAGGGATGCAGTCGACAAGATGAGAGGAAATGAAGCAAAAAAGTACTTTGGTGAGATGAAATGCATCGTGGAAAACAGAATTGGTTCTCTTGGTTCAGAATACAAGCGAGTGGACTCCGAAATTCGGGCCCTTGAAAATCAAATCACCCATGGGGAAATGGCACTCGGCCGGATTACAGATGCCGATATGGCCAAGGAAGCAACCGAGCTTGCCCGAAACAACTTACAGTCTGAATTAGCCACCCAAGTGATGGCCAATTCATCCAGACTCAAGGATGTGTTAATCCCACTCACCACTGATCACTTCCGCGGGGCTGCTCTCAGTGCCAGCCTCTGATTCGTTCATAATAAATAATTACGAAATACTACTTATCTACATCTTATGCCTTTAATCATCCAAAGTTCCAAGTGCGCTACCCCGCAACTTCGACATCACTCGATCACCAATCGTAAGTTGATCGATAAGATGCCGGGCATCCTGGAGAAATATTTCTCCGGGATCGGGAAAGGTGACATCGGTGAACCGGAGGATCAAGGCAATGAAAATCTAAAAACTAGCTCACCCCCTACCTCAAGTTTACTTGCACCGTCTGGAGATCAGGCCCCTGTGCTTATATCCACGAAGTCGGACCAGAATCAAACCCTACTCAACCTAGCCTAAGCACCGCTCAACTTTAAAACTTATTCATCCATGATCACGCACCACCAAGTATTACACTCCGGGCTTTCTCCTTCGAGAAAAAGCCAGTGTGATCAGGTGCATCGAGACGACCAGAGACGAAAACCAAGCATTCCCATCCGGTACCGACAATCCACTCATTCCTGTTTCTCACGCCATCAAGCCTCTGAGTCTACGGAGAGTGCCCTTCCAACCCTTTTTCCCCATTCAATTTCAAATCATAGTTTTATACTTTTCTCAGACCCTAGTTCCCTAGCACTTGAAGCGAACCGTCTGAAAATTTCACCCACCTCTTTCCTTTCATGATCACGCATCTACATCAAAAGATATCACTTTCCTGCCGAAGGGAAAGATGCCAGCGTGTTCATCCACCGGGGGGATACCATGAGTTCGCTGATCCCAACCCGGATTACTCCAGTCCCAATTTACTACTAGAAAATCCGAGGCGATGTACGCTGTGGCAAGTACTGCATCCCCTCACCTTCTTACCTTACCTGTCTTCCGTCCCAAATTATTGGACGAAGGAGGTAAGCCGATCGTCTCTTTCGATGAGCGCGAGGCATTCGCAAACTCATCCCTGGAATGGGACGGTCTCCTTTCTCAAATTTATATTAAATATTAACCCAATAACCAGGAGGATCCGAGTGGCCTGAGTCATACCATGCAGTAATCCGGTAACGGATTAAAACAAGCTGAATCAACCGTATGAATTCACGCAGATTATTTATCATAACACTATTAAGTAACAAGTAAATCCCAGCAACACACCTTGCTGCTCAAATATCCATCTGGATACCTGCCCCATGCAATACCTATGACTGCTCCTTTGCTATATGTGCTCATGCACATGGTTTTGGAAAAGTCTCGGTGTATTCTGCACGGTGACTTGTTTGATCTATCCAAAAAATTTTAAAATCATGTTTCATTTTATCCATACTAATTCCCATAATTTTGCACCCCCCCGTGCAAGCCAGATGGGGTTATGTTTGCTAGTCGGGTCCGACGGCATGTGCTCTCAATCAGGGAAGCGTCATCCAAGAAAGCTGGTTCCAGACAAGCATAGGAAACTCGGTTTTATCACCTCATATTTAGGCAGAAAGAAGCGCCCCAAAGAGGATGCACTATCCTTATTCAAACCAAATAACCGATCCTTTCTTTCTCCGGATCCCTTTCAAAAATATCCAGGTTCTCAAGCGGAACCTGGCAGTTCAATAACCAAAATTTTAAATACGAATACTTAAGAAATAATCACACTCAAACCATAACCAGAGCCTAACCATTGGCATCCACTTCACCACAATCAGAAAAAACTATAATCTAATTTTGTATAAATTACATCAGCGTGCATACGCATGCATAGTATCAACCATTTAATGAAAAATAAAAGACAGCGATTTTCAAGCCCGAATAGCCAAAGTATTCGGTCTCAGATCCTGTCATCCACCTACCTTAAACCACTACCAAGACATACCATGGGAATCTCAATCAATACCAATATAGCCGCCACTCGTGCCGGCTTTTACCTAGCCAATAATCACCAAGCGATGCAAAAGAGCTTGGACCGCTTATCCAGTGGAAAGAGGATAACTGAACCGTCGGATGATGCCGGTGGATTGGCGGTATCGATGAAGATCGAAAGCCTAATTAAAAGACTTCGGGCAACCTCTTACAATGTATCCAATGCGGTCTCCCTACTACAGGTTCAGGATGGAGTACTCGCCACCGCAGGAAAGATTGTTTCCCGAATGGGAGAACTTAAGGGTATGCACAGTGATGTTACCAAGAATGATTCCGACCAGGCAGCTTATGACAGCGAGTTTAATGACCTACAGGGACAACTCTGGGATATAGCCCAGACCAAATTCAACGGTATTCGCGTTTTTGGTGACTACGACGCAGAGGACGGCATCAGAGGAGATAAAGTTTTCGATACCGATGATCAGGATCCAGCAGTAACCTTGGAGCTTTTTACTACCGAAGACGGAAGCTCGGGCCCATCCGTATTGGTTCAACAAAGCTTATTGCTTTCTGGCCTTTCACTGAATGCACAGAATGTCAATGATCCAACTGAGGAGTACGACCCAGTTGCCTACGATGATGCTGCCGCCAATCCAGCTGCAAACGCTGCCGGTGTCACTCAAGACGGGACCTTTTCCCTTGCAAGCAGCGACCCGACTGACGCGGCCAAGATCTTTTCTCTTGGGGATGTGAATAACATGCTTTTCACCGAGGCTCTTCAGAACATTGCCACCATGCGTGCCAGCAATGGAGGGATGGTTAAAAATTTACAGTACACCCTAGATAACATCGAGACTCAGATCATCAACCACCAGGCAGCCAATGGCCGAATCATGGATGTCGATGTTGCTCGTGAGAGCTCGAACTTAGCGAAGCAACAAGTACTCGTTCAATCTGCGGCCAGTATGACTGCCCAGGCAAACCTAATCAACGATGTGGCCCTGATGCTCATCCGGGGGAATTAAGATGCCGAACTTAAGCAATACATTTTCACCGGGGTTCCGCTTCCCCCTCTTGAACAAGCGGATCGAAAGACAAGGACGTCAATCGAACTCATAAAACAAAACAACCCAATAACAATCAAGGAGGATTAATATCATGGGAATCTCAATCAACACTAATGTAGCCGCCACTCGTGCCGGCATGTATCTCGCCAGTAATCACGCCAACTTACAGAAAAGCTTGGACCGCTTATCCAGCGGCAAGCGAATCACGGAACCCGCAGACGATGCCGGTGGACTCGCCGTCTCCATGAAGCTTGAGCATGTCAGTAAAGTGCTAACTGGGGCATCACATAACATCTCCAACGCCATTTCATTCCTGCAAGTGCAGGATGGAGTCCTGAACACCGCAGGGAAAATCGTCACCCGCATGGGCGAACTCCAAGGTATGGCCACGGATGTCACCAAGAACTCATCCGATATCGATAATTACGAACTCGAATTCAATGATCTTCGGGAACAACTTAACGAACTCACCAAAACAGAATTCAATGGTATTCGCTTGTTTGGTGACTGGCAGGCAGACATTGCAGTTCCAGCAGTAACCGCAGCCAACAATATTTTCGGTACAGACGATGCCCATGCAGGGGTCACTCTAAATGTTATTATCAGTGAAGATGGAACCACCAATGTTCCAGTCCACCGAGCACTTTTAGGTTCTGCCCTAATGGTAAATCAAGCCGGTACTATTGGAGATCCTGCCACAGCTATTGCATTCACCGATGACGGTGCAGTGAAAGTTGGATTAATCAAGGATCCAGCAACGGCAGACGCTCTGTCATTGGATCCAGCTGACGCCACTCCTTTCACCGCCGCTGCCTTCACTCAAGCGCTTGAAAATATTGCCACCCTAAGAGCAACCAATGGGGGCCAGGTTCAGCGCTTGATGTATGCCCAGGCAAATGTCGACACCCAAGTCAGCAACTTAATCGCAGCCAATGGCCGGATTGTGGATGTCGATATTGCACAAGAGTCTTCGAACCTCGCAAAGCAACAAGTACTGGTCCAGGCATCCGCCGCCATGACCGCTCAGGCGAATGTAGCCAATGATGTCGCCCTGATGCTTCTGCAATAAGAGCCAAATCAATTCATACGACAAGGAAGTCAAAACAACCCAACCCAATAACAATCAAGGAGGATTAATACCATGGGAATCTCAATCAACACCAATGTAGCCGCCACTCGTGCCGGCATGTATCTCGCCAGTAATCACGCCAACTTACAGAAAAGTTTAGACCGCTTATCCAGCGGAAAAAGGATAACCGAACCTGCGGATGACGCCGGTGGGCTCGCGGTCTCGATGAAACTTGAGCATGTCAGTAAAGTTCTAACCGGGGCATCGCACAATATCTCTAACGCCGTGTCTTTCCTGCAAGTTCAGGATGGAGTTTTAGACACCGCCGGAAAGATCGTCACCCGTATGGGCGAACTTCAGGGCATGGCGACCGATGTTACCAAAAACTCTACTGACATCGATAATTACGAACTCGAATTCAATGACCTTCGAGCTCAGCTCTATGATCTGACTCAAACAGAATTCAATGGAATTCGACTTTTTGGAGATTGGCAGGCTGATGGTGCAGCCGCTGCCAGATCGGCAGCAAACAATGTTTTCGGCGGTGCGACCGGTCAAACACTAAGCGTTATCATCAGTGAAGATGGAACTACCAATGTTCCAATCGACAGAGCTCTTTTGGGTGGTGCGTTACAAGTTAATCAAACTGGTGCCGCTTCCAATGGCAGTGTGATGGGAGCTGCTGGAGCAGATATTACCGGTTTAATCAGGGATCCAGCATTTGCTGATACTCTATCGATTCTTGATCCTAATGATCCAGGCGGAGGTACTGCCTTCACTGCAGCTGCATTTACTCAGGCACTTGAAAACATTGCCACCTTACGGGCCACCAACGGGGGCCAGGTCCAGCGCTTGATGTATGCCCAGTCCAACGTGGACACCCAGGTCACTAACCTGACTGCAGCCAATGGACGCATCATGGATGTCGATATCGCCGCAGAATCTTCGAACCTCGCGAAGCAACAAGTACTCGTACAGGCAGCAGCTTCAATGACCGCACAGGCCAATGTAGCCAACGATGTCGCCCTGATGCTGCTTCGATAAGCGCTCAATCATTACCCAAGACAAGGAAGTCACAAACCAAACAACCCAATAACAATCAAGGAGGATTAAAATTATGGGAATCTCAATCAACACCAATGTAGCCGCGACTCGATCCGGCATGTATCTCGCCAGTAATCACGCCAACTTGCAAAAGAGTCTGGACCGCTTGTCCAGCGGCAAGCGAATCACCGAACCCGCCGACGACGCCGGTGGACTCGCGGTCTCCATGAAGCTTGAGCATGTCACCAAGGTCTTGACCGGGGCATCGCACAATATCTCTAACGCCGTGTCTTTCCTGCAAGTACAGGATGGAATTTTGGACACCGCCGGAAAGATCGTTACCCGCATGGGGGAACTCCAAGGCATGGCCGCAGATGTCACCAAGAATTCTTCTGACATCGATAATTACGAGGCCGAATTCAATGATCTTCGAGAGCAACTCTATGATCTCACTCAAGCTGAATTTAATAACATTCGCTTGTTCGGGGATTGGAATGCAGACGGAGCAAACCCTGCTAGATCTGGAACTGCTTTTGGTGCAGCAGAGACACTGAGCGTGATCATCAGTGAAGATGGAACTACCAATGTGCTGATCGAAAGAGCTCTTTTGGGCGGTGCATTAATGCTTGATAATACAGGTGCTACTTCCGTCGGAGGTGTAATGGGTGCAGCAGGTGCTGCAATTCCGGGCTTAATTAAAGACCCAGCATTTGCTGATGCGGCTACCCTAGAAAATACGGGTGCAGCATCGACTCATTACACTGCAGCCGCATTTACCCAGGCGCTTGAAAATATCGCAACCCTTCGAGCCACTAACGGTGGGCAGGTTCAGCGCTTGATGTATGCCCAGTCCAACGTGGACACCCAGGTCACTAACCTGACTGCAGCCAATGGACGCATCATGGATGTCGATATCGCCGCAGAATCTTCGAACCTCGCGAAGCAACAAGTACTGGTACAAGCATCCGCTG
>Ga0213863_10003609_pt1 | contig 10597 bp, 5 predicted proteins | sample PICome_8_FD_160128 | JGI IMG/M metagenome (GOLD analysis project Ga0213863, IMG submission 160128) | Coastal seawater microbial communities near Pivers Island, North Carolina, United States - PICO497 | ecosystem: Environmental > Aquatic > Marine > Coastal | place: USA: North Carolina | collected... | reverse complement strand
AGAAACCAATGCCCGATTTATCACTTTTAATCCAGCAGGAACTAAAATGTATCTTGGTGGAGTTGTTAATAATACCATATATCAATACAGTCTCAGTAGTGCATTCGATCTTGCCGGGGCATCAGTGTCTAGAGATACAAGCAAGACATTCACTATTACTAATAATTCTCCTGGCACAGCGAGCGTCAGTTTAAATGGAATGATATTTAATAATGATGGTACAAAAATGTATATCACTAACTCCGATAGGATTGAGCAATATAGCCTATCAACTGCTTACGATATATCAACTGCTAGTTATGACTCTATAAATGTTGTTGTTACCACAGGCGATTTTCCAACCGACACCAAATTTAACAGCGATGGAACTAAACTATTTATTATAGGTACATCTACTGACTCGGTTCATCAATATAGCCTTTCAACCGCATATGATTTAAGTACAATTTCTTATGATAGTATTAGTTTTAGCGTATCAGGAACCATCTCCAATCCTAGAAGTTTAAACTTTAATAATGATGGTTCAAAAATGTATATCAGTCATCTGAGTGGTGGGGCGATATATCAATGGACTACTAGTGGAACCAACATTGTGTATGATACATCTGAAACTTGGGTTAACGGCACAAATAACAACGAACACGCAACTCTCCAAGAAGCACTAGGGGCTCAGTCATTTAACAGAATGGACAAAGCACAACTCCAAGCAGTCACAGATCCAAACCACTATGTTCTTGGAGATACTCTTGACCTTATGATTGCGCCGTATGCGGCCTCTGGAACATCTCCACTATCAGATGGTGTTACTATTGGATATCAGGCAGATGCATTGATAAAACAAGCAATCAATGGTACTGATTACGAAGCAGAGTTTCCAGCGACAAACAAAGTAAAGATCAAATCTCTTGCATCACAAAATTTAAAAATAAGAATTATATAATATAAATAGTAGAAAGAAATTAGAGGAAGCATAAAATGCCAGTAAACTTTCCGAATTCGCCTAGCGATAATCAAACCTTTTCATCTAGCGGCCGTGTGTATAAGTACAACGCAACAAAAGGGGCATGGAAAATTGTCACTCCAGCAACTACAGTCACTGATGTTTCAGACCTAACCGACAATACAAATTTATTAGTTGATAATTATTCTGAATTAACAGGAAATATCAATTACACTGGAAGTGTCTTGACAAACAAACCCACTATTCCAGCAGATGTTGGAGATCTAACAGATACTGGTGGATTGCTCGGCGGTGGTGGCGGAGGCGGTGGTGGTCTTTCCGCATCAATAGTAACTGGAACAACCCAGACAGCAGTATCTGGAAATCAATACATATTGACAAATGTTGCAACAACTACAGTAACATTACCATCATCAGCAAGTCTTGGAGATAATATTGGCATTGTTGTCGCTAATGACTTGCTTACAAATGTAGTTGCAAGAAACGGCCATAAAATCATGGGGTTGGATGAAGATTTAACTCTTGATGTTGCTGATGTTGCTGTTGAACTAATTTATGTAGACTCAACACTAGGATGGAGAACAATCTAATGGCCAGATTAAGAAAATTTTTAGGAAGCTCTGGGGCTGATATCGGAACATTCGAGAGTGATGTTTTAGACACCGAAGCAGGTGTCGGCGGAGCAGGAGCAATTGGTGAAGAAAAAAATGGCTATATTACTCCAAATCAAACAAAAAATAGAGCAGATTTTCCAGAGTTATTTTCAAAAATCGGCCACAATAAAGTGACTAAATCACAATTGATAGATTCTTCCCTAGTAAAAAGAAAATATCGTCCATCTCATATTGCAACAGATGGGGCTGGAACTTGGGTAATTGGCCTAGACGGAGTAAATGCATCGACAGCAACATCCACAGATATTACTGTAGCAAATCCAACATGGACATTGCACGAAAATGTTGCAACCAGCGATACAAACTATAATAAAGTGCGCGCTAGATGCGTGGGCGTATCGTATGGTATGTCTGAATTCGATGATAATTATTATTTTGTTGCAATGTATCGGATTAATAGCGACTTCGATGGTGGATTTAACCCAAGAGACTATATTGCAAAATATTCAACAGATGGAGTTACATGGACAACTGTAACTTTAGGAATGGGTAATGAGAGCGTAAATTGCTTTCGATGGGTGAAACTAACTGCCACAGAGGACGGCGGGTTTTGGCTTTGGCACATATATAATAGCAGTTCTATGTGGTATAATAATAGTGCATTCACAGGGTATTCAGGTTTGAATAGTTTGGGTGACCCTGTGACTCAAATATTCGATATTGCTTCTGGTCTGGCGTCCAACGGAACTTGGTATTCTGTAGCCGTCGGGTTAGAAAAGCGTAATACCGCATCAAGTCATGGATATATAGGAGCTCGAGGAGCCTCTGGCAACTTTAATGGGTGGTCTAATGTAACATCAAATCCATTTTATCAAACTACCAATCACGGTTCGTCATATCCAGTAACGGTTGATTACGGAAACGGCAGATTTATGTATGCTGGAACAAGAGGGGTCTTGGCATATTCTACAGATACGCAGTCATGGACACAATTAGAAAGTGGAACCAATGATGATATAACAAAATTAAGATATTTGAATGGAGCATGGATATATTTGACAAGGAAGGGTAGAGTTTCAGTTTCTTTGGATGATGGAATCTCTTGGGCTCCAGTTGCAATGAATCGACCAGAACGTATTAAAGATGTTGTATATGATAGTGTTGGAAATCGTTGGCTATTTTTAACGGGCGATCGCGGCGGAAAACTTTTGGCTGTTAATAGTTTTACAGATAACACGCAAGTTTTTTCTGATGATTTCGACACTAGTACGCAGTTTTATATTGCAAGTTCAGTAGAAACAAACTTCACAATTAATGGAATTCCAACAGGAACATCTAAAGCACATATTAAATCTTATGTAAAGGCAAGCTAAAAATGGCAAAACTCTCTAATATCAACCAATCAAAACTACCAATAGGAACTATTAGGAAAAAGTCTCCTGGCCCCGAAGGATTAGGAAACATTTCTGCATCTATAACAGATAAAGAAGGCACTTGGTTGGAAGCAAATAAAATATATTCTAAATCGCAATATCCAGAGTTTTCTAATTACTTGGGAGATATTGGTGCAACTCCATTTACATCCCAAACAGCTCCAACCACAGACACTTACGCTAATATAATTGTCGATGGACAAAAAGTGATGATAATGGCAGCTGGAGATAGAATTGTCTCGACTGATGGCGGAACTACTTTTGCAAACGGCGACCATGGTAGCACTGGAGAATTTGATGTTATTGGGTGGGATGGTTCTAATGGTATTGTAGTAGTCGGGCCCCACAAAAACGCAAGGTACTCCACAGATAAAGGAAAAACTTGGACGAATTGTGATTTTACTGGAACAATTCTTGAAGGCAAATCATCTAGTGCTGACGATTTTACAGGAATTGCCTATGGAAATGGTGTTTGGGTGGCGACTTACTATGATTCCACAGGGGTAATATATTCAACAGATGGCGGAGCAACTTGGACAGATGCAACAGTTCCAAATCCTTACAGCTTTATACACGGTGTTGGTTTTGGAAATGGAGTTTTTATCATATCTCGCAGAGGTGATGATAGACTATCAGCTAATCGTTGTTGTATTATGAGATCTACTGATGGAATCAATTGGGAAGAAAAGTTCACAGGTTCTGGAAGTGACGCAGATAGAATTACTGGGCAAAGTTATGGCCTCAGTAACGGTGTAAAATATGGTGGCGGCGTTTGGGTAGTTCTACATAAAGGAATAGTGTTTAGAAGTACTGATGATGGAGTGACTTGGACAAAAAGTTCGCAAAAATATGGCCAAATCAGCGGCGGTGGTCTGGGCAATTGGTTTGGAGTAGAGCATTTTTATCATCCAAACACAGGGCATATGTGGGGTGGATATGACTATGGAAACATTATACCTTCAGGCGGCGTTCACAAATCCTTTGCTTACATGAATCCAACACAAAGTACTTCAGGAATACCTAGTAAAGTCACTTTAGTTGGATATTGGAATTCCCATTATTATTTATGGGAGGGAAGTACTACATATGTAAGCGCAGACCCTACTGCAGCTTCCCCGACATTCACTAACACCGGCAAGGTTACAATATACGATACAGATGATGTAAATAGCAGACAGGCAAGATTTTATATAGATCCAATCCAAAATATGCCGTTGGTAGTAAGTCCAGAAGGAATGTCATGGTCTAATGACCATTGGGCAACTAAAACATCAATTGGTTGGGGTTCAAATGGTCTTCCAGCAAACAAAAAATTGGGTGGAATTGCATTCAATCCAGCGGCCGGAGCGGGCCAACCAAAATATATGCTACCCCTAGAGAGCGGATATATTGCCCACAGTATTGATGGAACAACTTGGACTTCAATAGACTTAACCCCTCTTTTAGTCGGCAGCAGTACGACTACTTGGCGGGCAGCAGCATGGAATGCTGCTGCTGGTTTGTGGATGGTTGTTGGAACGAATCAATGGGTTGCATGGTCATCAGATGGAACTAACTGGACAACAAAAGAAATGCCACCAGCAAAGGATGGTTCTGATTGGGGTTCTAATTATATTGACCAGAAATATATACCATACAATCAAGATATAATACATGTTCAAAACCAAAACGAGCGAGATGCGTTGATGCTAGACGCAAACGGAAATAAGAAAAAACTAGCAACATCTTCCACTCTTGTATGGGCACCAAATATGGATGCCAATAAAGTTTATTACCCACAGGATGGGGGCAATAATAATTGGGATACAATAAATATATATAGACGAGATTTTGTTGATGTTGCGTCTGATGGAAATAAATTTGTATTTGTTAGTAGCTCTAATTCACAATTTTGGGAAACAACAGATTGCACTTCGTTTACCAGTAAAAATCAAAGATTGAACTCAGATTATCCAAGAATTAAATGGGAACCTGATTTAGCTAAATGGGTATATTGGGATGCAAGAGGCAATTACGATAGGTATGATAAAGTACCTATGCTATCCGATGATTTAGAAGAATGGGAATTATTATCATCTCCTTCTTTTAAAAGAGGCTCTTTTAGTCACGGAAAATCATTTACATATGAGAATGGAAAATTCATCTTAACCAGTACTGACAGTTCGGCGTTTACTATATCATGGTCAGACGATGGATTGACATGGAAAGTTGGATATGGTCAAGGAAAATGGAATGCGAGATATTATCCAAAATATATATGGTGGGATTCTACACAAAATTTATATGTCGGAATTCCTACTGAAGGCTGGATAATGACCTCTCCAGACTTAAAGTCTTGGTCTTATCAAAAATCAGACGAATATGGTCAAATTTTTGAAAATGCTTGGAGTAATGACTATACGATGCAGAATTGTTTACCATTAGACAATGGAGAAGTTTGTATAGTTGGAAATTATAGTTATGCCACAGTAGTAAAATCACTCGACTGGACAAAACAGGGAAGACTCGATTATCATGTTGGAGCAACTACAAATATTTCTTCCGACGGATACAATAGAATCAGAAAAATAAACAATAAATATTATGCCTGCAACAGTAGCAGCGTACCCCTCTTAGTTTCCGATGATTTGATAAATTGGAAAAAAAGATTTATACCGCATTCATTTCATGTTTATGATATCAGTGCTAATGCAGATTATTCAACATGGGTTCTTGCATGTGGCACTGGCACATTAGTGGAATTTACAAAAGATCCTTGGGATGATGATTGGAATTTTTATACTCATGGAAAAGTGATCACGCGGCCCTCTACTTGGCAAAGCCAATCCGTTTTTACATATGTTGACCCAGACGGAAACTTTAGAATAAGTGTAGCTGGCGCGATTATTGATCCATCAGACGGAACTATGAAGTATACTAACAAATCTTCCCATTATGGACAAATGTTTAGTGGTGGTGGAGTTGTGGTTTCTAGATCATCTGGTAGTTATAATAGAACAACTCGTATTCAAAAATTTGATGATAATAACAACTTAGATCAGCAAACCCACAATGTTGATTTGGTAAATGTTGGCGATAATGGAAAAGGTAGTCAATATGCACTAAACAACCAAGATTCAGGAAATTATGTTAGTTTAGAGGCAGCTGCATACGATTCGAGTACAGATACTTGGTTAATATCTACAAGTGAAAGTGGGAAAGTCTGGAAAAGTACAGATAAATTTTTATCCATGTCAATGGTAAATAATGGCTCTTCGCCATTTTCTATTACATATCTACATGGCCAAAACGCACGATCAATGTGTAGTAACAACAATGGAAAGTTTTTTGCACTTGTTCCTCATAGCTCAAATACAAATTTGACACAAGTTCATGTATCAACAGATGCTGGAGAATCTTTTTCATCAGCGGGAACTCCAGACCCAACTGGGGCAAGCTTATATTTCATAACATATCAAAACAATAAATTATTCGTAGGTAGAAATAGTAGCAAATTATATAGCAGCACTGATGATGGAGTTACTTGGACAGACCATTCTGAAACAATGGGAACAGGAAAAAATCTCTACGATGTACAATGGGATTCAGTAAACAATGTATATCTTCTACAGGGAAATAATGCTATTTGGACTTCTGCCGATCTATCAACTTGGACTGAACATACACCAGATGTTGGTGGAGACACTTTAAGTATAAGAAATTTCCTTACATCTGGAGGAAACTGGCTCGCCATCGGCACATCACATGGATATATTTCTCACGATCAAGGAAATACTTGGAGAGGAATTACGACACCATATTCAAATATGGGAGATGTTATCTTTCGCCCGACCGACTCAAAGTTTTACTGCTTCAACGATTCTGGAAAATTTTGGAAAATTACAGATAGAGCAAGCGCGGATTTCAAAACAAATGCATCAGATAGAGGTAATGTTGGTGGTGCAATTACCAGAGTAGAATATGATGCTGGAACAGATACATTTGTTGCGGTTGGGGGTAGTGGAAAAATTTACTATTCTACAAATGGTGGATCGTCTTGGTCAACAGTTACTCTTGCAGAGTTCAATGGCGATTTAAATGCAGTGACATTTGATGGAACCAAGTGGTATGTAGCGGGAAATGATGGAAATTTATTTCATAGCACGAATTTAACTAATTGGACAAAGGCAGACACCGGCGTTACATCTCACTTCGAAGAAATGAGTTCAGATGCAAATCTGTTGGCAGTGGGTGGCACTGGCGGCGCTATATTCACTTCAACGGATGTTCAAGGAACAGAATATTCTGACCTATATGACGCAACAACGGAGTTTATGATTCCAGAATTAGTGGAAACCAACGCTTCTACAACTACTGAAACAAAAAGTAGATTTCAGTTGTTAAGTGTTGGGATGTTAAACAGACACCCATCACAACAAAACACATATGAAAACAGCTATAACTATCATATATGGAGACTTTATAAAATAGATGATGTAGATGGTGTATATGAAATGCTACCAAATACTTCTGATCCATATGCGGCTCATAGCGCGGAGGCCACGGTTGCTATAGTTCATCCAATTCACAACATTATAGCATTTTCTGGAAATGGATATTTGTCTGCCAGGAGATTTGATTTAGAAAATGGTTATGGAGATTGGTTGAATAGTTATATTAGTAGCACCAGCTATTGGCGAGATAATACAGGTTCTTCATTAAAAAGCACCCATTGGACTCCAGATGGAAGATATATGATTTCTGAGAGCTCAGGGCGTTATGGGCAAATAACATATGCGGAATTTGACATTAATTTAGGATTTCCATATAATTCATCTTATATTAACTGCCCAAATCATAGCAACATATATTCAATGAAATTCCATCAAGATGGTGCTCATTTTTGTGTAGCAGGGAATAATGGAATTGAAATTTGGTATTATGATGGAAATTGGGATAATGTTTCTCTTAGGAAATTCACAGTTCCATTTACAAGATTAACAAACGCTTCTGGATTTGCGGCACACGATGTTGAATGGCATCCTTCTGGAAACTATCAAATTCATGTAACAGGAAACTTTACATATGGTTACAGGGTATACAGATTTAATGAAAATCCATCGTTTGAAAGCGACCCAACAAATAGTTCATATTGGGGATCAGTCGAGTCGATAATGAGTAATAGTAATTTAGGACAAAGCAATGCGCCAAATTCTGGCACGGATAAAATATTTATTTCCCCAGCAGATGATGATATCGAAATGGGAACAAGACATAGGTCAGTTATGAATAGATATTCTGGATATGCGCCTTCGTTTACTTCTACTCATCTTTGTTGGGATAACGGAGATAGGCTTCAAGATCTGTTGCACTATGGAAACAACGCAGGAAGTACCGTGAGAAGGCGTTATGAAGATCATTCAGGAAGTACATATATGCAAATGGGTGGATTTTTGACAGACGGTGGCGCGGTGTGGTGCTATCGGGAGTCTGCTGGTGACCATCTAACGACTGGAAATGACGATTGGCCATTCGTTGTAGAGGTGTGGGATCCTCTAGGTAGAGGTCCAGTATCAGATGATATAGAGCCAGTAGACATGTCTCTTGCGGGCCCATCATCAGTTACAAATATATCTCACGGATTGCCTACATATCAACCTAATAAATTTATTTCGGGAACAAATTCTGCAGCAAATGTCAGAATAAAGGGGCCCACTGTTAGCAGAAGAACTTTTGGAGATCCAAAGGATGTAAATTCTGGTTCATTAATTAAAAATAAAATTTTTGTAAAGGTAAAACACTAATGAAGATTTATAAAATAAAAGGAAATAAATATTTTGGCGGAGTTTTTGAGGTTTCGGATGAAACGATAGGAATTCCAGTTGGATTTACAAGAAAAGCACCCCCAGAGATTCCAGAAGGAAAATGGTGTCTCTTTACGAATGGACAGTGGACATTAACTGAATCAAATCCAGCATTCGCAGTACAAAAGGATTGATTAAATGCCAGTAAATTTTCCAAACTCACCTTCAGATGGACAAACGCTCACATCTGGAACTAAAAAATATGTATATAGTGCAAGTGATGGAGCCTGGAATAGAGTTGCACCCACTGCAGCAGTCGTTCCAAGTGATGTTTCCGATTTAACAGACACGACTAATGTTATTCCAGCAGATATATCAGATTTGACTGACACTGGCGGAGTATTAGGTTCTGGTGGTGCTACTGTATATGCAGATATGGCAGCATTAATTGCTGCAACTGGAATGTCTAATGGAGATCTTGCTTTAGTTACTTCAAACAATCAAATGTATATTTACAACGCAGCTGCGTGGTTTCTTATCGCAACCGTAACAAATGCCTCTCCATCAGCAATAACTGACATAAATACTACATATTTACTTGCAAAAGATGGTACAGCAACTGTCATAACTGCTACATCTACTGACCCAGAAGGGTTTAATATCACATGGAGTTATGCAGTCACTTCTGGTTCTTTAGGAACAACTGCAACTGTTTCACAAAATGAAAATGTGTTCACTATTACGCCTGGCACAAACGATCCGGCGGATGTTGGTACATTTGAACTAACATTTAGTGTTACTGATGGAGTATCCACAGAAACATTCGCATCAACATTTACTCTTGTATTTACAAACGAAATAAAAAGTATTGTAGGGGCAAGTGTAACTTCAACTACTAATTATAGTGCGCCGGGCAGTGGCAATCAGTTCGGTTCTATTGTATTATCTCCAGATGGAACTAAAATGATCTGGGGAAGATGGTACATTGATTGTAGAATGTGGACATTTGATTTATCAACTCCATATGATACAAGTACATCTACTAGAATTTCAACGAATACAGTTTTTCCACCAAACGGTAGCGGTGATGGATTAATAGACTTTTATATTGATCCAACTGGATATAAAATTTATGCGATGAAAAAACAAAATGGTGGTAAAATTGATTTTGGTACAATGACAACTGCTTGGGATGTAAATACAATAACTTGGAATAGTACAGGATGGACTCCCTCTCAAGGCAGAGTTTCGAACCAAAGTGGAACAAATGTTGCACAAAAACAAGGATTTTTTTGGAGTCATGATGGTTTGAATATCTACACAACCAGAGGAGGGTGGCAATATGTGACGCAGTACACATGCTCAACTGCTTGGGATCTTAGTACTGCATCATATACAGCAGAAAAATTTGACCCTTCTGGAACTGGATTAGGTTCTGGAATGATGTCTGAAACAGGAGAAAGGGCAGTCATAGTAAATCATAACGGTCAGATAAGGCAGTATGATATGTCAACACCATATGATATTTCAACAGCATCAATATCAAATGGTTCAATTGGATATGTTAATGACGCAGACAATGGACTTTGGTGGGATCATCGAAATGGAGATAAATTTTATATCATGACAAATATGGATCAGTCATCAACAGAATATAGATACTAGTGGTAGGACACATATTCAATTAAGTGGATATGGTTCTATTGGATAATTGATTATAAATAATACTAAAAAGGATTTACAATGGCGGATAGCAATCTAAATACATCAATCGCATCTTTAAAAACTGAACTCCTAAATTCTATT
>Ga0213863_10003608_pt1 | contig 10598 bp, 8 predicted proteins | sample PICome_8_FD_160128 | JGI IMG/M metagenome (GOLD analysis project Ga0213863, IMG submission 160128) | Coastal seawater microbial communities near Pivers Island, North Carolina, United States - PICO497 | ecosystem: Environmental > Aquatic > Marine > Coastal | place: USA: North Carolina | collected... | reverse complement strand
TGGGCTCACTCCTGGTCAAGCATATTATGTACAGGCGAATGGTACACTAGCAACAACTCCAGGCACTCCAAGAGTGTTTGCAGGTGTCGCAGCAAGTGCAACTAAGCTATTGATTGGCAAGGAAGGTCCTGCAGTAGACCTCAGCAGCTATGCAAGTACATCTTATGTTGATACAGCGGTAAGTAATCTTGTAGACACTGCTCCAGAGGCACTAAATACTCTTAACGAGTTAGCAGCAGCACTTGGTGACGATGCGAACTTTGCAGGAACAGTAACAACATCACTTTCAACTAAACTCGGCACAGATAGTGTCATCGACGGAGGAACCGTATAATGAAAACAATTATCGAAAACGCAACTAACCTATCAAAGTATGTATTTGAAGACGACGCAGCAGTAACTTTTACTGCTGCAAACATTGAAACTCCTAACTTTATTATAGCCGATCTCAACAGCGAGAACGCAACAATGGTCGAAGGTGTAACACTTCCAGAAGATTGGGCAGGATGTAAATATACATATGCAGATGGAGCATTTGCTCTAAATCCAGACTGGACTGATCCAGCAGAAGCGGTAGAAGAAGTATAAACTAAGAGGGTAAGAAATGCCTAATACAATACAAACGAAAAGAGGTCCAGCTGCAAACTGGACCTCTACAGATCCTACACTCGCTGCAGGCGAATTTGGCTTTGAGACTGATACCGGTAAGTTTAAAGTAGGTAACGGATCTGACGCTTGGAGTGCTTTAGGTTATTTTGAACCCGCTGCTGCTGCTGTATTTTCTCCAGCATTAGCATTTACACTTGATAATCCAAATGCTTATGATACAGTTGCAGGTGACCAGTTTGGCAGGGCATCCTCTATATCAGGTAACTACGCTATCGTAGGCGCACCCTATGAAGACGATGCTAGCGGTACTTCATCCGGCAAAGCATATATCTTCAATGTTACTACAGGCGCATTGTTGCATACATTGAATAATCCAAATCCTTATAGTACAAGTGCGACTGATTATTTTGCCTGGTCAGTAGCTATATCAAGTGACTACGCTATCGTAGGTGCTTATGGTGAAGACGATGCTGGGGGTACTGAGTCAGGTAAAGCATACATCTACAATGTTACTACAGGTACATTGTTGTATACATTGAATAATCCAAATGCTTATGATACAGTTGCAAATGACGAATTTGGCCGGATAGTTGCAATATCAGGTGACTATGCTATTGTTGGCGCACATAAGGAAGGAGATGCTAGTGGTATTCAGTCAGGTAAAGCATATATCTTCAATGTCACTACAGGTGCTTTAGTTCATACACTTGATAATCCAAATCCTTATGATACAAGTTTGAGTGACAACTTTGGCACCTCAGTAGCTATATCAGGTGACTACGCTGTAGTAACTGCGCATCAAGAAGACGATGCTGGAGGTACTCAGTCAGGCAAAGCATACATTTACAATGTCACCACGGGTGCTTTACTACATACATTAGATAATCCAAATGCTTATGATACAAGTAGGAATGATCAGTTTGGTAATTTAGTAGCGATATCAGGTAACTACGCTGTAGTAGCTGCTCGATACGAAGACGATGCTGGAGGTACTCAGTCAGGCAAAGCATACATTTACAATGTCACCACGGGTGCTTTAGTTCATACACTTGATAATCCAAATCCTTATGATACAAGTGCGAATGACACCTTTGGCAGTTCAGTAGCGGTATCAGGTAACTACGCTATCGTAAGTGCTCTTGGAGAAGGCGATGCTGATGGTATTTATTCAGGTAAAGCATATATCTTTGATGTAACTACAGGTGCTTTAGTTCATACATTAGATAATCCAAATCCTTATGGTACAAGTGAGACTGACAATTTTGGCTGGTCAGTAGGTATATCAGATAACTATGCTATTGTAGGGTCTAACGCAGAAGACGAGGCTGGTGGTAATACTTCAGGTAAAGCATACATCTACAGTTTATACGCTTAATAGGAAAAAATCATGGCGAATACGATACAACATAAAAGAGGTACAGCAGCGGAGTGGACTGCCGCAGACCCTACGTTAGCGGCTGGGCAAGTAGGCGTTGAAACTGACACGGGCAAATTTAAGTTCGGAAATGGCTCGACTGCTTGGAGTGCTTTAGGTTATTTTACACCCGCTGCTGCTGCTGCTGTATTTTCTCCAGCACTAGCATTTACACTTGATAATCCAAATGCTTATGGTACAAGTGCGACTGATCAGTTTGGCTATTCAGTAGCGGTATCAGGTAACTACGTTATCGTAGGTGCTGTTAGTGAAGACGATGCCGGCGGTACAGCTTCTGGTAAAGCATATATCTTTGATGTCACTACTGGTGCTTTAGTTCATACATTAGATAATCCAAATCCTTATGGTACAAGTGCGAGTGATGTCTTTGGCTGTACTGTAGCGATATCAGGAAACTACGCTATTGTAGGTGCTTTTGGTGAAGACGATGCTGCTGGTAATTACTCAGGTAAAGCCTATATCTTCAATGTTACTACAGGTGCTTTAGTTCATACACTCAGTAACCCTAATCCTACTAGTTCAAGTTACGATGACTACTTTGGCCGGAGGTCAATTGGTATATCAGGAGACTACGCTATCGTAGGTGCTGAAGAAGACACTGGTGGTAATGCTTCAGGCACATCATATATCTTCAATGTTACTACCGGTGCTTTAGTTCATACATTAGAGAATCCGGCACAAAGTTCTAGTGACATGTTTAGTGCAACAGCGATATCAGGAAACTACGCTATCGTAGGTGCGTATAATGAAGACAATACAGGTAGTGATTCAGGTAGAGCCTATATCTTCAATGTTACTACAGGTGCTTTAGTTCATGCATTAGAGAATCCAAATGCTTATGGTACAAGTGCGGGTGACTACTTTGGCTACTCAGTAGCGATATCAGGAGACTACGCTATCGTAGGTGCTTATTGGGAAGACGATGCCGGTACATCTTCTGGTAAAGCATATATCTTTGATGTCACTACAGGTGCTTTAGTTCATACGCTCGATAATCCGAATGCTTATGGTACAAGTACGCAAGACCGATTCGGCAGTACTGTAGCGATATCAGATAACTACGCAATTGTAGGTGTTAATCTAGAAGACGATGCCGGCGGTACATCTTCTGGTAAAGCATATATCTTTGATGTCACTACAGGTGCTTTAGTTCATACGCTCGATAATACGAATGCTTATGGTACAAGTGCGGATGACGAATTTGGCATCTCAGTAACGATATCTGATAATTATGCTATCGTAGGTGCTCGATACGAAGACGATGCTGGCGGTACTGAATCAGGTAAAGCATACATCTACAGCTTATACGCTTAATAGGAAAAAATCATGGCGAATACAATACAAGTAAAGAGAGGTACAGCAGCGAACTGGACGAGCACAAATCCTGTTCTAGCAATAGCAGAATTTGGGTATGAAACCGATACTGGTAAGATTAAACTCGGAGACGGCTCAACTGCGTGGAGTGCTTTAGGTTACTTTGCACCCGCTGGTCTTCCATTGTATACTATAACTCCAGATCCTAGTTCAGTAGATGAAGGAAATACTTTAACATTCAATGTAGGCGGTGAAAATATTGCAGATGGTACCTACTATTGGACAATCGAATCAAATGCGGGAGACTTTACTACAACTAATGGATCATTTTCTATTAGCAGCAATGTTGGTTCTTTTACTGTAACACCGACTGCTGACTCTACTACAGAAGGCGATGAAACTTTTGAAGTAGCAATTCGTAGCAGTAGCATTACAGGAACAATACTGCAAACTAGTTCTACTGCTATTATTAATGATACAAGTTTAACAGTTTCTCCTATAGGTCAAGAAGAATATACTAGTGCCGGAACTTATTCTTGGACTGCACCAGCTGGAGTAACAAGTGTCAGTGTAGTAGCTGTAGGCGCCGGCGGATATAATGCAGGCGAGTACACCGGAGCAGTTGGAGGCGGAGGCGGCGGTGCATTAGCTTATAAAAACAACATAGCAGTTACACCCGGACAAAGTTATACAGTAGTTGTAGGAGATTCTTTTAATGGCGGCCCTGGCGGAAGTTCAGCTTTTGCTGCAGGGTTTGGTACTATGATTGCTGGCGGCGGCGGTGGCAACGCTGCATTTAATACTCCTGCTAGCACTGGCGGCGCCGGTGGTTTACCCTCAGGTACATATGATGCGGGGTACGCAGGAGGAGCTGGGGGAAGTTACTCCTCCGGCAGCGGATTTGGGGGCGGAGGCGGTGCTGGTGGTTATGCTGGTGCCGGCGGCAGAGGCGGAAGTAATGGTGGGTCTGGTAGTAATGGCTCAGGAGGAGGCGGAGGCGGCGGAGGCTCTTCTTCAGGCTATGGCGGAACCAAAGGCGGCGGTGTAGGTATCTTAGGGGCGGGATCTAATGGCACAGGAGCCTCAGGTTCAGGTCACGGTGGCGCAGGTAGTAATGGTGTAGGAGTACAGCATGGCGGCGGCGGAACTGCATGGAATGGCGGTTACAGTGCTCTTGCAGGAAAAGGCGCTGTAAGAATAATTTGGGGTAACAATAGAGCGTTCCCATCTACTAATACAGGAAATTTATAATGAAACTTTATATAAATGGAAATCTAGCCTAGTTTATTTTGTTATAAATATATTTTATAACATAGGCTTATTTAAAGGAAAACAAAATGGCGTCAGTGGTTAAACTTCGCCGAGGCACCACGTCACAGCACAGTGTGTTCACTGGCGCACTGGGCGAAGTTAGTGTTGATATTACCAAAGACACTCTGGTTATTCATGACGGAGTAACTGTTGGCGGACACGAGTTAGCCCTAGCCAATTTATCAAATACTGGCATAACGGCTGCTTCATCAGAACTCAATATTCTCGATGGAGCAGTCATTTCAACTACAGAGTTGAATTATCTGTCAGGTGTTTCTTCTAATATTCAAACACAGCTAGATTCTAAAGCAACTACTGTTAGTCTTTCTACAGTAGCTACGTCTGGTTCATATTCTGATTTGTCAGGCACTCCTGCTATACCATCTATCATTACTGATTTGGGTATTTCTGACGGTGCTAATGGACAAGTATTAACTACAGACGGCGCCGGTACATTTACATTTGCAGATGCAGCTCCTCTAACTGTAGCGTATGCAGACATTACTGGTACTCCTACTTTCTCTACAGTAGCTACTACTGGTGATTACACAGATCTAATCAATACGCCAACTATACCAGTAGATGTTTCAGAACTAACAGATAGTACTAATCTATTAGTACACTTTAGCGGTGACTATACTGACTTAACAAATAAGCCTACTATACCATCACTAACAGGATATGCTACAGAAACATATGTTGATACAATACTTAGCGATTTAATTGATGCAGCGCCAGCAACATTAGATACTCTAAATGAATTAGCAGCTGCACTAGGCGATGATCCTAATTTTGCAACAACGGTAAGCACAACTTTAGGGTTGAAAGCTAATAGTGCTGATCTTGCTACTGTTGCAACAAGTGGTGACTACACAGATCTAATCAATACACCAACAGTTCCTATTGATGTTTCTGATTTAACAGACACCACTAACTTATTGAGCGGTGTTACAAGCTATAACGATTTATCGGATAAGCCAACTATACCTGTAGATGTATCAGATTTGACTGATACTACTAGTTTATTAAATCATTTTAGCGGTGACTATACAGACCTAACTAATGTACCTGTTTTAGCTACAGTAGCAACAACTGGTGCTTACTCAGATATTACTGGTACTCCTACTGTCCCTGCTGACGTAAATGAATTAGCAGATGCAAGCGGTCTTCTTGGAACTACCGTAGTAGTTACTGGCGGAGGCCTAGATGGTGGCGATGCAGCGGGCAACGGGGGAATTGAGCCAGTAATCTAGGAGCTTTGGCTGCGGTGGCATTGTCAGGTGCTTATGCTGACATTACTGGTACACCTACTCTATCAACAGTGGCAACGTCAGGTGCTTATGCTGACATTACTGGTACACCCACTCTTGCAACTGTAGCTACTACTGGATCATATAATGATCTCTCTGATCTTCCGTCAGTTGCAACTCCTAATGCTTCTCACTATTCTAACGACTATATTCTTTACGGCACAACATCAGATGCAGCAGAGACGGAAATACTTGTAGACGGTGCGTCTAGAATATCAATTACAGCAAACTCTACAATATTCTATGAGGTAGATATCGTTGCAAGAAGAACAGATGGCGGCGCTCTAGAAGGCGGCGCATGGCACCTCAAAGGAGCAGCAGACAATTATGCTGGTGCTTCTGGAGACGTTGGTAATTTGTATGAGATTGTAGTAAGTGCTGACGATGTTACTACTACAGTAGATGCACGAGTTGATGATGTTACTGACACGTTACGATTGTACGTCACTGGAGCAGCATCCAAAACTTTCAAGTGGACTGCAAAAATTACCACTGTTGAGGTTATAGGATAATGAGTCGCCGAACTAGAAGTCTTATGTTAGACAATACCAATGGCAGGTTATTTACAAACACTGCTGATAAACCTGGTGCCCTGGGCGCTGCAGATGCAATAGTTGGTGAAAACACAGTACAGTCTTTTGAAGATTTACTCAATGTGGATTTGGCTGTAGTACCGGAAGTTATGCAAATGGCAGTAGATAATACTACTGCGGGACACGGAGAAAATTGGGAATGGAGCTGGAAATCTGGTTCAATTCCATATGCTAGATCTACAATTACAAACGCTGCTCAAGGAAGTGTGCCTTTATACAATTCTGGCTCATATACTCTCTATAACTTTGCTGCAAACGAATTGTATGGAGACCAAACACAAACACACCAACTATATTTAAAGTGGTTAGACAGCTCTGGTACAGACAATCTTGTTGACTGGGTTGCATACACCGCAGAAGTTGCTAATATTACTTTCGATGGTGTTAGAAATAATCAACCAACTTCTGTTCAACGATTAATTATTAATGTGCCAACAACATATACTATACCTACTTCATTCAATGATGTAAACGTAACATATAATGTAAGCGCTAGCGGTTCTGGTGCTTATATGTTTATGGGCACTGCACACGGAACGAATCCTACTTTAGGGCCTATGTACAAAGGATCAACGTATACATTTGTTTTAGATGCATCTATATCTAGCCATCCTTTTTATCTTACAACTGATGATGGCACAAATTATGTGGCTGGTAGTTATGTAGACGAATACACAAGCGGGGTCACTGGATCGAGAAATACTAGCGGCACTGTGGTCTTTGTTGTTCCACAAGATGCTCCTGATACTTTATACTATCAGTGTGGCAATCACTCAGCTATGAGAGGAACGATTAATATTAAGACGCCTGCTGTAGAAGTCAACGAAGCAGGCAATCCAATCGTATACTTTCAGCACACACAAGAAGGACATACCACTCCAGTAGAGTTAAGGCCGAAACCAAACCTGACTAGTCAAATGACCATGGTCTACGATGCCGCAAGTAATAAATTTGTTCCACAAGATCTCGGTGATTACTTACAGAAAACCCCAGTCTTTCAAGAAAAGATTGAAGATGAAATACAAGACGAAATACAGTCAAGTATATCAAACGGTACAATTGCAAATTTGCAAGCCGTGAAAAACCAAACGACCTTTATTACAAATTTAAATCAACAAGGCGAACTAGCAGTTACTACTGGCACTGCTAGATGGTATGCCCCGTTTGATTTGTCTATAATTTCAATAAGTGCAAAGGTTTCTGTGGCAGCAGACGGACCAATCACATTGGTTGTTAGAAAAAACAATTCTACAAATCAGACATTTAGTATCCCTTCAAATTCTCTGACGGCAAATGGTTCGTCAATAGTAATGAGTGAAGGAGATTATATTACTCTAAATGTCACTACAGTAGGGTCTGTAGCCAAAGGCGAGAATCTTGTAGTACAATTCAAATACAAACAAACATAGTTAAGGAGATTTCAATGGATTTTAACATTGTAACAAACATAATGCAAGAAGACGAAGATGGCAATCCTGTAGAGGGCACTCATACTGTTGCACATACAGGCGTAATAGAAAATGGTGTGTTTCTTGTTACTTCAGAATACGAAGATATGGATGGAAGCGTTCAAACTGCAACTGTTCTTTCTCAACCCTATAGGCCTATCCCAACTGGTGAAACTGAACAGTGGACTAGCTTAGAGGAAGCAATAGAATGGTTTAAAGACCTTTCTGGACATATAGGAGAATAAAAAAATGGCTAAAGTATCAAAAATGCCCGGAACAATTCCAACATCCGTGCCTTTAATTCTTGAAGATCCAAGAAGCTCTAAAGATGTTATGTTTTTGTATGGGGTTAAGCATGATAAAAACTCTTTGACACCATACTTTAACAAAACGATTAGAAATATGTTAAGTACTGGTAACACTCAATATTTGAATACGAGTTCGATGTATCTAAACGGGAAACTATTATTAAATAAACCAACAACACATGTATCAGACTGGTATAGTACTGGTAATGGTAGTGCTACGTCATATAATTTTCCTGACGAGTCTCCTTGGATGATCATGGATGAAAATAAAGAGCAGGGAGTAATAAAAACAATTACCGATGTAAATAACTCTGCTACTACATACTACTGGTCAGAGTGGACCGATCGATATTCTTATTTAAAGGGTAGTGGCCCAATTACAGAGGCCGGTGAGTGGGAGGATTTGACTACTTCATGGAACTCGAATAATACATACTATGCTGGTAGCTGGACGCCACTAGTCGTGGGTTATAGTAGAGTTTACGGGTTTCAGGCTTTCTCGTCGAATAGCAGCACTAGCTGGAACTATAACCCTAATTACTATTGGGCATATTTATCAACCAATTGGCCGACTGGTAATACCTCGGCTAGTTACGGCACTAGCTATCCTATAGGCGGTAAAACTTCTTATTGGACACCGCAATACATAGGTCAATCTAGTCTTGATGATAGTACATTAGTAGTTCAAACGAGTTCTTACACTAGCTCTGATAGCACAAGGGTATACGTTACTAAAAATACTTTTTCAAGTTCTGCGACTCCTACTTATACTGTACTATTAAATAGTACGGGAGGAGTTACTGTTGCTTCTGGTACTCACCAGGGCGGCTACAATATGAATAATAAACGCTTTAGAAAAAATTGTTCTCATCTTTTTACAGACCCTAGAGATGCCAATAAAAAAGCATTTTATTATCCATATTTTGATTCGTATGGAGACTTTCATCCATTTGTCTGCACTTGGGATACAACTACTGATATATTCGCATTAGAAGAAGATATTAGCGTTACTGGAGATAAGTCTTCTGTTCATGCTTCATTCCTAACAGAAACTACGGTAGGATACTGCGACGGTGTAACAGTAGATACTTGGGTAGCTGGAGGTACTAGATACGTTGCCTATATCCCATGGGACACGGCACAATATGCTAGTAGTGGGGCCGCATTTAAAACTATTATTACATATTCTGTAGATGCCGCTAATCCTAAAGCGCTGACTTACCATAGTAAAATAGAGTTGCCAGAGTCTCCTAGAAATTATGTGTGGCTAAACGACACTCGTACTATGATAGGAGTGTTTTTAAAGAATTCCTTTGTAGTATTAGCATGGAATGTTGCTACCGGTTGGGCTGTTACTACTACTTTACCAGAAAGAGTATCCGCTTGCGGTAGAGATTCTTTGGATCGTATTTGGTATTCTACAAATAACAGCGATATTAATTCCACATATCAAGACTTGAACTTGCTTTCTCCTACATTGCCAGTAACAGTTACTATTACTCCTGAAAATACTGACAATCAGTATACTGGCGTAGTTATTGATACGTATGTTGATGTAAGTGCGTACGATACTGCCGGAACTAGAATAGCTGCTTCTGTAAAATTAGTCATTGACTCAGCGTCAGTTACGTTTGCAGATGGAACAAAAGCTAAAACTGTGACTACTCTGACAAATGGAGAACTACAAGTAGCAACTAAGATCAATGGTGCAGGTTACACAAATATCACCGCAAGCATACAGCTTTAAGAGATAAAAAATGGCGCAGTTTAATACAAAAACATATGCGAGCACGTTAAATCTACAGGTAAAGGGCACCAATACTGATCTAGCCTTTTTACCTGTAGAGATACCTGCTACAGCGCCTGCTTTTTTAAATATAACTTCTAATATACAACCGTATCCTGTTATACTAGATATTTCTAAAACAAGTTTTTCTGTCTCTCAAGGAGATTGGAATAAATTTAATTTATATCAAAATTTAGTTAATACTATTCCTATTAGAAGTACTATAAATGATTTTGCGGATGATATTTTAATATCAAAATATAATGATATTTTAAAGGTTCGAGATGTTAGATATCCTTCCTGGATTCCTGATGGAGATGCTTTAGTTACTACAGGAGTACTATATGTTCATTCGGCTAGCTATACTCCTCCAACCACAAGTCAGCACGACTTTATTAGTCCAGGTACTCACACATGGGTATGCCCTGCAGGTGTTACTAGTATATGCGTAGTTGCTGTAGGTAGTGGAGGTACTGGGGGGTAT
>Ga0213863_10003605_pt1 | contig 10600 bp, 10 predicted proteins | sample PICome_8_FD_160128 | JGI IMG/M metagenome (GOLD analysis project Ga0213863, IMG submission 160128) | Coastal seawater microbial communities near Pivers Island, North Carolina, United States - PICO497 | ecosystem: Environmental > Aquatic > Marine > Coastal | place: USA: North Carolina... | reverse complement strand
AATGCAAATAAGTGAACGCTCAGTACATTTATTAATAGAACAACTAAAAGACTACAACGCAGATATTTGCTACAGTAGAAGTAACAAAACATATCGGTATTGTAATGATTTTGAGTTAAACGTGTCTATTTCGGTAAATGTATTAACCAATAATGAGGTAACCCAAATTTTTGGGGGTAGTTACTTTCTTAAAAGTAATTTTCTCGTTGCAAGTTAGTTGCAGTGAGTGCGTTTATATTTGAAGTGTCAAACAAAATAAATTGCTAGACGTAGTAAAAGTTAGACGTAACTTATCATATTTCTTTGAAAAGTATTGTAAACGTGGTATTTTCATAAACATATTAAATATCACAAATATTTTACAACCAAAAAATAAATTAATAATTTAAAAAATGTAATTTTATGAAAAATTTAGAAAATTATGGTGTCCTTGAAATGGATGCTAAAGAGATTAGAGATATTAATGGGGGCTGGTTGCTTGCTGCAATAGGATTATATTTACTCTATGAGACTCTTGAGAATCCTGTAAGCTCATATAATGCTTTTGTAGCTGGGGCGAATGGTGAAAGTTTAAGTAGCATATATGAATAAAATGAATCAATTAAAATAAAAATTATGAAAAATAGTAAATTAACTGAATTAAATTCAAATGAATTATTAAAAATAAATGGAGGAAGTGATCTTTCAGATGCTTTTTGGTGGGCAGTTGGTGTTTGTATGACTGCATTAACAGAAGTTCATAGCTCTTTGGGTTCTACTGGTGGTGGATATGCTGGTATGGGAGTTCACCATGTTTCTGAATATGAAGAAGAATGTTAATAAATATTTATTAACCTAATCTACAACAGGGATGTTAAAAAGTTAAATGTCCTTGTTGTAATTCATGAAAAAAATACTGTTTTAATTAGAACATAGTTAACTAAATAAAATGAATACAAACAATAAAAAAACAATCATTACTATTTTAATAATTATAATTTTAGGTAGCTGGTTTTTAGATTTTTATTATCAATTCTTTTCTTATGAGACGAAAATTATAGATTATATAATTACAGACATAATTAAAAGCTTATTTAGTATATTAGGCTTTTCAATCATTTCATGGTTAGGCGCATTCAAAATTACAAGCAATAAGATTATTGATGTATTTATCTTTACAATAGGTTATATAATTTTAGAAATAATAGCTACAATATACCTTTCTTCAAAAGTTATGGAAAGTAAAACCATTTTTGCTTTGCTAATTAGTTGCTTGCTAACCTTAAGTGTATTATACTTTTTAAATAAAAAAGAATTTAAAAAATATTCATCTCAGATAAAAAATAAAGTAACCTTATAATTTATAAGCCATAAAAGCACCATTACAGATTGAATTTAATAGACTAGATAAATAAGTTTTTATTTATTCTTTGATTAAGTTCTTCATCATAGGTATTTTGAATCCATTTACTAATAATTAAAAAAATATAAAATAATAGTAATTTTGTTAATGTTTGTATTATCGATATCAATATTTTCCGATTGGAAAAATCTTAAGGTTGGTTTGTATGAAAAACCTCCTGTAGTTGGAAATTGTAACTAAGTTATTTTAACAATAAAATATTCAAGATCTATTGTAATTTATTTTGCAGTAAAAAGAGGTTTTTGTAGTTAAAACTTAACTATGGCAAACAAAAATATCACAGGAGGAGGTTTTTGGGGCAATTTAACATATTTGGCTGCCTCTGCATATTACAGTTTAACTTGTGGTTGTGAATCTGAAAGTGTAAATATGGATACGGTTTATGAAGCGCAACAAGATTCTGTTCATAACTCAGGAGGAGCGAAATGGTAAAAAAAAATAATGATGATTAGGGATTATATTAAGGAAAAAAGATTCAATCGATTAAAAACAAAATATAAAAAATTAAAAACAAAATATTTTTTTTTATGTTTATTACTTTTTCTAATCATCTTAATTCTATTGTATTAAGAATATTATACCTTTTATTATATATAATATCATAAAGTATTTTATAATTGGTTTATTAAACCCTTCATTAAAAATTTACTAAATAAAGCTTTTTATAAAATTTATAGAAAGCTTTATTTTTTTGTTAGTCCAGTATTACAATAAAAATTTGAACAAATTTATTCTACTGCAAAACATTTGCAGTAAACAAACCTTTCTTTGCCAAATAGAATTCTTAAAATGGCAAAAATTACCATCAAACAACATGATTTCACAGATTGTGGAGCTGCATGCTTGTCTTCTATAGCTGCACACTATAAACTACAACTTCCAATAGCACGCATTCGTCAATATGCAGGTACAGATAAAAAAGGCACCAATGTATTAGGTTTAATTGAAGCTGCAGAAAAATTAGGCTTTGAAGCCAAAGGAGTACGTGGAGAATTAGATAGTTTATTTAAAATACCCAAACCTGCTATTGCTCATATCATTGTAAAAGAAAAATTATTACATTATGTGGTTATTTATGAAGTTACTAAAGAATTCATTAAAATTATGGATCCTGGTAATGGGAAAATTCATAAAAAAACACATAAAGAATTTTTAAAAGAATGGACAGGTGTTTTAGTATTATTGTTGCCAAAAGAGGAGTTTAGTATTGGTAACCAAAAAGTGTCTATTCTTAAAAGATTTTGGTTTTTATTAAAACCTCATAAATTTGTGTTGTTACAAGCTTTAATTGGTGCTATTATTTATACATTATTAGGTTTTTCTACTTCTATTTACATACAAAAAATAACAGATCACGTATTAGTTAGCGGCAATACAAAATTGTTAAATTTACTGAGCATTATCATGCTAATTCTGTTAGTATTGCAAATTATCATAGGTGTTTTTAAAAATGTTTTTTTAATAAAATCTGGACAACAGATAGATGCTCGTTTAATTTTAGGCTATTACAAACACTTACTAAAATTACCACAACAGTTTTTTGATACCATGAGAGTTGGAGAAATTATTTCTCGTATCAATGATGCAGTAAAAATTAGAGCCTTTATTAATGATGTTTCTTTAAGCTTAACAGTTAATGTTCTTATTCTGTTTTTCTCTTTTGGCATTATGTTTCTGTATTACTGGAAATTAGCTTTAATTATGTTACTAGTTATTCCATTATACTTAATTATATATCTAATTATCAATACACTCAATAAGAAAACAGAACGTAAAATAATGGAACGTTCCGCAGATTTAGAAAATCAGTTGGTAGAATCTTTAAATTCGGTAGGTACTATAAAACGTTTTGGCTTAGAAAGTTTTGCTAATATAAAAACAGAAACTCGTTTTATTAATTTGTTACATATTGGTTATAAATCTGCATTAAATTCTGTTTTTTCAGGAACTTCAACGACTTTTATAGCGCAATTATTTACAATTATTTTACTGTGGAGTGGCTCTTATTTTGTAATTGAAAGAGAAATTACGCCAGGAGAATTACTATCTTTTTATGCAATTATTGGATATTTTATGAACCCTGTTGCCAGTTTAATTGGGGCAAATAAACAGATACAAAATGCTTTAATTGCTGCAGATCGTTTATTTGAAATTATGGACTTAGAACGTGAAGAAAATACAGAGAAAGTTATTCTTAAAAAAGAAAAAATAGATGATCTAGAATTTAAAAATGTAGCTTTTAGATATGGAACTCGTGTGCAAGTTTTTACAGATTTTAATTTAAAAATAAAAAAAGGAAACATTACTGCCATTGTGGGTGAAAGTGGTTCAGGAAAATCTACGTTAATTTCTTTACTGCAAAACTTATATCCTATCCAAAAAGGTCAAATTTTGATGGGAGATTTAGACTTAAAATATATTCAACACGAAAGTTTGCGGGAATTGGTAAGTGTTGTTCCACAAAAAATAGATTTATTTGCTGGTAATGTAATTGATAATATTGCTGTTGGAGATTTTGCTCCAAATATGGAATTGATTATTGATATCTCCAAATCTATAGGTATTTTAGAATTTATTGAAAGTTTACCTAATGGATTTAATACGTATTTAGGCGAAAATGGAGCAACCTTATCTGGTGGACAAAAACAACGTATTGCCATTGCTAGAGCATTATATAAACAACCAGAAGTTTTGGTCTTGGATGAAGCTACTTCATCATTAGATAGTACTTCAGAAAATTATATTCAAAAAGCAATAGAAAGATTACGTCAAGATGACAAAACGATTATCATTATTGCGCATAGATTAAGTACAGTTATAAATGCTGATGAAATTATTGTCTTACAAAAAGGAAACGTTTTAGAACAAGGAAGTCATAAAGAATTATACGCTGACAAAGGGCATTATTATAATTTATGGCAACAACAAATGCCGAAGATGGAATAAAAAATACTACCGCCAACAATCTGTATAGTTAATGGCTTCAAAGAGTTAAATATAAAGTTAAGTGCTTTTTTTATAAATTTTAATACTAAACTGAATATTTACAGCATTTTTATACACCACTAACCATACAGTTAAACGTTGGGTTTAATGCTGAAAAATCTTATTAAAATTAAAAAATTCAATCTTTTTAGAATATAAAAAGAAGTAACTTAATAAAACTCAAAAAAAAGATAAATATGAAAAGAAGTTTAGTTTTATTATTGATTATAGGCTCAGTGTCGTTTGTTGCTGCTCAAGAAACATTAGATATATTAACGGTATCAGGACATTTTGGTAAACCACAACCTTTTGAAGCCGAATCTCCTTTCACAGGAGAAACAACTGAAAGAGGAGCTATGGTTAATTTAGTTGTTCCAATTGTATTGAATGAAAAACAAATTTGGTATAACAGTGTTAATTATATGCAGTGGAATGTTAATAATAATATTAATATGACTGATAATATAGCTAACCCAATCAAGGTACATGGACTTATTTTAAGAACAGGATTAATTCAGAAACTTTCAAACGGAAATTCTATTCAAGTGCTTTTTAGCCCTAGGTTAATGACTGATTTTAGAAATATAGATTCTAGACACTTCCAATTTGGAGGTACATTTATTTATGAAAAAGTGTATCATAAGAGATTGAAAATCGGTTACGGAATCTTGTATAACCAAGAAACATTTGGTCCTAATGTAGTTCCTTTGGTGAACCTAGAATGGAAAATTTCTGAAAGATGGTCTATGTCAGGTTTACTTCCAATTTATTCTAAAGTTAAATACAAAGTAAACGAAAAATTAAATGTAGGAATACATCATTTTGGCTTGGTAACTTCATATCGTTTGGGAGAAGAAACTTATCAGAATGACTATATAGAAAGAAGAAGTATCGATTTAGGTTTATTTGCTAGATACAATATTGTGAGTGGAATTCATATAGAAGGTAGATATGGATATTCTTTTGGTAGAAGTTACTCTCAGTATAATCTAGATGACAAAATTGATTTGGCTTTGCCACTTGCAACAATTGGAGATAATAGAACTCAGCTAAATGAAAGTTCTAATTTTAGTAATGGAGCATATGCACACATAAGATTAGTATACGCAATTAAATTATAAATTGATTTTTTATAGATTATATTTACGGTAATAAAATTCACTATTTCAAATAAAAAAGCACTAAAACCCAACACCGTACAAAATTAATTGCTTTTTTTTAGCTTACTTAGGAAAAATTCTCGCGGATTTTATTTGTCAGTAACTATTTATTAATTTTATTGCTTAACAACAGCAACTAACCTTACACAAACACGTTGTAAAACGTTTGAAAAATGAAAATAGGATATAAAAAAAGACACCTAAATGTGAATTTGATTTTTGGACTTATTTGGTTGGTTTGGTTCTTTATCGGAGTGTTTGGGAAAGAGGAACCAAATTGGACTGATTATGGATGGATTGTTATTTCTCTTATGTATCTAGGTATGTACTTTTACCAAAAGAATTACAACTATTTGACCATTGAAAACGGATTTATAAAGCAAAATTGGCCTTTTGGAAAAAAAATGAATCTAAATGAAATAAAACGAATTAGACATTTTGGGGGAGAATATATATTGAAATCGGAATTAAAGAAAATGAAAATAAATATTCAATTAATAAATGAGGAATCATTATTGGAATTGAAAACGGAATTGAAAAAACTTGATGTTGAGTGGACTTAAAAAATAAGCAAACAAAAGCAATTCTGATAGGTACTTTAATTGGAGGTCTTGTTTATACTGGACTCATGACGTTATTTGACTACTCTTCCAAACAAGATTTCAGTATTGGAAAATTTTTAGCAAACTTTATTTTTGGGATATTTATGGGTTGGTTAATCCATTATAATATAAAGAAGCAATCTAGAAAATAATGACACTATTAAAGAAGTATTTTAAAAATGTATGGACATTAGAATGGAAAAATGAAGTATCTATATTAAAAAGACTACTAATCATGTTCATGTTACTAAGTCCTTTTTTATTAGTTATTCTCTATACTATTTATTTATAATGTATTACAAATACCTTAAGCCGAATTCCTACTCGCATTAATATTACCAAACAACGAGCGTGTGACCATTTTTTGGTATACTTCTAGCTCTTTATTTGAAGCTTTTTTACTAGCTAAAATTTCTTGTATCTTTTTTAAAGCATACTGTTGTATGGTAAGCAAAGGCAGTACAATATCTTCTCGTATTTCTATAGAAGCTTTCCCATCTGGGTAGTTTTCCATGAGTTCTGTATGGTCTGCTATTTTTAGTAATAAGCGTTTGGTGGTCTTGTATTCTTCGTAAATAAGTTTCCAGAATTCGCCAAATTCTTCGTCTTCTGCCATATAAGCGGTGAGTTCAAAAAACGATTTTGTTAAACTCATCACACTATTTTCTAAGAGTGTTTTTAGAAAGTCTGAGTGGTTGTAAAAATCGATAAGTTTATCAAACTCTCCATTGTCTTCATACTTTTTTAAGGCAGTTCCTACCCCATAAAATCCTGGAACATTTTGTTTTAATTGGCTCCAACTCCCCACAAACGGGATGGCTCTTAAATCTGAAAAATCTAGGGTGTCAGATTGTGAGCGCTTGCTTGGTCTACTTCCAATATTGGTTTTTGCATAGTATTGCAACGTACTCATTTTTTCTAAATATGGTAAAAACTTCTCATGGTTTTTAAAGGCCACATAGGTTTCATAACTGGTGTTAGCAATGTCATTCATTATTACACGATGTGCATCACTTAATTGATCTTTTTGAAAAACTTCGTTTTTAATTCCAGAACTCAATAATTGTTCTAGATTAAACTGAGAAGAACTTATGGTTCCAAAATTAGAACTAATGGTTTGCCCTTGTATGGTGAGCTGTATTTCTTTGTCTTCTATGGTAGGGCCTAAAGAAGCGTAAAACTGATGTGTTTTTCCTCCTCCACGAGCTGGTGGTCCACCACGTCCATCAAAGAAAATAACTTCAATACCAAATTCTCTAGAAATAGCAGTAAGTTCTTCTTTGGCTTTAAAAATAGACCAATTGGCCATTAAATAACCACCATCTTTAGTACCATCTGAAAAACCAAGCATAATGGTTTGCTTGTCTTTTCGTTGGCTTACATGATTTCTGTACGCTGTAGTAGAATACAATGTTCTCATTACTGAGGCCGCATTTTGTAAATCGTCTACGGTTTCAAAAAGAGGAATTACATCTACTGGCAATACATCACCAAAGCCAGAAAGGTTAAGCATGGCAAAGGTTTGCATTACATTTAAGGCAGTTTGATTATTGCTAATAATGTATCTATTGGCACCACGTTTTCCATTTCTGTATTGTATTTCTTTGATGGCTTGTATAGATTTTAATGTTTTGACCAACATCTCATCTGAAAAAATGCTTGGATCTATATTTCCTTTCATTTTTGATAGCACAGCTACTTGCTTCTTTTCTGATAATGTTAAGTAGTTTTCTGGAAAGGTAGTGTCTTTGGCATCTAGTAATTCTTGCACCATATTGGTAAATGCGTTATGATGCACTCTGCTATCTTGTCTAATGTCTAGAGTGGCAAAATGAAAGCCAAAAATAGACACCTTATGAATTAAATCATCTAACTCTTCCAAAAACAATGATTTGTGTTCTTGAACAAGAATTTCACGTGCTTTATTTAATTCTTCAAGAAGAATTTTTGATGAAAAATTAACAACCTTATAGCTTTTTGTAATGTGTTTATTTAGTCTTTTTTCTACTCTAATTAAGATCTCTTCTATTCCTTTAAAGGTAAGTCTCCTTCTTAATTTTCTGATGTCTCTGTGGTAGTTTTTAAGAATCGTCTGGCGCAATCTTTCGGCTACTTTCAGCGTAATTTCTGTGGTAACAAATGGGTTTCCATCTCTGTCACCTCCTGGCCAAAAACCAAGATCTATAATTTCATTGTCTAAAACCTCACCATCGTACACATGTTGTTGTACAAAATTATAGATTGTACTTACAGAATGGTACAAGACATTTTCTAGATACCAAATAAGGCTTACAGCCTCATCATATGGGGTTGGTTTTTGTTTTTTGAAAAAGGGAGTTTTTCCCAATTGAGCCAACAAGTTTTTGATAAGCAATAAATCATCATTTTGTATGGCTTTGTCTAAATCTGTTATAATTCCTAAAACATTGCCAGGATAAAACTGAGTAGGATGCGCTGTAAGTACAATACGAACTTTAAATTCTTTAAGATATTTTTGTAGTTCTTCCTTTTTGTTTTGAGAGAAGGCAGCTTCTTTAGAACTGGTTAAGGTTCCTATACCATCCATATTGTTTACATTTTCAAATTCTGCATCTTCAATAGCATCAAACAACACAATTTGTCGCTCTATATACTGTATGAAACGAAATAATAAATGAATTTTTTCTTCTTCAGTAGGGTTTTCTTGGTATTTTTTAAAAAAATAATCTACGATTTGTGTGGGGTTTTCACCAAGTGAGAATCCCTTTTTACACACGTCGTGAAATAGCGGTAATAACACTCCAGTATTGCTAATAGAATCAAAAGGTAAGGTCATAAATATACTGTTGTATATTTGGTATTTTGAGACTACATTATCATTAAATTTAGAGAGATTCAGTGCGCTAGACATAGGTAAATAATTGAAATGTGAAATTACAAAAAAACCCAATTTAGTATTGATTTCAATGGGTTTTTCTACGAAAACGATGTAAAAAACAGGGTGTTATTTTTCTTTGGGCATCCAACGATTCATGGAATATCCAAAAAGAAGACCACCCAACATCCACAAAGGAAATGCAATACCTATTTTTTTTAGAGTGATGTCTTCATCATTAAAATAAGGAAAAATAAACGTTAGTAGAATAAACATTCCGAACCCCCAAGGTAGGCCGATCTTAAGAATTTGTTTAAGCTTATTTGACATTCTTAAAATTTATAATTCCTTCTTTCAACCAAGCGAGGTAGGTATCTATATCTGTATATTGTTCAGCCCTATTTAGTAGTTCAAATTCTGAAGTTAGTTGCACATAGTAGGGTTGTGAGGCTGTTTTGAAATTTACTGTTTGAAAGGTAGCCCACTTGTCTCCAACAGTTGTAATCTCTTTTAATTGTCCGTTGGCTCGCTTAAAGTTAAATTGGGCAGTTTCAGGTAATTCCTTTCTGTCATCTACATACAAAGAAATTAAAATATAGTCTTCTTTTAGTAGTTTGTAAATGGCAGGGTTACTCCATACATTTTCTTCTACCTTTCTGCAATTAACACAGGCCCAACCTGTAAAATCTAATAAGATGGGTTTGTTTGCTGCTTTTGCTGCTGCTAGTCCTTCATCAAAATCTTTATAGCAGTTTAAGCCTAAAGGGCAATCATTTTCTTGTTCGTAAATACTGTAAAATTGAGGAGGTGGAAAACCGCTTAATAAACTTAAATTCCAACTTGGAGTTTTAAAGGTCCCCGGAATAAGATAGATGACAAATGCAAAAACTAAGATTCCAAAAGACCCTCTAGAGAATGAGATTTTTTTATCGGTAGTGTCGTGTGGGAAGCGTATCTTTTTTAAGATATAAAGTGCCAATCCAATAAAAATAACAATCCATATGCCAATAAATACCTCACGTTTTAAGAGATCCCAATGAGCAACCAGATCGGCATTAGATAAGAACTTAAAAGCAAAAGCCAATTCTAAAAACCCAAGAATAACTTTGGTTGTATTTAACCAACCTCCTGAGCTAGGGATTGACTTTAGCCAATTTGGGAATAAGGCAAATAAGGTAAAGGGTAGTGCTAAGGCCATTCCAAAACCAGTCATTCCAGCACTCAATTGCATGGCTCCACCATCTGAAGTTAAAGAACCTGCCAATAGAGACCCTAAAATAGGACCCGTACAAGAGAATGAGACTATAGCCAGGGTTAAGGCCATAAAGAAAATACCAATAAACCCACCAACGTTTGAAGCAGTATCCATTTTATCTCCCCAAGAACTTGGTAAGGTAATTTCATAATATCCAAAGAAAGAAAAGGCAAAGAAAACTAAGATGGCAAAAAAGAAACTATTTAACCATGCATTGGTTGAGATGGTGTTTAAAATTTCTGGATTTACACTATCTAAAAAGTGGAAGGGAAGACTTAACAATAGGTAAATAACAACAATACATAAACCGTAGAGGATAGCATTGCTAATTCCCTTGGCTTT
>Ga0213863_10003603_pt1 | contig 10609 bp, 8 predicted proteins | sample PICome_8_FD_160128 | JGI IMG/M metagenome (GOLD analysis project Ga0213863, IMG submission 160128) | Coastal seawater microbial communities near Pivers Island, North Carolina, United States - PICO497 | ecosystem: Environmental > Aquatic > Marine > Coastal | place: USA: North Carolina | collected... | reverse complement strand
CCTATTAATGACGCTAAAAGGCCAACGGTAGCCAAGGCAAGAGGCAACACCATCAAAGAGGTTTGTTGCTCAGTGGCAACCGCCATCGTAGCGGCGATAGCGATACAAGCAATCATCGAACCACAGTAGCTCTCGAAGATATCCGAACCCATGCCGGCGATATCACCCACGTTATCACCTACGTTATCTGCGATAACACCGGGGTTGCGTGGGTCATCTTCAGGAATGCCGGCCTCAATTTTACCGACAAGGTCGGCCCCCACGTCGGCACTTTTTGTAAAGATACCTCCGCCCACTCGGGAAAATAGCGCAACAACAGAAGCGCCCATACCAAAGCCGTGGATTGAATGCGCTGATTCAGCGTCGGTGCCGAAATAATAGAAGAGGCCGCCTAATCCGATCAGCCCCAGGGAAGCGACGCAAAGCCCCATAATTGAACCACCATAGAATGCGATATTCAGCGCCTTCGCTGGACCGGAATCATTGGCGGCTACAGCGGTCCTAACGTTGGCACGGGTCGCTGCATACATACCGAGATAGCCCGCTGTGGCTGAGGAAACCGCACCGACAATAAACGCTATTGCCGTGTCTTGGCCTAGCGGGGACAAATAGATGCCCAGGACTAATACCCCAGCAAATGCGGCTAGCATTTTATACTCGCGATGCATAAACACCATGGCACCTATGTGAATTTGGTCCGCAATATGCTGCACATTATCGGGACCCGCGTCATGCTTAGACATCACGCTATAGATGACAAAGGCTATTAGCAGCCCCACCAAACCAACGATCGGCGGCATAATTAGATCAAACGCCATAAGATATTTCCCCAGTAATTGTTTTATTTGTCGGGGGGGAGTCTATACGCTCACCACCCGCCCCCGCAACGCAATATAAGAACTGGCGACATCAAGGCGCCAATACCTTCTCGCCTCGCGCCATGCCCGCGACACCCGAACGCACAACTTCCATAATTTCAGCTTCGCCAAGTGCAGCAACAAACGAATCCAGTTTCTCCGTAGGGCCGGTTAGCTGAATAACATAAGTCGCAGGGCCTACATCGATAATCTGGCCCCGAAAGATATCAGTTGTCCGCTTAACTTCATCACGTTGCTGTCCTACCGCGCGCACCTTAACGAGCAAGAGATCGCGCTCGACGTGGGCACCCTCGGTGAGGTCTACAACCTTCACCACATCAATGAGCTTATTCAATTGCTTGTTGATCTGCTCGATCTTCAAGTCATCGCCTGTTGTTGTGAGCGTTAAACGCGATAAAGAATGATCATCTGTGGGCGCCACATTTAACGATTCAATATTGTAGCCACGCTGGGAAAACAGGCCCACGACACGAGACAGTGCTCCCGGTTCATTTTCTAATAATACAGACAGAATACGACGCATCTTAGGTTCTCTCCGTCTTGCTGAGCCACATATCTTTCATAGCACCACTGGGAGCCACATGCATGGGATAAACATGTTCATGGGGCTCAACGAAAACATCGAGGAACACCAACCGGTCTTTTAACGCGAACGCCTCGCGCATCGCCGCCTCAAGATCATCACGTTTTTCCACCTTAATACCTACGTGACCAAAGGACTCAGCGAGCTTTACAAAATCGGGTAAGGAGGCGGCATAGTGGCTCTCTGAGTACCGACCCTCGTACTGCATGTCCTGCCACTGCTTCACCATGCCCAAGTAGTTGTTGCGCAAACTCACTATTTTGATCGGGGTGCCATATTGCGCACAGGTAGAGAGCTCCTGAATATTCATTTGAATACTCCCCTCCCCAGTTACACAGGCCACCTCGGCATCGGGCAAGGCCAGTTTAATACCCATGGCCGCGGGCAAACCAAAGCCCATCGTTCCCAGTCCCCCTGAGTTGATCCAGCGACGAGGCTTATCAAATTTATAATATTGCGCTGCAAACATTTGATGCTGGCCAACATCAGATGTTACGTAGGCATCACCCTCAGTAACCTCATAGAGGCATTTGATCACGTCCTGAGGCATAGCCAACTCACTATCCCCATAGCGACGGCCGTGCCACAGCCCGTGGGCCTCACGCCAGCTCTCAATTTGCTGCCACCACTGCGCTAACGCGGCAGGCTCTGGCATTTCTCGATCACTGCCTTGTAACTGAGCGTCGATTTGCGTCAAAAGCTCAGTCAAAACCGTTTGGACGGGGCCCACAATCGGAACATCAACGGGCACTATTTTCGCGATAGAGGCAGGATCAACATCGATATGGATAATTTTAGCCCCGGGGCAAAACTTACCCACCGTGTTGGTCACGCGATCATCAAAGCGCGCACCCACCGCCAAAATGACGTCGGAATGATGCATAGCCATGTTCGCCTCATAAAAGCCATGCATTCCGAGCATTCCTAGAAATTGTCGATCGGACCCAGGGTATGCACCCAATCCCATCAAGGTATTGGTAACCGGGTAGTTCAACTTTTGCGCCAGAGTGGTCAACAGGTCGCAACCCTCACCCTGAATCACCCCCCCACCGGCATAAATGATAGGACGCTTGGCCGACAGTAATAGCCTTGCTGCTTTACGAATCTGCCCTGTATGGCCCTTACTGGAGGGCTGGTAAGAGCGCAAACTCACGCTCTCTGGGTAGTGATAATCAAATTTGTGCTCGGGGTGGGTCAAATCTTTGGGTATGTCAATCACCACAGGACCCGGCCTTCCAGTTGTCGCGATATAAAACGCTTTCTTAATAATGGAAGGAATATCCTCCGTACGTTTCACCATGAAACTGTGCTTCACGATTGGGCGAGACACGCCCACCATATCGGTTTCCTGAAACGCGTCTTCACCGATCAAGTGGGTTTGCACCTGTCCCGACAGTACCACCATCGGAATCGAATCCATGTAAGCAGTAGCAATGCCAGTAATCGCATTGGTAGCGCCGGGGCCCGATGTCACCAACACAACCCCAGGTTTTCCCGTAGCACGGGCATAACCGTCTGCTGCATGAGTGGCTGCTTGTTCATGGCGTACTAAGATATGAGGGACGGCATCGAGCTTAAATATTGCATCATAAATATGCAGGGCTGCTCCGCCTGGATACCCGAAAACATACTCGACGCCTTCGTCTTCCAAAGCCCGGACGATCATCTCGCCGCCAGATAGTTGTTCCATGTTTCGCTCCCACCTTCAGGGGTGTCATACACTGACGGGAGCCATGAGCTTACGCCTCTGCCCCACCGCCGCTGCCTGTCGCACGAAACACTGGTCGGATCAAATCCTAGCTACCTGCCAGAACAGCGATCACGAAACCCGTGTATCGGTCGGCCTGCGGGGTAGCGCAGTGTCGAGCCCGAAGTGCGCCAAACGCACCAGACGGAACCCGCAAACAGCCCTCATAACTATCCCGTCATGGGGGTGGGCCAGCGGATGAGGGTACTCATCGTTAGCCGTTGCCGTTCGCGTGACGATCGACATAGTGAAAAGGTGCCGTAAGAAAGTCAAGAAATGCTGAGCATTAACAGCGTGTGATATTGCCGAAATGACAAGATCACAGTAGCGTGGTATTCATCTAACTGCTTTGAGATTTGAGATTTAACATGTCAATAGCGCTCAAGTGGACAGCCACCGCCAGCATAACGGGCCTGACAGTCCTTCTGCTGGTCCATCCCACACAGGCAGCGGTTATGTATCGGTGGAGTGACGGCAATGGCAGACCGGTTATTAGCGACAGGCCACCGCCCCCTGGGACACCTTACACAACCTTAGACAGCTCTCAGTACGGCAAAAGTAATCTTCGAACGGAGGGAGCGACCTCGAAAAACAGCGAAGCAGGCACCGCCAAAGCGTCAAACCAACAATCTAACAGTAGCAGCGATACCACGGCTTCCGTGCGCATACAAAAAAATGCTGATCTCTGTAAGCATGCACAAGATAATATCTACACCTATGAAAATTTTGAAAGAATACGCACAGTCGATCCTGACGGAACCGTACGATTTATGTCTTCAGCAGAAATTGAATCGAAGCTGATTGAAACCCGAGAAGTAGAAAGTCGCCACTGCTAAACCTTCAGGTCTAGCGTTTACAGACGGTCAATGTTTTCCACGCGAAAAGCTTCAGTGAGGTCGCCTGCACCTAAAGGCTTTATCTCGACAGGATCAAAACCTTTACAGCCGATGCAGACGGTAACGACATCCTCCGTTACCTCGCCCGCGCCACACCCGGACCCAACACAGCTCGACCCATTGGAATCAAGATTTACGGTGACAATAATGGGGGGGATTGGTATGCCTTCGCCAAATCTCTGACCTAAATCATTTTCTGGCGAAAACAGGGGGACCCGATACGCTTTGGCCGCACCCAAGTTTGCACACATACCGGCACTGCCACCATCGGGCTGAAAGGTATTGAAAAAGACATATCCGCCACCAATCGCTGACTGGTTAACAACCTGCTCTCCGCGATCAAGAAGGTCGATATACCATCCGTCATAATCTGTAATCACAGCCCCTGATGCCAAGCCTTGAGCGGCATTGATCAAAGTGGCTCCATCTAAATTGATCGTTGAACGCGCGGCCAAATCAACTTCACCATCTTGTAAATAGGGTCTGTCAATAAAAGCATAAAAGCGGTTATCAACTCGCCGATCATAGGGGTAATTGACCTTGAGAGGTCGCTCACGATCGCCGCTGCCGAGGGTGACAAAAACGTTGGATCCTAGGGCACCGGCAACAGGTCGACTCATAAATCGCTTACTCGAGGAGGAGACACTCGCAATTTTCTGAATAGCCCAAGCGTCCTTATTCAGGGGTGCCGTAGAAGTTACGCTAGAGCCCTGCAGCTGACTCAGGGCAATCCGATACAGTCCTCCGGCCGCATCAGCGACATAGACAAAATCGATCTTTCCATCAAAATCGATATCCAGAGGCTCAACCTCGGCTACCACAGGCGCATCCGTGGATAACTCCCTCAACAGGACACCACTTTCTGCATCGATCAAAAAAACACTGTTACCCTTCATAGCGTTCGGACAGGCGTAGGCTGATGCATCCACATCCAAGCAACTATCCCAGCCTCCCCCCATAATTAGAACGGGGCGATCACCTGAGCCATAGCCGTCGACATAACCAACCGCGGGTGTCGACCACGTTTGTCCCATATTGGAAAAGCCAGCCGTACAATCGCTATCTTGAGTCAAACTGGGACACCCCAACTTCCAAAGCAATCGAGGCGCATCCGGGGGCTGCCCGGCCTGCCCAGCATTGGGGCTAACATCAAAGCCATAAACCATGCGGCCGCCGCGGCGCATGGTTGGAAAAATATAGGCTGTAGTCAATTGATTAGCATTGTTGTAGGCGGTGTGAACGCCGGTAGAGCCGTCAAAAAAATAACTCTTTTTTTGCGCATCAATGTTTGCGGATAGCGATGCGGGCAAGCCAAAGTAATCAATAGACGGTGTATTGCGGTATTGCCGCTCGATATCTCCGTAATGCTCGGGCGCAATAAATGCCCAATCCTCTGTCCCCGAGTCAGGATTAAGGCTTCTGAAAAGCCCGTCATTGCTGCCATAGAAAATACGAAATAAGGTACCGCCATCAGGCTTATTACCGTAGCTGACGGTCAGTGGGCGCGAGTGAACAATGTCTCCATGAACGGTCGCTCTCAATCCGTCAGCCGGCATTTGCTCTACTAAGCCTAGGTTAGGATTATCCTCGTAACTGCTATTACCCAGAAGAATTTTAGCGTCACCGCCCCGCAGTCCCGGATCCTCCCCTGTTAAATAACGGTAATACATGGGTTCGGCAAAATCATTTACATTCACGGCCCTCAGAGCACCGCCAGACTCAGTCAAAATAACCCTGTTGCTTATTCCGGCCAAACCTATTTGATGACGGATTTTTTGCGCAGCCCCACCCTTCTCTACAAACGGGCCATCGGGGGAATCGGATAACACGCTGCGCCCTGCAAGCCGACTGGGCGAGCAGGCGCTGACTGGATTTGGATCGAGCGCTAGGCCGTCGAAATATGGCTGATTACCCTCAACCGCAGGGTTCACGTCACTGGTGTCGGAGGTCCAAAAGCTCGTGGCGCAAGATTGCGCAAAACCGGTTTGCGGGTTGATCGCCCGCTCTAAATTCACATCGGCCAACTCAATTTGACCGTTAAATACGGCCAGCTGATATTGCTTGAGATTGCCCAGCCAGCGCGGCTCTCGATCCGCACCGGGCCTAAACATGCCCACAAACACGCGATTGTCTGCCTGAGCTCTATTGGTTGAGGAAAGTGGCAGCGTAACGGCGGCAAACGAGGTATTGATATCAATAATATCTCCAAAGATGCGGTTTAACGCCGTTTCAAGCTCTGCCGCATTGGTCGCCGATTGCCGATAGCCACCGCCCTGCTCTGCGGCACTATCGAGCAGCGCTGAATGGAGTGCATTGGGCTTAGCGTTATATACATCAATGGTGTAAGTCGTTACCTGAGATCGATAGGTCTCTGCCTCACCCTCTGCATCAACCACCGTTACCGGCACACCAAACTCTTTGAGAAATTTAGTCCAATCATCAAAGTTGTATGCCACACCATCGATGACCGACCCCGTTGCGGTGTGGTCACCACCTTCTTCAATACCCGCGCTTTGATAAACCCGGTACCGATACTGCTGGCTATTACCCTGACCCGGACAACCCTCCTTACTCCGATTAGCGCTGGCATTGCTGGTACTGCAAAAACAGCCCGCGCTAACATCGACACAGGCATCATTAATACTGGGGGTCTCTAGTGAATTTGCCAAAATTCCAGCGCTACATGTCAATGGTTCCGTATAGCATTGAGCTGTTAACCCTAGGTCCACTTGGTTGGAGGTTTCAGAGGATATCGAAAGGGTTTGATATTGCGGCATATTAAGACCGCCGCTCGCCGCCCCCGCTAGTGCCCCCGGTGGGGCCAAACCAAAATCTGAATAAAGCTGAGTAAGGACCGATGAGTTAGACGAACTGTCGGGTCTCGGCCCACTGGAGTTCGGATTGCCAATAAAAATCATATACGTTTCGGCACAGAGTGAGTCTGCATTTAACGGGGATGAAAAACGACTCCAGGGTGTACTGTAACCTCGGGAATCAGCCAATAAAGACGGGGTTCCCGCACCATTAAAAGTCTGCTGACCACCCGCCAAGTAATGATAAAAATCCGCGACCAGATTACCCATCGAACTATTGGAATTACGTTTTTCGGTTGGACTGTTAATACCGTCATAGATTTCATCGAGCGTATTGTTAAAGGCCATCTTGGCCGCCTGATAGGGTTGCAAATCGAAACGCACATATCCGCCGTCTTCATTCGCGGAGCCCACGGTGGTGAACTCAAAAATGCCCACGTTCAAATCGACATCCGGAGGAAACGCTGCGAGTGTATTTTTTATTGCGGCAACTTCAGATTGGCCTTGCTGAGCATTTTCCGGCCACTTTTGACTCTGCCTCGACCAGTTTGACGTATTGTCCAAAACAAAAATGACGTTGGGCAGAGAACTGTTTGCAGCGCCTGCGGTCAAACCACTGGCAAAAAGATCAATGTCCTCGCCTATTGCGAGATTGGGGGTTATGGCTAGGACCATCAAACACCCCATAACTAAGCGCCACGATGTACTCTTCATATGTCGACACCTCCAATAAGCGTAAGCGGCATTAGCTACAGGCTGAAGCCAGTAAATTCAGTGAAGTGCGAGTTTGTAAACCCTGACGAACTTCAACCTTGGCACCGGTGGTAAGGTCTTGCGCTAACGCCGTAACCTCCCAAAGTGCCTCTGCGCACAGTGAATAAAGCCCCGGCCGAAAACAGCTCGCATCTTCCGGACTGTTGAGTGCATCAAGTTGTGCGTTGCGGATTGGGGAGCCGGAAATGCAAACAGGGCGAGACAATTCAATAACTGCGTCATTTTCCACGCCGTCACCGCTGAGATCGAGACAGCGAGTAAAACTACTTCCGTTGCAGCCTTGGCTAAAAGCTTGCTCCCCCTTGAGAAAGCCCGGCGTTGCTATCGCTTCTTGGATAGCCCGCAACGCTGCGTTTCGGATAGCGCTCCGTGCCTCGACATTCTGGACGATCTTTAAATTATTCTGCACCTCGCTAGCCGCCACAACTCCCAAGATCGTGACCAGCAGCAACATAATAAGCGCCATCAGCAAGACAAGACCGTGCTGCCGTCGAATCGCATTCATTACCCTGAACCACCCATATTAGTAATATCTACCATTCGGCTTTGAATCACCCTCCGGTAGCTACTTTTGTCAGTGGGCACGGCCCAAGGCTCCCCCGCAATCGAATAAACAGCGTCATCGATATAACCCGGCTCAGCAACACTAGAACGAACCACCGTCCATATTTTCACACCAATAATCTTTGACCAATCAGAGGCACTGGGACTTCTTGAAACAAAGTCATACTGACCATCACCGGACCTATCGATAAACCATTCGAAACGCAGTAACTCGACGCCCTCGACAAGGGTCTCGGTCTGAAATCCCAATGCACCACCGGTTTTATCCAAATACAGCCGAGTCATAGTGTCATTGTTATCAACGTAATAAATTCGGGACACCAACCTGTAAACAGGTGCCATGGTGCTGCAATCAAAGCCGGTGTAAGACAACTGACTGGCGACATTGGCGTTGTTAACTTTCAACAGCTTTAATTCCCCACCGGACAAACCAAGATTTTCTGAGTAGCAACCATTGGCTTGTAAGTGGTAGTAATCTCCCAGCGGACGGCAGCGGTTAACAGCAGGCTTAGGCGGAGCTCCAGTAGCACAACTACCAGCACGACGAATAACAAAATAATCTGAATTCGAGCTTGCGGGCGCAATCGCAGCAACGCCACAGATGCCCGCAGCAACCTCCGAATTAAGCGACGAGCCCAAAGCAGAGAACAACGGATACTCCATCGCAAACGCAAGCTCTGCTTTGGCGTTGTCCGCCGTACCAGAAATAATGCGTCCGGTACCCAGACAAGCAGCGGGCACTTCTGTTGCAACATCCCAACTTAGCCCGGAGGGCACTGACGACGGTACTTCACCTGCGACGAAGATTTGTGTTTCCGCATCAACCGGATAGCTAGCCCCGCCCCAGTATCCTGCCAACGATAGCTCAGACGCCAACAGTTCTAGGGCAAAAAGCGCGTTCTCTATTAGACGACCTGATCGATCTACACTGTCCAGACTTTTGCTCGTATCCGCGAATAAGGTTGTAATGCCCAGAATAATCACGATGCCCAGAGCCATTGCGATCATTATTTCGATGAGTCCAAAACCTGCCGGTTTACAAGTACGCCCTATAGTTGTGACATTCACCGGACAGCCACATCCCGATAAATTGCACGGCGGAGACTTTCGCTACCATACTCCCCAATGCCACAGGCTATCGCAGGGACAACTGACTTGGTCATACCCTGCCATGCAATGCTGACCCTAATAACCGTCTCACCACTACCGCTAGCACCGCCCTTTTCAATACACCCGCGGGCTCCTAAAGGGGACCCCACATTTTGCCCCTGCGACATTCGAGCCGCACCCGCAATGGTGCGGTTCCACTCACAGAGATCACGCTCTGCCGCCGCCAACGCCGAGCACACCTCCGATACCTCGAGCACTCCGTAATAGGTACCGGAGCCCTCGGCCAGGTCTTCAGCGTAGACCCCAGTGCTCGCGGCTGTGGGATTCATTCGAATTCTCGCCGCCATATCATCAACCATCGCGGTGATTTGAGCACGCTGGATTGCCTCAAACTGATCATTCATTGTGTTGATCTGCAGAGCAGCCAGCCCTAGCAGCCCAATAGTTGTAATGAGAAAGGTAACTAGCACTTCGATAAGCGTGAATCCCTGACTTTTACGAGCGATCATGAGCTGCAGGATCCAGACCATGAATAATCAGTGCTTGCATCTGGGCACTGATTAGCACAAACACCGGGCGCAGCCACAATGCGACCGTCGGCTTCGACATACAGGCAGACATTACATGTGCCATTAGACGATGATGTCTCTATTTCAAACCGAGGACAGTTAGCAGTGCGGCCCCATGAGTTAAAAGCAACAGAATTCACGTCAGAGACCGCGTTCACTGCAATACTTTCCGGAACCACATAAGCCCCCAATGGCGACGGTGTACAGCCGGCGATAGCATTAGGCTGAACACACCAGCCATCACTCCATGCACTTGTTGTCGGGCGAACATTGACCGACTCATTACGCTTAATGGCCTCTGATCTCGCTAAACTCAGTGACATTCGCAACTCATTACTGACTTGGCGCAGTCGCTGCTCCGCAAGCAGTTGTGAAAAGGAAGGCACGACTGTCGTGGTGACGATGGACAAAATGGCTAATCCCATCAGCAGCTCAACCAGCGTAAATCCGCTCGGACCTTTCATCACCATGCCTCCACTGTGCCGCCACTTTGACAGTTTCTGGTACGAGACCCTGAATTACTGACGCACAGCGCACCATCATTGGCTTGTAAACTTTCTGCTACCGGGGCGAGGCGAAGTTGAAATGAAGGCGGCGGCCCACTCAAAGCCCCAAGGTTAGTGCTAGCGACCGAGTAAAAGGGTGCGACATCCTTCGCCACAGAGGTACCGATTG
>Ga0213863_10003602_pt1 | contig 10610 bp, 10 predicted proteins | sample PICome_8_FD_160128 | JGI IMG/M metagenome (GOLD analysis project Ga0213863, IMG submission 160128) | Coastal seawater microbial communities near Pivers Island, North Carolina, United States - PICO497 | ecosystem: Environmental > Aquatic > Marine > Coastal | place: USA: North Carolina... | reverse complement strand
TCAAACACATTGTTAGCCTTATTAAACGTTATGATCCGAGGTTGTGTGCACCGGCAAGTGCTTGCACAGATGTGTTTGATTTAAACAACCAGCAATCGCCCATTATAACATATGACGGTCAACATCGTACAATTATGACAGCATTGCTTGGATTTGACACTGTTCCTTGTATTATAGTCGAAACAGATGACATTCAATTCCCAAGTTATGCTTTTGAAGAGTGCAACATGAGCACCAAGAAACTTGGACCACAAGACATTCACCGCAACCGTTTGACACGCTACAAACTGGGTAGCCGTGAACAGAAAAATGTAATTGCTCGTACACTGCAAGATCAGTTTGACAAAACAAATGTTGACTTAGAGGACAAAGGCACACGCAAAAGCCCAGGCATGCGTGGTGATAATGATTACTTCTTTTCACACTTTAAGTATGCAGAAAAAGGCATCGAAGCAGACAACAGCGGCAAGTTGGTTTACAACATCTTAGATGCAATTACAACTTTCTTTCCAATGCAAGAAGAAATTGATCAGGGTGTGTTTATTGGATTGTATGAACTGGCACGTTTAGATCAAAACCATCGTGAACTTCCAGAAGGCTGGATGCATGATGTGTTAGCAGAAGTAAAGCAAACATTTAAAAGTAGTGCAATTGTGCATAGCAAAGCCAAGCGTCAATGGGAACACGTTAACCCTGGTGCAACCTGGAGTGCCCCAAGTGCTATGTCAAACTTCTTGCGTGAAGTTTACATGCTCAATGGAGGTATGATGAACTTGCCATACCACGGCGAAGGCGCTAAAATGCAAGTTGCTACTAACCCAGTTGCTGGATTGTTTCCAATTAAGGAGTTTGCATAATGTTACGTGAAGCACTAGAAAATTTTACTGCTCCAGTTTATACTAAAACTAAACGTAGCACAGAATCGTATGCGGCAACAGCCGCATACGTTACAGCAAATTTAAAACGTCTAGTAGAATTATATCGTAGCACAAAGAACGACGAACAAACATATCGATTGATCCGTGATGACATTGATAATGCATTGCGCCGTTATCATCAATACTGCATCAAAGAAAACTTTGGCGCACATTATATTGAGCGTGGGCTTGAGGGCAATGGTATTTTTGAACACATGGTTCCAGCAAGTCGTATACGTGACTTATTGTTAGCAGAAGTTATTACTCCATTGCAAGCGTGTAATATGCCAACATGCCGTTTGAGCAAAGAACGTGATGACAAACTACGTGAAGCAGGATGGGCTAGCAAGACGCCAGACATTTACAACTTTTGGAAACGTTACGAATATAGCTTTGACATTGTGGATGTTTTTACAACCTGGGATGATCAACTGGTAAATACCAACATGACACTAGACGATCACTTTGATATGTTTTTGGATTTATAAGTATGAAACTATTTTTTAAAAATTTTGATCCAATGGAAATCTCAATTGACAATAACAAGACTGGCGATCTATACCTTGAAATTGTTAAACGCCATTATGAAGAACAAAAACCATTTTTTATAGATAATCTAAATTGGACAAGTGAGAGACTACGCCATCTGGCCAGAATTGCCAAAGAAGAATTAAATTGGAATTGGCTGAGAAATGATTATACAATCGATATTACAGCGAAATTGCACAAAGATCTAGAATATTCAGTTGGTTTACATGGATATGAGTCAATTCCTCAAGAATACCATTGGTTAATTTACGAATTACACCATTGTTTGCACGGTATTCAACATGGCGTAGAAGAAGGTCGCCCATGCAATTTACAAGTTGAGTGGCTTACTGATGACCATCATATCTTGCCAGACGATTTTGTGTTTGCGCCGGAAATTGCTGCTGGAGATATTATATTAATAAATCCTCATGTTGGGCATCATCCTTGGCAAATTTATCTAGAAAATGATTACACAGATCTTAACAGCACATTACAATTTCATGATAGAATAAAACCAGCTGTTGTTATTAGCACCTTAGATTTTCAAATTGATAAACAGAAAATTTTAAATACATTTATTGAAAAAGATCCTGAGTTTGTAGAAAAACATACTGCTGAGAAAATTTTATATAATACAGGTGCTGCTAAAATTGGAAAAGTTAACAATATGGATCAATATTACTCGATAGTTAATTCTACAGAAATTTTGGAGTTTGATCGAATCGAGTTTGATTAAAAATATTGCAATTCCTATTTAAAGTCCGTATACTACAACATATGCACATAAAATCTAACACTAAATAATAATGTTATGACAGATATTATACTGGTGATACCACCAAGAATTGTAGACGACTTTGGCTATACTCCAGCTGGAGCAGCTCTCCTTAAAGGAAGCTTACAAAAACATGGCTTTGATAGTAAGATTTTAGATCTAAATGCCGAAATAGATCTAAAATTTGCCAATCACGACACAATGAATGCTGTTAATAATTTTTTTCTATATTATACTTTTTACAACCAGACTACATGGAAAATCCTTGAGCCCATATTCGAAGAATGGGCTGACCGAATAATTGCAAATAATCCAACTTGGGTAGGCATGAGTGTGTTTACATACAACAGTCAACGTGCAACGAGATTGCTAGCAATTGCTATTAAAAAGCGCAGACCCGATATAAAAATTGTAATCGGTGGCAGTGGCATTGCAACTGATTTTACGTTTGCAGAAACGCTGCATAGTCAAAAAATCATTGATGCTTATATACGGGGAGAAGGCGAGTTATCTCTAATAGAGTTGTTAAACGGCAATACTGTGTATCCGGGTATTAATGGAATACCGCCGCAGCAAATTGTTGATGTTGATAGTATAGCTTTTCCAAACTATGACGATTATGAATTAAAAACCTATACCAATCGCAAAGGACTTGAAGCATTGCCTATTACTGGCAGCAGAGGGTGTGTGCGAAAGTGTACTTTTTGCGACATAGCTAGTATGTGGCCAAAGTATTACTATCGCAGCGGGAAAAGTATTGCTGCAGAAATCAAGCACCAAGTTGAAAAATATGGTGTTAACGCATTTAGGTTTACCGATAGTTTAATTAATGGCAGTATGAAAGCATTTAGAGAAATGATTAGCGATCTCGCCGATTACAGATTGTCTATGCCTGAAGAAAAGCGTTTTATATGGGATACACATTTTATTGTACGCAACCCGAGACAAATGTCGCCAGAAGACTTTGATAACATGGCAGCAGCAGGCGCAGGCACTATGTTAATTGGCATTGAAAGTGGATCTCCGGCAGTAAGAGAGCACATGAAAAAGGGCTATAGTCAAGAAGACCTCGACTATACTATGGCACAATTAAACAGAGTAGGAATTAAAGTTAGAATGTTGATGTTGGTAGGATATCCTACAGAAACAATCGACGACTTTCAGCTAACAGTTGACATGTTTGAAAGATACAAACCTTATCTTGACGCTGGCACAATCGAAGAAGTCAACTTGGGACTAACATTGAATTTGCTCAAAAATACTCCACTATATGATAATAAAGATGAGTTAAACATTGTTCAAGCAAACGACCACATCAATGATTGGGTAAGTATGGATAATCCAACACTTACATACAAAGAAAGACTACGCAGAAGAATTATACTACAAGCCAGATGTGAAGCATTAGGATACCCGGTGTTTGAATCAAAGAATTACTTAAAGCAATTGATTAGTAGCTGGAATGAAGTTAGTAGTATGACCGAGCAAAGCACAACACTAATAGAAAACATAAGTTATGATAGAGAACAAAATGGGCTAACTGCAGAGGTAGTAAATGAGAGTTGAATTAAAGTTTCACGGATCTGTTGCAGGCGGAAATCCAAAAATAAAAGTAAGTACTCGTCACCATGAAACTGATCAATATTTTCCAGTTAACCACGGTGTGTTTAGTATTGATTTAGATGTTGACTTTGCACCAGTGGATCAGTTAAATATCAAGTTCTTAGACAAAGTTCATATAACCGATAGCAAACACGATACATTTGTAGAACTTAAATCAATAGCTATTGACGATATTGATTTGCAGCATTTTTTGTTTGCTGGCAAGTTTTATCCTTGTTACGATGAGAATTTTTATAAAGACTTTTCACCTCCAGATTATTACCAACCTGGAACAGTTATGTACCACAATGGAACTTTTGAACTCGATATCAAAACTCCAATTTGGAAATTTTTAATGGACAGTTACGATGCATGAATTTCCCAAACTAATCGAAGAAGTAAGCCAAAATAACCAATTTGATCTGGATAATTTCTTAGACAGTGGAATTCCGTGGGTCAAATTGAATATACCAGTTCCTGAATTTGATCAAACAGTGTTTGACCGTGCAGTTGAGCAAAGCTCTAGCTGGAGAGAACAATGGAAGTTTACTAGTAAACAAGAAAAAATTGACATCGACCATCAGGTTAGGGAATGGAACGGGCAAGTATTGTTTGGACCTAGCGATTGGGATAGTTGGATGGACTTAACGCAGGGACAAAACAAAGACAACGACGAAGACCGTTTGTGCATGATTCACAGGAACAGTATTGATTTTAGTTGGAGACTAGATGAATCTCATCCTATTAGGACGTTCGTCGAAGATATTTTTCCTAACCAAAAAGACATTAACATAGTAAACTTTTACGTGTTGCCACCAGGTGGTTATTTATTTCCTCATGTTGATCGCTGTGAGGCCCATAGTGGGTTAAACAAAATATATGTTGCACTTAATTGGAGCGAAGGCAATGAGTTTGGATTTTATAAATGGGGAAATGTTCCTATTGTTGAAAGAACTGCATATCTCATTAACAACTATCGATATGTCCATTGGGTTTTAAACAGAAGTGATCAGGCCAGAGTTGTACTAGACATCGGCGCTAATTTGCATGCTATTCAAGACCTAATAGAAGAAAGTTTTAAAAATCAATGAAAGTTGAAATTGCTCTCCGGGCTAACTATACAGACAATAAAAAACCGACCGTGAATCTGTCTATTAATAATGTCGAGCATTATGATGGAGAAATCGCAGGTATCAAGCACTTTGTGTTTGAGTTCGACTCACATGACCGTAATATCTTAGAAATAAAACATTACAACAAAACAAATCAGGATACCATAGTAGATACACAAGGCAACATTATTGGCGACTTGAGCGTAGAATTAGTTTCAATTCACATTGACAATATTAAAATTATGGAAACTGTTCTTTATAGTATGCCATTTTTTGTACAATGGCCAGATAATATGGTAGAAGATTACCGTAACAAAAATCAAGACCCGCCGGAATACATCGATAACAATCTGTATTTTGGATTCAATGGAGTATATCAATTTTCATTTTCCGGAGATGTTGTCTCCGAATACTACAATCAATTCTGGTTAGACGAAGTGCAAGCACACAAAAATCAAACACAACAAGGCAATGATAGCGAAGTGTTTGACCGTATGGGCGAAAAAGTCGCTGTCAATGAAAACAGCGAATTTACAATATACGATTTAGAAAAGTTAGTATTAACAAACGAGTGATAAAATACTGCCAAAATCTAAAAAATTGAATTTTAATATTGCTCTTAGTGAAAAATAAAAGTAAACTGAGTTGTAACAGAAGGATACACACAATGCGTATTGAAACAGATATCAAATTGGATTACAGTGATGTATTAGTTAGACCAAAACGCAGTACACTAAAAAGTCGTAGTGAAGTTTCACTAGAACGTAAAACAAACTTTCGTAACTATGAGCCAGGTCTGCGTATTCCAAACTATCACTATCGTGGTATTCCTATTATGGCTGCTAACATGGATGGTGTTGGCACATTTGAAATGGCTGACAAACTTGCTGAAGGTGACATCTTTACTTGCTTGGTTAAAACTTACTCAGTAGATGAACTTGTTGAGTACTTTAATGCAGGTATTGAAGAGCGTACAGATAATGTAGCAATGAGTATTGGCACAAGTTATACAGACTTTGAAAAGCTGTGTATGGTATACGATAATTGCAAAGACAACTTGAAGTACGTGTGCATGGATATTGCAAACGGATATAGTGAGCACTTTGCATCTCGAGTGCGTGATGTGCGCAAAGCAATACCAAATATTGTAATCATCGCCGGAAATGTAGTAACAAGAGAAATGACGGAGGAACTTATACTTGCTGGAGCAGATATCATTAAAGTGGGAATTGGCCCTGGTAGTGTATGCACTACTCGCATTCAGACTGGCGTGGGGTATCCCCAACTTTCGGCAGTTATCGAATGTGCAGATGCGGCTCATGGTTTGGGCGGACATATTATTGCTGATGGCGGCTGTACCTGCCCTGGTGACGTGGCTAAGGCTTTTGCTGCCGGCGCAGACTTTGTAATGCTAGGTGGTATGCTTGCCGGTCACGATGAAGGCGGCGGCGAAGTAATTACTAAGACTTACGAAACTAATGAAGTAACTAAAGCAGGTGATGGATTCTACGAAACAGTATACAAAGAAAAACAGTTTGTGCAATTCTACGGTATGAGTAGTGATGCGGCTAACACAAAACATTTTGGTGGACTCAAAGACTATCGTTCATCAGAAGGGCGTGAAGTGCTTGTTCCTTACAGAGGTGCTGTAGCAGCTACAGTACAAGATTTGCTAGGTGGTATTCGTTCAACATGTACATATGTTGGAGCCAATAAATTAAAACAACTAAGTAAGTGTGCAACATTTGTTCGCTGTAACAATACACATAATAGGATCTACGAAAAATCATGAATCACAAAATTCTCGAAGCAGTTGAGCATATGCTTCAAACTTCACCACAACTACTAAGAAATAAAAATCTACTAAAACAAGCAATTGTTGGAACATTTGATGTTGAAATTGACAATGTTGATTTTAACAACATCGGCGAACTGGTAGAAAAAATCGACGATGCTGTGTTAGCAAGGTACTTCGGTAACGTATGGCAACCGGAAATGAAAAAGTTTAAGTATAGTGGGCTTGGACTAATTGACGAAATTAACAACTTAAAGCCACGCAAAGTATTGGATATCGGCTGCGGATACAACGAGTTCAAAGGCAAAATTGATAACTTGGTTGGGCTTGATCCTTATAATAGCGCCGCAGATATTCAATGTAAAATTAAAGATTATCGTAGTGATGAAAAATACGATGTAGTACTAGCATTGGGCAGTATTAACTTTGGCAGCACCAACAAAATCTTCGACGAACTTGAAGTAGCTGTAAATCTAGCAGCCCCCGGCGCAAGAATGTACTTCCGGGTTAACCCAGGACTACAGCACACACCTCCAGAAAGTAAATGGATTAGATTTTATCCATGGAACAGCAACTTTATTGTAAACTGTGCTAATCATTTTGGTGTAGATATATTGGACATTCGCAACGACCAGAACAACAGAATGTATTTTGTATGGCGAAAGAAATAATATTATTCCAAGGCGGTACGCATGGAAATTTCTTAGAAAGATATTTAAATGTAGGCTGCGGGCACAGTAAAAACTTTGACTTTTTTACAGACTCATCTTTTGGATCGCATAATAATAATTATAGCTCTAATCAAACAAAATATTTGTCGCTACACCCACATGCTTTAACTGAAAAGCATCACAGTGACGATGTTCAGACTGATAAATCTAAAAATATCTTTTGTTATATACATATTGAGCAAGCTGATTTATATAAACTATTTTGGTGGACTTATTTGGCTGCAGGAGAGTTTGGTTTAAATTTAATTAATAATGATAAAAACTTCACTGATATTTTTTTAAATCATATAAAACTTAAATCAGCTCATTACTTAGTTTCTAACAATGTTAGTTTTAAGCATTTTGAAAAAACAAACAATGGTCTCAGAGAGTACTTTAAAAATAGTTTTAAAAAATCAAACGGGTTTTTATTAACTCAGGAAAGTATTATAAAAGAATATAATATAGAAAATTATTTTTACTATAAAGATTTTTATAGCAATAACATTGATCAAAAAATAAAAGAAAATTTAAAGATTGAAGTAAAAAATAAAACAAACAATCACAAACTTTTTATTGAAAACAAAAAAGATATCATAGATTCTGACTACAAAGTTAAATCTGCTGTTGAATCTTTTATAAAAGGACAATACTACAATTTAGAAGATTTTTGTTTATACGAGCAAGCGTACTTTGACCATCTATTAGAAGAGCATTATGATATAACCTTAAAAACGTTTTACAAACACTATCCGATCAATACTCTTGAATTTAAAATCCGAGAAGATAAATAAACGTAACAATATAAAAACAATAACGCCGCAGTAGCGAGTTCATTGTTTTACCCCCCAAAACTTTATAACCCAGTCGTCTCTTCGGCTGGGCTTTTTCTATGGTGATTTTAATGTTTGAAATATATTTCCTAGTGCTGATGCTAGGAGTCTTCTATGGCTTCTTTGTTGGACTCATACCTGTTGCTGGCGCAACAACTGGCTTAATAGCAGTTTACAGTTTTGTAGGCTACTTTCATGATCCATACATGTTGGTTGTGTTTACCACTGCCGTTGTGGTTACCAGCAGTATCGGAGATACATTCTGCGGAGTTGTAATGAATGTTCCTGGTGCTGGCGGAGCTGCCGCAACAATGGTAGACGGCTTTCCGATGTCACGACGTGGGCAGGCAGCACGAGCACTTAGCGCAGCAATTAGTACAAGTTGGGTCAATGGCTTGATTTGGGGATTACTAGTATTTTTGTTTCTGCCTTATTATACTAAAATTGTGCTATACTTTGGTACAGCAGAGATGTTTGCGTTTCTGCTATTTGCCATGACTTGTGTTATCTTTATCAGCAGCAAGTATTGGGTACGTGGTATCTTTGCTCTTGTAGCAGGTGTTGTGCTAGGACTAGTAGGAATGGATCCAGACACCGCAGCACAGCGTTGGATTACAGTTATTCCAAATTTTGATTTTGATACATGGCGTGTTTACTTTACAGACTGGGAATACATTGAAGACGGTATTCAAATGATTCCAGTAATGGCAGGCGTACTAGCGTTTCCTGAATTAGTAAGCGCATACAGAATGAAGTCTGAAAAAATTACACTGACAAAAAGTGATATACGTGGGCAACTTTGGCAAGGTGTCAAAGATACATGGAAATACAAATGGGACGGATTACGTGGCGGCTTCATCGGCGGCTTTGTAGGACTAGTACCAGGTATAGGCGGCAACATTGCAGATTGGTTTGCTTATAGCCAAACAGTTGCTCTATCACGTAAAAAATCAAAAGGTAACAAAGATAATCACAACGGCGAAGGATATCCAGTAGGACAAGGTAATGTACAAGGTGTAATTGGATGCGAAGGTGCTAACAACGCACAGAAAGCAACCAGTTATGTTCCTACTATTTTGTTTGGTATTCCTGGAGCACCCTTTGAAGTGATTGTTATGGGTCTACTTATGTATGTTGGGCTTGAACTAGGTTCGCCCGCAGTGCTAGCAGATGGTGTGTTCTTTGACCATCTTCTCAGCAGTTATCTATGGAGCTTGATAATTATCCTGCCAATTAGTTACGGATTTATTCGTTACGCAGTGTATATTACCAACATTCCATTCAAGTTTTACTTCTGGCCAATAATGGTAAGTCTAGTGTGGACTACTTCACAGTACACAGGATTGTTTGACGACTATCTTATGTTTGCTATGTGTTGTGCGGTCGGGCTAGCAATGAAGTATTTTAAATTCAGTCGTATAAGTTTCCTAATTGGATTTATCTTATCACATCGACTTGAAGCAAGTTGGGTACAGTTCAACACATTCGGATACGGATGGGAAGATCTACTGCTTGACCCATTCCCAGCAACACTTATTGCGTTAGCAATTTTAGCTGCGATATGGGGAATATTTTTTAACAAAGCAAAAATTGATTTCGTATAGGAGAAAATAATGAAAATCAAACTACTAACAAGTGCTGTAGCAGCACTAGCAATTACAGCAACAGCAGCACTAGCAGACATCACTGTGGTAAACCCTCAAAAGCCAGGCGGTGGTACAACCGTGTGGACAGAAATTATCATGAAGGAACTAGAGAAGCATTTGGGCGAGCGTATTGTTATTCGCAACATTCCAGGCGCACGAGACATTCCGGGCATCAACAAATTCCACAATGATCTTCGCTTTGACGAAAACACAATTGTTGTAACACACGGTGGCAACGGTGTATCGTTCTTACAGGAAGAAGTTGATTACAACTATGCTGAATATGATTCAATTGGTCTCATGAACTTGAACATTATTATGGGAAAAGTCAAAGGCGCAGACATGGATAAAGCAATCTTTGCCGGTACAAGTGGTGCTGTTCCAGAAGCATTTGCTATGGCAATGATGACATGCGGTCCAGACAAATCCGTTGACGAGTATATTACTTGCTTCGGTGAAAACTTTAAATGGGTCAAAGGCATGTCAGGCGGAGAGCGCCGTTTAGCATTTAAACGTGGCGACTTAACAGGTTCACGTGAAAACCCAGCTACATACCAAATCCACATTGCGCCAGATGAAAATGCAGAACTTTGGTTCCACCATGGCCTGCTTGATCCAACCACAGGCAAGCACGTAGATGATCCAAACTTCCCGGGTTACCAATTTGAAATCATGTTTAAAGAGCGCTG
>Ga0213863_10003601_pt1 | contig 10610 bp, 9 predicted proteins | sample PICome_8_FD_160128 | JGI IMG/M metagenome (GOLD analysis project Ga0213863, IMG submission 160128) | Coastal seawater microbial communities near Pivers Island, North Carolina, United States - PICO497 | ecosystem: Environmental > Aquatic > Marine > Coastal | place: USA: North Carolina | collected... | reverse complement strand
ACACTACGGGGTCCACACTGCCCGTCAGTTCGCGTTTCAATTGGCAGGTAGCGGTTTGACGATCATCTCCGGGTTGGCACGGGGGATTGACACCCATGCACATGAGGGTGCCTTGGCTGCTCAGGGTCGCACGATTGCCGTCATTGGCTCTGGTTTAGGGCAAGTTTACCCGCCTGAGAACATGGCTTTGGCGGAGAAGATTGCATCAGGCAACGGCGCGGTGGTTTCTGAATTCCCGATTAACACTCCACCGAGTAAAAAAACCTTCCCAATGCGCAATCGGATTGTGGCGGCATGGTCTCAGGCTGTTTTAGTGGTAGAGTGCCCGGAATGGTCAGGTGCGCGTATTACGGCCAATATTGCGGGTGAATTGGGGAGGCCTGTTTATGCGGTCCCGGGACAAATTGACCGTGCAACATCAGCGGGATGTAACTCCTTGATCAGGGAGGGTGCCACTTTGGTGACCGGCGGACAGGATATCCTCGATGACCTTTCCATTTTACCCCATGGAAAGGAGCTGCCAGCTCATGAGCAGAGAGTGCAATCTGTGTTTCCGGAGCTTGACGCATCTGAGCGCGTCATTCATGATGCGCTCGGTGATGATTCCATGAGGATTGATGAAATTCTTGAGGAGACCAGCCTAGCTCTACCAGAAGTGAACGCCAAGCTACTCAAGCTCGAGATTCAAGGTCTCGTGTGTCAGCTGCCTGGTGGTCGATTCGCCAGAAAATGATCCAAAACAGGACAAAATCGGAATAATATGCAGAAAAACAAGTGTTTTTTAGGATATATTTACAACTTGGCACGCTGATTGCTTGTATAATTAATCACAAACCATAGATTACCAACCACTGACCATCATGAAAAAAATCGAAGCCATTATCAAACCCTTCAAGCTCGAAGAAGTTAAGGAATCTCTCGCTGACGTGGGCGTCCAAGGAATGACTGTTACCGAAGTCAAAGGATTCGGCCGTCAAAAAGGACACACCGAGATCTACCGCGGAAGTGAATACACTGTTGATTTCCTCCCCAAGGTGAAAATCGAAATCATTGTTGACGATGAGGATGCTGCAGGTGTTGCTGAAGCAATCGTGAAAAGCGCCAACACCGGCAAAATCGGTGATGGTAAGGTCTTCATCTCATCCGTTGAAGAGGCCATCCGCATCCGCACTGGCGAGACCGGTAACGATGCTGTTGCAGTCAACTAGGCCTGCAACCTAGGCTAGTGCCAAGCTACACTCGCCAGTGTAGCGACTAACAACTTATATATTCAAAAAAACCATGCCTCTGGCATGGTTTTTTTGTGTCCAGGATCCGTGTTCTCTCCGGTAAGATGAATCAACAATGAACTTAATGATTCATCTCCCGGCACTGGGCCATGCGGCCGTCGATGGCTTTTTTGAGTAACTGCCTTTGCGGTGCGGCTAAAGGGCGCAGTGATGCAATCACGCCGCTGTTTTTTTGCTCGCTGAAGTGGAGAAATAGTTTGTCATTTTTGAACTCGGCTGCTGCGATTTCAGTCCAGTAAATCACCCGCAGATTTTTTTGGGCCCCGAAAAAAGGGAAGATTTCCATGCCCAATGGGGTCAGAATCAAATAGGCGTGCCGGCTGCAGCGTATCCCGAGGCGAAAAAACCAGAATCCGGCAAGCAGGCCAGGAATACATACCCACCACCAGTTTTGCAGCGGGGGATCGGCCATGCCCGATCCTTGGGTCGATAAGATGGCAATTCCGATGCCTGCAGCCAGCATCATTGAGGCGATGATGTAAAACAGAGGAGCCTGCCCGGCTCGAGTAAAGCGCAGCTCTTTATCGGGCTCTGCAACGGACCTCGGACCTGGGGATAATAATACGTCGCGTATTTTTGCTCCTGCTGATGATTCCGTAGCCTCTGTCATGAGTTCTTTTGTGTGCCGATATCAGCGTTTGTTCAATAAGGAATCATGTGTTATTGAACCTTAGAAGATTCACCAGCTTTCAAACTTTGCCCTTCACTCTCCATAGCGATTACCAACCATCAGGAGACCAAGCGCCTGCTATTGAGAAGTTGGTGAAATCGATTGACGCAGGTAACGGGCACCAAACGCTGCTTGGGGTTACGGGATCCGGTAAGACCTTTTCGATGGCGAACATCATTGAGCGTGTTGGTAAGCCTACCTTGGTGATGAGTCACAACAAGACTCTTGCAGCACAGCTCTACTCCGAGCTGAAGAATTTTTTTCCAGACAATGCCGTTGAGTATTTTGTCTCTTACTTTGATTACTATCAGCCGGAAGCATACATTCCACGTTCTGACACTTACATTGAAAAAGACAGTTCGGTGAATGATGAGATTGAACGTCTGAGATTGAGCACGATGGGCTCGTTGATTACGCGGGATGATGTCATCGTGGTTGCCTCGGTGTCATGTATCTATGGTTTGGGCTCACCTGAGGATTACCAGAATATGATGCTGCCGGTGAAGGCAGGTGATGAGCTTGACCGTGAGGATTTTTTGGCCGGTCTGGTCAGCCTGATGTTTGAACGCAACGATATCGCATTTTCCCGTGGGCAGTTCCGGGTTCGGGGTGATGTGGTTGAGGTGCATCCGGCCTATCTCGAGCAAACCGCTATCCGTGTTGAGTTCTTTGGTGACGAGGTTGAGAGGATTTCAGAGATTGATGCTCTGACAGGTAAGCGCATCGACACGCTGGACAGCCACACGTTTTTTCCAGCCAAGCAGTTTGTCACCGAGAAGGAGAAGCTCAACCGTGCCATTCACGCCATTAAAGAGGAATGTGCACAGCGGGTTGCTTGGTTTGAGGAGAAGGGGAAGCTCATCGAGGCGCAGCGAATCCGTATGCGCACGGATTTTGATATCGAGATGATGCAGGAAATGGGTTTTTGCCAAGGTATTGAGAACTACTCCCGGCATTTGACCGGCCGTGAGCCGGGAGCCCGTCCCTACACCTTGCTGGACTTTTTTCCTGAGGATTACTTGACCCTTATGGATGAGAGTCATGTCAGTGTTCCTCAGGTGGGGGGGATGTATGAGGGAGATAAAAGCCGTAAGACGACTCTCGTCGAGCACGGTTTCCGCTTGCCTAGCGCTCTCGATAACCGGCCGCTGAAATTCTCTGAGTTTATGGAGATGACCCATCAGCGTGTTTATGTGTCAGCCACCCCCGGGCCATTCGAGTTTATTAACTCTAGGCCGGACAATAAAAAATTCATCCCATGGAAACGCGGTGAGCTCTCTGCTGCCCAGGCACTGAAAAAAATACGCAAGACCATTCATGCCAGTGGTGCAGATGAAGATGTTGCTGAGTTTGATGTCAGCAAGGCGGGTAGCAATCTGGTGGTGGAGCAGATCATCCGCCCGACGGGATTGCTTGACCCGATCCTCACGCTCAAACCTCTAAAAGGCCAGATTGATGAAACTATTGACCTGTGCCGTGAGCGTGTTGAGAGAAATGAGAGAGTTTTAGTGACCACGCTGACCAAGAAAACAGCGGAGGATTTGTCGGAATATCTTCAGGAGACAGGATTAAGGGTGCGCTATATACATGCCGATGTGGGAGCGATCGAACGGGTTGAAATCCTGCGCTCATTACGCGCGGCAGAGATCGATGTTTTGGTAGGTATCAATTTGCTGCGTGAGGGACTCGATCTTCCGGAGGTTTCCTTGGTCTGTATCCTGGATGCGGACAAAGAGGGCTTTCTGCGCAACGAAACCTCGCTGATACAAACCGCTGGTCGCGCAGCGCGTCACGTGGATGGTGAATGCGTGGTTTTTTGTGATGAAGTGACCGATTCAATTCAAAGCCTGATTAACGTCACGGAATACCGCCGCGCCCGACAAATTGAATACAACGAGCAGCATGGCATTACACCGCGAAGTGTGGTGCGGGCTGTTCAAGAGAGCTTGAGTCAGCATCAGTCTAGCAAGGATTCTGCAGATGAGCTCAACCAAAGCCTCGTCGCCAGCGATGAAGCGGGTTACAACGTGGTTAATGTCATCTCCGAGCTCGAGGAGGAAATGCGTGAGGCTGCTTCCAAGCTGGAGTTTGAGCGTGCCGCACATCTTCGTGACCAAATCAAGCAGCTTAAGCAGGAGTCAGAGAAGGGGGCATCGAGCTCAGTGCCCTCCAAGTGAATTATAAGCTAAGGGTATTGACTAATTGCCGGACAGCAGGAACTAATATCGCCAAGTATGCGCCCAACATCAATTCAGATCCAGTCCGTTATGGACGCCTTTGGTCAGCAAGGCTGGCAGTGTGAGCACCTTGAGGGCAAGGATGTCATCCGTACGGCTTTCGAGGCTTACCACACCCAGGTTCATTTGCACGCACAAGCCTTTCCGCAGATCAATGCCTTGTCCATTGTGGGAGAATCTCCCATGAGTATGGAATTAGAGCAGGAGCCGCTGATGCTCGAGCTGCTCGCCAGAGCCAACAAGAAACTGACACTCGGAAGTCTGGAATATGATTTGGACCGAGAGCAGCTGATGTTTCGTATCACCAATCTCTTTGAGCGTGATAAATACGATGCCGATATTATCTCATCCATGGTGCATGCAGCCATTGCAGAGGTAGACAGGATTACGCCTTATGCCGCAGTTATTCAGCAGACTTCAGTGGGCTTGCTTGATGACCTGTCGATTGAGCGCTTGCTGCTGCGCGATGATCTCATCCCGCCCGTGCCTGAAGATGAGAGCGGTTTTGTATGATCCTTGCGCTTCAGACCGGATTATAACTTAGGATTGCCCGGATTCTCTGCTTGGATGGAAGCAGGGGTCGTTGCCCATCATGCCTATAAAATGACAGCTCCGTCAACTTGGCCCGAAGGCTTTTGCTGACGGAGCTGTTCCCCCCCAAATGTCGCCCATTTCTGAGCGATGTCTGCATAGTAAGGGTTTTTTTGAGATACGCAACTAAAAAATCATCTTTTTTTGATATTTATTAATCATTGGTGATTTAGATACCTAAAACACCACTCTTATTTACAAATTTTGTCAGGTCATGCCAGGCATCCATGAATTCATTCGCCCAGTGATACCAGGTCAAATTACCTGGGCCGAGGCACAGTAAAATGGAGATCGCGATCACGTTGGCCAGATAGATTACAACTAAGGAGAAGAATATGCCATTTTCTTTCAAGTCTGGCTGCTCCCGGGTAATCATCCACAGTGTCCATAGCAGGTGAAAGGTCCAACTAAAGCCAATTAGACAGTAAAGCGCGTTATCGTGGTGGGGGATATCTCTATAAAAGAAACCGAGAACACTGGACAGGGCGACAATGACAATGGACCAGAACGGCAGAAAATAAGGTGAGAGGGCGATGAGGAAATTGCTTTTATTGGTCATGACGTAACCTCCATCTGCGGTGACGCGAATGCCGCCAACCTTACCGCCACAGACGTAAACAAAAAGCGCGTGGGTGAGCTCGTGCCCTAGAACGTAGAAGTAGAGAAACAAGCGCTCAAGCAGACCGGTGAAAAACCAGCCGGTCATCAGTATGCCACCAATTCCAAAAAAGAGGAAGTGCTCGGAGGTGAGTAGATTATACCAGAAGCTTGCCTCAACACCCGGAGCTTGGTTGATGTTGAACAAGGCTCTGGTTGTGACCACGCAAAAGGGTAGGAGCAGCAGGGCAATGAGCCAGCGCGTCATCCGTTGACCTATATTTAGATGGATGATCGGCTCGCTCGCAGTGCCGGCAATGGCCGCCTGAATGGAGGTGAGGCCGTGACGTCTGCCGATGCGCGTGTTGGTGCGCTGTCTTGCACGCATGTTGGCATCGTGAATGGCCTGGCGCAGAGTGGGGCGGTCGATACGCCTGCTGTTGCGCCTGCGCACCCGTCTCGGTCTGCTGGTAATAGCTGGTCTACGTGATCTCATGTCAAACATGAGCCCGGAAAAAGGGCTGGGAGGGAATGTAGTTAAGATTACTTAAATATTATCAAACTGCAAGACGCGAATTAGCTCAAAATGTGAGCATCGATAAGGGGTCATTTTTTACCCGGGGCGTTGCAAGACCTAGCTTTTGGTCTCAGCCAAGCATTCCACTTCAACCCCCACGCCTTCCTCCAGGATGAGCACGCGATCTGCCACTCCAAGGCGCTGAGCCTCTGATACGAGCCGCTCCACAGGCTCATCGTAGGGTTCATTGCCCAAGGGGAAAGTGCCATAGTGCATGGGGATGAGGATTCCCGCTTCCATCTCGATGAAAGCGCGCACGGCTTCCTCCGGATTCATGTGCACATCCCGCCCGCTAGGGGCATCGTAAGCGCCAATAGGCATCAAGGCTACATCGGGTGTGTGATGTTTGCCAATTTCCTGGAAGCCTTCAAAGTAGGCGCTGTCACCACAGTGGAACACCTTGCACACACCTGATGAGATCATGTAGCCACCGTAGTCACGGTGCGTATCGTGAAGGTAGCGTGCTCCCCAATGGTGGCTGGGGGTGTGGGTTACGCTCAAATCATCAAAGGTGAGCTCATCCCAGACGGACATCTCATGCACGGTATGAAAGCCGAGTTTTTTGACCAGGGCGCTGCTACCGGTGGGCACAACAATGCCCTCATGAGACTCGAGGATTTTCAGGCTTCTTTTATGGAGGTGGTCAAAGTGCGCATGCGTGACCATTACCAGATCAACCAGTGGCATGAGCTGTAGGTCCAGTCCCGGAGCCCGCTGACGTTTGACCATTCCGTGCCAGTTGGCCCAGTTCGGATCAATGATGACGGAATGATCTGGGAACTGAACGAGAAATGAGGCGTGCCCAATCCAAGTCACCCGGATTTTTCCCGCCTCAGGAGGATGGGGTATGGGCTCGCGGCTTGAGCCGTTGCGTTTTTGAAACACTTGAGGTAGCAGGCGGTGGCGCAGGAAGTGATAATTCCTCCGCGGCCAACCCTTTTTGGGGAGGATACCGGCGTAGGCTTTTCTTGTTTTCGAAGTCTTGGGGTTTGACTGGTTGGTGCCTCGGGTGGCCATGATTGCTGGGATGACTATATGCGTCAAATTGCGGGGCATGCAACCCTTCTCTTATTCTCGTTGATCTTATTGCCTGAGCGTAGAATGATGTGCCAGTAAGCATGAGCGATCAAGGTCAGGTTACTATTGGTATTACACTCGGGGATCAGGCTGGAATTGGCCCTGAGGTAGTGGCTGCTGCACTCGCTTCTGGCCAGCTCAGTACGGCATACACCTATCGGCTGATTGGTGAGCAAGTGGCCGCAGTTCCAGGAAAACCTGATGCTGCGACTGCGAAGGCTGCGATGGATGCTCTCGAAGAGGCAGCGAGGCTGCTCAAAAACGGGGAAATTGATGCGGTGGTGACCGCACCCATAGGCAAGGAGGGCTTGCATGAGCTTGGATTTGATTTTCCCGGCCAGACCGAGTTTTTTGCCGACCGTCTTGGCTGTGACAACCATGCCATGTGCTTGACGGGTAAGAACCTGACCGTAGGCCTGGTCACCATCCATGTGGCACTTGCGGATGTGCCGGGCTTGCTCAGCCAACAGGAGATTGTCCGGGTCGGGCGTTTGCTTGCAGCTTTTTGTCAGCAGCGCGGGATCGCAAGCCCCCGGATTGCCGTTTGCGGGCTTAATCCACACGCAGGTGAAAATGGAGCTTTTGGTTCCGAGGAAATGGAGCTGATTAAGCCGGCTGTGGATACCCTGCGCGATACGGATCAGGCTGGTGCCCTCTACAGTGGCCCGCACCCGCCCGATACCATTTTCCGCCCCGCAGCAGACGGAGATTATGATGCTGTGCTTTGCATGTATCACGACCAAGGTTTGATCCCGCTTAAATTGTTAGATTTTGATACCGGGGTGAATGTCACCTTGGGTTTGCCTAAGCCGCGAACCAGTCCCGATCACGGCACGGCCTATGACATTGCGGGCAAGGGCAAGGCCAATGCCAATTCCATGATCCATGCCATTGAGCTGGCCTGTGAGATGGCAGAGCAGCGTCAGTGATGAGTGCACCGGAAACCAGTGAGGCGCTGAAGCGCTACTTTGGCCATGATGAGCTCAGGCCGGGTCAAAGCGAGGTTATTGAGCGTGTCATGGATCTCACCAATACGCTGGCCGTTCTGCCAACCGGAGGCGGCAAGTCCTTGTGTTATCAGCTTCCGGCCATGTGCATGGAGGGTCTCAGTATTGTGATTTCTCCGCTCATTGCTCTCATGAGAGACCAGGTGGAGAGTCTGACAAACATGGGGGTCCCATCCGCGAGGCTTGATTCAACGAGCTCGATGGAAGAGACGGAACAGATACTTGCCAGTATCACCTCCGGTGAGCTCAAGCTCTTGTATCTCTCACCTGAACGGCTGGCTGAACCGGCAATGACCGCGCTCCTCAAGGAGTCCACCATTGCGATGGTTGCCGTTGATGAGGCTCACTGTATCTCGGAATGGGGGCATAGCTTCAGGCCGTCCTATATCAGGTTGCCTAAGTTTATTTTCGCATTAAAGCCCAAGGTCATCCTGGCGCTTACCGCCACGGCTTCCGAAGAGACGGCGAGAGGAATCAGAAAGGCCTTCAGGATTCTTAATAGGGACCATGTGCAGACCTCTTTTTTTCGTGAGAATTTGAGTTTTGAGGTGGCCGTATGCTCCAAGCAGGAAAAACAACAGCATCTGCTGGAGACACTGCGGGTTGCAGGGCGCACTCCCGCCATTGTCTATGCAACAAGGCGGGGGGATGTGGAGGAATTGGCTGCGATGCTTCAAAATGCCGGTGTCAGTGCCCGCGCCTACCACGCAGGTATGCCGGCTGATGCCAGAGCCGAGGTTCAGGATGGATTTCTGGCACATCGCTTCACTGTGATTTGTGCGACGATCGCCTTTGGTATGGGCGTGGATATGCCTGACGTGCGCAGCGTGATTCACTATCACGCTCCCAAGTCCCCCGAGGGATGGATACAAGAAAGTGGCAGGGCAGGTCGTGACGGTAAGCCAAGTCACTGCGAACTCATGATCAATGGCGATGATCGTCTCGCTCTTGAAAGCCTTGTTATGGCCAAGCAACCCTCTAAGAGAGCAACAGAGGCAGTGCTTAAGAATCTCTTCTCCCAAGGCAAACGGGCCATCATATCGCGCTACAACTTGAGTACGCTCAATGATATTGCGCAGGAATTACTCGAGGTACTTCTTGCCCGGCTTGAGAGTGATGGCTGGATCGTTCCTGATGGAGGTTCCTGGATGTGGTGTCATCTGGTGCCACTGCGCTGGGACGCTGCTTCCAGGGAGAGAATACTCAATGGTTTTCCCAAGAAGATGCGCCATACCCTTGCAGAGCTGATCGCTGCCAAGGAGAGGGTTTGTTTGCTGGATTTGGCAGGCCATGATGTAGTGAAAATGAACCGCCTGCTGAGCTGGTTGCGGGAGCTGGAGGCGGGCGGGGAAGTGAGCTTAAAGCTCAGCCACAGCCTGGTGCATTATCGAATCAAGCGGCATCCTGAACATATTGCAGAGCTCACCCGTGAGATGGTCTTAGCGTATCGGCAGCACAGCGAGCATGACCTTGCCCGTATTAACAAGGTATTTGAGATTGCCTCATCACAACACTGTATTGCGAGATCCTTGGTGGGCTATTTTGGTGAGCAATTAGACAAGCCTTGTGGTCACTGCAGTTCATGTATTGGTGCCTTTCAGACCGCCAAATTACCTTTGAGCGAAGTTGAGGATGTGACCCTCGATGAGCTTGAAATGATCCAAGCCGTGGTTGCCGAGGGGCGTTCGGCTTTGTCTAATCCTGAAAGACTGGCACGTTTTTTGTGTGGAATTTATAGCCCTGCGATGATGCGTTACAGGCTTTATGGTCACGCGCAATGGGGGATGTTGGATCGCTTGCCCTATGAGCAGGTGCTCCATTACGCTACGGCGCAGTTTGGCCAGATAAAATAGCAGTTTTTAAACCATGGGCACGAACCTCACCGGGGAGTGTTGGGTGCTGCTGAGCTCGCCGTGCTGGTCCCTCTCAAAGATGGTGAGTATTTGTTGCCCGGGTGAGCTCGTCACGGGGATGATGGCCCGACCGCCGCTTTTGAGCTGGGCGAGAAGATCTTCGGGACATTGGTCAGCGGCACATGAGACGATGATCGCATCAAACTTACGCTGCTCTGGCCAGCCGGCATGACCGTCACCGACACGGCTATCAATGTTTTCAAGGCCGAGTTCTTGAAAATGCTTGCTCGCCATGGAGGCCAGTTCAGGAATGGTTTCCAGTGTGCAAACTTGATTGGCAATGTGAGCGAGCACTGCGGCCATGTATCCACATCCGGTTCCGATATCCAGCACCTTTGAGCTGTGGTTGATCCGGGCGAGTTGAATCATCAGGGCAACGATGTAGGGCTGTGAGATCGTTTGCCCCAGACCGATGGGCAGAGGGCAGTCATCGTAGGCGCGGTCCCTATACTCGGGCAGCACAAAGAGCTCACGCGGCACCTCCGCCATGGCTTTCAGGACGAGTTGGTCATCGATGTTGCGTGCCCTCAGATGCTCACGCAGCATCATCTCCACAGGTTTTTTCACAGTGTCACAGCATAACACATATGTTGTGCCTCGCCATCAACAAATGCCGGTTGGATCAGAGGGTTTCCAAACGGTAGAACTCAAT
>Ga0213863_10003598_pt1 | contig 10612 bp, 10 predicted proteins | sample PICome_8_FD_160128 | JGI IMG/M metagenome (GOLD analysis project Ga0213863, IMG submission 160128) | Coastal seawater microbial communities near Pivers Island, North Carolina, United States - PICO497 | ecosystem: Environmental > Aquatic > Marine > Coastal | place: USA: North Carolina... | reverse complement strand
AATGCAGGGTTGAAATAAGTGCCCAGACCTTGGCCTCTAAAGCTAAGGCGACTCGGCACTCTTCGATCAGCGTTGTAAGGACAGAGCTTTAAACCATTACCCATCAATTGTTGTTAATTAGCCTGGACCACGTGATGTTTAAAGGCGCGATATTTAAGAGAAATTTCGCCATTTTCACCCTGCTTTTTGGGGGCGTACATTTTATCGCTGAGATTTTCTACACAGTGCGATATGGGCAAACCTTCCTGGGTTTATTTCCCGATCTCATGGCGGATGTTCTATTACTCGCTGGGAGTTACTTTTTGTTAAAGGATCCTAGGCAGGCAGGTGTTATGTGTGGGGCCTGGGGGTTTATGTTTTGCTTGCACTACCGGGCCTGGGCCTGGCGGGCTGAAGGGTTCTCTACGGGCACATTGGTCGAGGGTGAGCAGATGGTTATGGTGTTATTAGCCGCCACGATGATGAGTTCATTTCTGTGCTTTTTTATAACGTTGGTTATGAATGTGCCTAGAAATCAAAGCGGCTCAGTCACCTAAATATGAGATTGAGCAAAGGGCGCCGGCAAGGGCCTACCTTGCGACTGCCAGCGCTTCTGACCCATGAAAATATTTTTATTTAGAGAGGGCCCATTAGGGCCAGGTGCCCATGGATCTTGAATTATGTGGACAACTGCGTTTAGTAGCAGGCTCTCCTGGGGTGCTTGCAAGCCTTTGAGTAGGCACTTGTGCACCCCGGAGTGAGTTTTTCGGCTTAACCGGGGTTCGCGGCCTTATAAGCACGAATGGCTTGGTTAAACTGCTCGGCGAGCTGTTCTTCAAGGGCTACCGACTCATTGTACTTAGCGGTTGCTGCCTCGTATTTCGGTGCGGCATCCGGATTGCCTTCTGCAACAGAGGCCTTCAGCTCTGCCATAGCATCGTCTTGGCAATCTCGAAATTCTGCCGCACCGGCTTGAAAGGCTTTAACGCCCTGTTGCCCTTCAATCATTTCGTCCATGGTGGCTGACTCGCCATTGGGGATAGTGGGCATTGCGGGCATAGCACAATCAGCGGCTAGTGCTTGAGCCGCACCCATTGAGAACAAAAGGGCGATTGATGTTGTTATCATTTTCATTGCTAGGGTTCCGTTATTGAAGGTCTGGGGTTAATTTACACTCAATACTGTCGTAATTGCAGGTTAGGCATGTCACCACTTGCGGCTAATGCTTGAATAATTTCTTCACCTTGCGCTCGTGAGCTAATGCCAACAATTTGCACGCGGTAGAGTAGTTCACCCGAGCGGTACTCCACAGCAACCTTGGCAGCATAGCCGGCATCCTCAATTTGTTGAGCTTTGTTATCGGCATCGGTTCCTTGCGCGTAGGTGTCGACGTAGATAAACCAGCCTCCGGCGGTTTGATCTGCGGCATTTGCCGTATCTGCCGTTGGTGCAGGGGTCGTTGTAGGTTTGGTGTTACTCGCTGCGGCCCCGTCTTCCACATTGGGTGTGAGGTTGGAGACGGGTGGAGCCGAGGTTTTGCCGATCCATAGGGTACCTAAATTGTAGGTCCCCTCCAGTTCAGCCGCAGCTATTTTTGCGTCTTGTTTGGTTTCAAAGCCAACGGCGCGAACCCGGTATAAGGTACGGCCTTTGATTTCAACACTTTGCGTGATCGCATTGTAGCCCTCCTGTTGCAGCTTCCTAGCCCAGTCTTCTGCCGTGGCGCGGCGTGAGTAGGCCGCCACATTAGCAAACCAGAGACCCTGACTGCTTGATCTCGAGGTTTGAGTTGGCAAAGGTGTGTCCGTGGCGGAGGTATCAGAGCTTGTAACAGGGGCGGTGAGTTCGGGTTTTGTTACGGCCGCAATGGGTTGCTCAGACACCGACTCAGGAGCTTCCCGCACCTCTGCGAGGCGAGAGGCTTGAGCCGCCAATTTTTCGGCGTTGTCTAGCTCAATCTGTAGAGACTGTATCGTTTCGTTAGCGGCAGAGTAATCTCCCTTCAACGTTGTGAGCTGTAAGGTTAGAGCTTGATTCTCAGCCGTTAGGACCGCTTCATCACCGGCATCGAGACTACCAAGGGATTGTGGCGCAGATTCTAGCTCAACGATGCGGTTCTGCAGTGAACTGCGCTCTGAAATTGCGCCCCAGCCCCCAATCAGTAGCAGAACCACTGCGCTTACACCTGCAATCGTTGGCCATAGCGGTAACTTTCCTGAGGTGGTTGTGCCAACGATATGGTGGTCAGTTAGCAAGTCCATAGACGAAAATTCTGAGCTAGCGTTCGCGCTAAGGGTTTCCGAGGAATCCGCCATAGACGTGGTTGCATTCTCAGGCTCTGAGGAAGGTTGGGCTTCTAAAGCAGTCTGTGTGGACGGGTTGTTTTCCTCCAGGGGCGATGACGGTTCTGGTGACGGCGTGATATCACCGCCGGAAAACCAGTCACCACTTGTGGTTATCTTTGGTTCCGTTGACTCAGTGTTGGCATCCACCTCTGCGCCTTCAGACTCCGATGTGAGCCAGCCAGCATCGTCAATGGCGGGTCGTTTGGCGTGCTGAGTTGATTCTGAGTCCTCTTCCGAGGCCATTAACCAGTCAGTCCCATCGTCATCACCACCCCATTCCTCAGGAGGCGTCATAACTCGACGTTTATCGTTTTCTTCCTGGTCATCCATTACTCACCTTCCCTCAAATTTTTCATAGTTCAGCAAAGCTGATACGGCTTTTCAATTCATGAACTCATAGATGCCGTTTAGAATCCTTGATTGTCACGAGTTCTGCGACGAAAACAAGTCTAAAGTTGCCTCAAACTATAGGAAGTTGCCAGCGTAAAACCCGGTAATCCATCTATTTTCCGGTAGAATCAAGGAATGGACGTTTCCGATATTCTCACTGACCTTAATGCGGCGCAACGTGAAGCTGTGGCTGCCGAGTCGGGTAATCTACTGGTGTTAGCTGGGGCAGGCTCTGGCAAGACCCGAGTTTTGGTTCACCGAATGGCATGGCTTATTCGAGCAGAGGGTGTTTCGCCCCATGCGCTGCTGTCTGTCACATTTACTAACAAAGCGGCTCGAGAAATGCGCAGCCGTATTGAGTCTATGTTGGATGTTTCGACACAGGGCATGTGGGTTGGGACTTTTCATGGCTTAGCTCATAGGCTACTTAAGCAGCACTGGCAGGAGGCTAAGCTGCCACAAAACTTTCAAATTTTAGATAGTGATGACCAGCTGCGCCTGGTTAAACGGGTGTGTCGTGACTTGAACTTAGACGAGACGCAATGGCCACCCAGGCAAGCACAGTGGTACATCAACGGGCAAAAAGACGAGGGCCTGCGTGCGAGCCACATTGAGCCACCGTTTGGTGATCTCTATGCCAAAACCATGTTGCGCGTTTACAGCGCCTATGAAGAGGCCTGTCAGCGTGGCGGGTTGGTTGATTTTGCTGAGTTGCTGCTTCGTGCCCATGAGCTCTGGTTAAAGTCTCCTGAAATATTGCAGCATTATCAGCGTCGATTTCGCACGATTTTAGTCGATGAATTTCAGGATACGAATACGATTCAATATGCTTGGCTTAGGGTATTGGCCGGTCAGGTGATCCCCGTTGTGGCTGTCGGAGACGACGACCAGTCGATCTACGGATGGCGCGGCGCTAAGATTGAAAATATTCACCGTTTTGGCGAAGACTTTACACCGGCTCAGACGATACGCCTTGAACAGAACTATCGGTCAACCCAAACCATCCTAAAAGCTGCGAATGGGCTCATTAGTCATAATTTTGGCCGTTTGGGTAAAGAGCTTTGGACAGCAGGAGAGGCCGGAGAGCCAATCAGCCTGTATGCCGGATTCAATGAGCAAGACGAGGCTAGGTTTATTGTTGAGCGCATTGAAGAGTGGGTGGCTCAGGGGAATACAAGGCGTTCCAGCGCGATTTTATATCGCTCTAATGCACAGTCCCGAGTCCTTGAAGAAGCGCTGATCCGTGCGCAAATTCCCTACCGCATTTATGGCGGTCAACGCTTTTATGAGCGCTTGGAAATTCGAAACGCTTTAGCCTACATGCGGCTTCTCATAAGGCGTAGCGACGACACAGCACTAGAGCGGGTTCTCAATCTTCCGCCTCGGGGTATTGGCAATAAGACCGTTGAGCAGTTGCGTGATCTTGCGCGAACTCGCCAAGTACCCCTGTGGCAAGCTATTGTGCTTGCCCAAGAGGAGCAACTGCTTTCGTCCCGAGCACTTAAAGCTTTAGCGGGTTTTACTGTTTTAGTTGATGAGCTCGATTCTGACACCCTTGAATTACCCCTAGAGGAACTCACTGAGCATGTCGTGGCACGTTCCGGCTTGGTGGAGTATCACCGTGCCGAGAAAGGCGAACGGGGCCAGGCTCGGGTTGAGAATTTAGAGGAATTGGTGTCGGCGGCAAAAAGCTTTGTTCCTGAAGATAGCGATTTACCTTCATTGCAGCAGTTTCTCGATAGTGCGGCACTGGACGCCGGTGATGCCCAGGCTGACCCCCACGAGGATAGCGTTCAACTTATGACCCTGCATTCAGCTAAAGGGCTCGAGTTTCCGATGGTTTTTCTCGCGGGTATGGAGGAAAACTTGTTTCCACACCGTATGTCCCTAGATGAGCCAGGTCGGCTTGAAGAGGAGCGGCGGCTTTGTTACGTAGGGATTACGCGCGCCATGCAAAAGTTGGTGCTCACTTATGCTGAAAGTCGCAGGCTTCATGGGTCTGAATCTTATAATACGGCTTCGCGTTTTGTTCGTGAGCTGCCCTCTGAGCTGTTGAATGAGGTTCGATTGGGCGCGGCAGTATCACGGCCTTTGTCCTCTATGTCACCAAGTCCCAGTGCTGCTCATATTGAGAGTGGTGTTAGCTTGGGTCAGCGTGTTATGCATCAAGTATTTGGTGAGGGCGTTATAACAAACTTTGAGGGCGGCGGGTCTAATGCGCGTGTTGAAGTGAGTTTTTCCGAGGGCTCGAAGTGGTTGGTGCTGCAATATGCCAATCTCCAACCCCTCTAAATCAACAAAAACCAGCCACAATGAGTCCAATAATAGGCGAAGGAGCGGTGTATGTTTGAAAGGCGATTTCTGCCCGTTGTGGTCATCTTGTTGGTATTTGCTTTGGTCTTGGTCGTGGGTCTATGGGCTGCTAATTCGGGGGACCAGCGTCGGCCTTTACCGTCTTTAAATAACACCGGTGACACCCCAGATTATCGTTGGAAATTAGTAACGACTTGGCCAAAAAACCTTCCAGGGTTAGGCGCTGCGCCCGAAAATTTCGCCCGCTACGTTAATGAAATGAGTGGTGGACGCCTTGAGGTTCGCGTTTTTGGTGCTGGCGAAATTGTGCCCGCCTTCGAAGTGTTTGATGCGGTCTCACAGGGTGCTGCACAGATTGGCCACGGTGCGAGTTATTATTGGAAAGGTAAAATCCCAGCCGCTGTGTTTTTTACGGCGGTGCCCTTTGGTATGACAGCCCAGGAGATGAATGGTTGGTTGCACTACGGGGGTGGGTTGGAATTGTGGCAGGAGTTGTACGCACCTTTTGGCGTCATTCCCTTTGCCGGCGGCAGTACCGGTGTCCAAATGGCGGGCTGGTTTAATAGAGAGCTTCGCAGTGCCAAGGATTTGTCGGGACTGAAAATGCGCATCCCCGGGCTCGCCGGTGAGGTATTTGATGCTGCCGGCGGCACTGCCGTACGTATTGCCGGAGGCGAGGTTTACACTTCCATGCAAACGGGTGTGATCGATGCGGTGGAGTGGGTAGGCCCCTACAACGATCGAACCCTCGGGCTTAATGAGGTGGCAGAGTTCTACTATTACCCGGGCTGGCACGAGCCCGGTGCTATGCTCGAATTCACCGTGAATGCTGCAGCCTTTAATCAATTGCCCGATGATTTACAGGCTATTGTTCGATATGCGGCCAGAGCAGCGAACCAAGATATGCTGGATGAGTTTACGGCCCGCAACAATGAGTCGCTGCAACAATTGCTAGCCGCGGGTACCCAGTTACGGCCATTACCAGAAGATGTCCTGAGTTTATTGTATGAAAAATCCTTAGAAGCGATGACAAGGTTGCGCACCAGCGATGTCATGGCAGAAAAGATTGCGGTTTCTTATGACGCATTCTCTACAAACGTCAGGGCGTACCACGAAATTTCAGAGCGTGCTTATCTCAACGCTAGAGATAAGGTGCTGCCCCCTGTGATGCCGGAGATTTTTCAGGCTGAGCCCGGACGCTGAATGGCTCGGGTTCGCTTATCCCCGCCAATGGCAACATAGACAAAAGTACCTTCGGTGACTTTAATCGGCTCTCCGTCCTGACGGGAGTTAATCCAGACCTCCACGATGACTCTCACCGAGCTGCGACCCACCTCCAGAATGTCTGAGTAACAGCTGACAACCGCACCAACATGGACGGGGGTTAAAAACACCATGCCCTCCACAGCGACCGTAGCCACTCTACCCCCTGCTACCTCACAAGCGGTGACGTAGCCGGCCAAATCCATTTGTGACATTAGCCAGCCACCAAAGATATCCCCATGGGGGTTGGTGTCTGCAGGCATGGCGACGGCCTGAAGGCTCAGTTCACCCTGTGGCGTGGGATTCATATCAAGGTCAGTCATTTTTTTGCCTGCTGTTGTCGTGATCGCCCGAATGAATAACTACTCAAGCAAAATGGCCCCAAGTACTGATAGTTTAGGGCGTTTAACCTCAGTGTAGGGCCTTAGGAAGCCAAGTTACGAGGTCAGGAACGCTCCAAAGCAGAATTAACAGTCCAATTTGGAGTGCTACAAAGGGTATAACGCCTTTGTAGATTGATCCGGTTGTCACCGTTGGTGGTGCTACGCCGCGAAGATAAAAAAGTGCAAAACCAAAGGGTGGCGTTAAAAAAGACGTTTGCAGATTGACCGCCAACATAATACCAAACCAAATGGGATCAAAGCCCATTGCGAGCAATATAGGCCCAACAATGGGCACCACTACAAATGTAATTTCAATAAAGTCGAGTATAAAACCCAATAGGAAAATGACGATCATAACCAGCAGCATCGCCCCTTGAGGGCTCAGGTTCATACGTTCAAAGAAACCCTGCACCAGCTCTTCGCCGCCAAATCCACGAAAAACCAGCGTAAAGACAGCGGCCCCGATTAGGATTAGAAACACCATACTGGTAATCCGCATGGTCGATAATCCAATATCGCGTAATTTCTCCCAGCTCATCTGTCTGCGCTGCAATGCCAACAACAGTGCGCCAACAGCACCGACTCCGGCGGCTTCTGTAGGGGTTGCGGCGCCCAAAAGAATTGAGCCCAAAACCAAAGCGATCAGTATGAATGGAGGCAGTAGGGCATTGAGTAATTCTGGAATTGAGGCGCCCTCCGAAGTAATGGCGGGTGCCTGGTCAGGCCTAACCCGGGCGATTATTAAAATCCAAGCCAGGTAAAGGGCGACTAAGATTAGGCCGGGAATTAATGCCCCCACGAAAAGGTCGCCTACCGAAATCGTGGCCGTATTGATGACGCCCATCTGCAGCTGTGCGCGTTGATAAGCGCTGGCGATTACATCGCCCAATAAAACCAGCGCGATGGATGGCGGTATGATCTGACCCAGCGTGCCAGTGGCACAAATTGTGCCGGTTGCCAGTGCTGGGCTGTAACCTGCGCGCAGCATGGAAGGAAGGGACAGCAGTCCCATTGTGACGACCGTGGCGCCCACAATACCTGTACTGGCGGCGAGAAGGGCGCCTACTAAGACGACAGCAACCCCCAGGCCTCCTGGACGACTGCCAAAAAGTTGCGCCATATTGTTGAGTAAATCCTCGGCGATTTTTGCCCGTTCAAGAATATTACCCATCAAAATAAAGAGCGGCACTGCGATGAGTGTTTCGTTACCGATGGTGCCAAAGATTCTGGCAGGGATAGCGGCTAAGTAGCCGGCATCGAATATTCCCAAAATGGTGCCAATGGCTGCAAATACCAGACCGACACCAGCGAGGGTTAGGGCCACGGGAAACCCCGCCAAAAGTATTAGGCAAACCGCCAAAAACATAAGTGCCGGTATTTCAATCACGTTCAGGCACCTCGGCGACGAGTATTTTAAGTGACTTAAGAACCTCTGATAGCGCCTGTAGCGCCAGCAGTGTGGCCATGATGGGCAGCAGTGTCTTGAGAATAAAAACCGCCGGTATGCCTCCGGGCTCTGGGGATGTTTCCCGGGCCACCCAAGACTCTACAACATAGTCTTGACTGGCAAAGCCCACTAAAGCGCAAAGTGGTAGGGTAAAGACGATGTGTCCAATGGCATCTATCCAAGCCCTAGTTCTGGCGCTAAAGCGTTGATAAAACACATCAACCCGGACATGCCCGCCAGCCTGAAGTGTGCAGGAAGCGCCCAACATAAACAGCGTGCCATGAAGATAGATCACACTTTCTTGCGCTGCTATGGCACCCACTCCAAACCCATATCGCAGTACCACCACGAGTACAGTTAACAGAGCCATCAGTAAGGGTAGCCAGCCAATAATGTGTGACAATCTGCGTGACAGTCCATCGAGTAGTCGAACTGATGAAATTAAAACAGCCACTTCTTATTCCTTATAGGGACTTTCTAGGCGATACACAGGTTATCATTCTCTTACCAAAGAAATCAGGGAGGCCCCCATCGTGCTGACAGTCCTTTCTCCGGCCAAGACACTCGACTACGAGACACCACCTCGCATACGCAAGGCCACACAGCCTTACTTCATCGAACGGGCTGCCCAACTCGTTGACGATGCGCGAGATCTATCTCCAGAAGCTTTGCAAAAGCTCATGGGAATCAGTGAAAACATCGCGTTATTGAACCATGAGCGGTTTATGAACTGGCACCCCGATTTTAACCTTGATAATGCCAAACAAGCAGTGCTGGCATTCAAGGGTGATGTTTATACGGGTCTCGACGCCAGTACCCTCGATACCAAGGCGCTGACTTTCGCCCAGAAGCACTTGCGCATTCTGTCTGGCCTGTATGGTTTACTTCGTCCGCTAGACCTCATGCAGCCTTATCGTTTGGAGATGGGCCTGAAGTTTGCCAATCGCGGCGGCCGCAATTTATATGAATTTTGGGGCGAGGAAATTACTCAGTTGCTCGATACAGCTATCCACAAAAGTGGCAGTATGGTGCTGGTTAATTTGGCGTCAAATGAGTATTTCAAGGCGGTAAAGCCACGCCAGCTTGATGCGCAAGTGATAACCCCCGTTTTTAAGGATCTCAAAAATGGAGATTATAAAATCATCAGTTTTTTTGCGAAAAAAGCTCGGGGCGTCATGGCACGTTATATTGTTCAAGAGCAGCTCAATGAACCTGAGGGACTGAAAGCATTTTGCGGTGCGGGTTATTACTACAGCCCCGAGCAGTCGACCGGAGAAAATTGGGTTTTTCTACGTGATGAAGTTCCCGGCAATGATGGCGCTTAAAGCGGTTTGGCCCCATTCACAGCGCCTTCTTTAAACGGCAGTAGCTTGTCGGCTTCTTTCTTGTAGGACTTAACCTGTTCTATGTCTCGGGCGCAGAAGTCTTTTATGGCGGGTTGAAACCCAGATTCGGCCACCCAATGATGGGACCGCGTTAGGGTGGGTTCAAAACCTCGTTGTATCTTATGTTCTCCTTGAGCCCCTGGATCCAACCGTTGAATGCCGTTTTGAATACAATATTCGATGCCCTGATAGTAGCAAGCTTCAAAATGTAAGCCGTCGTATTCTCGTAGGCAGCCCCAGTATCGGCCGTAAAGGGTGTCAGAGGATTGGAAAAATAAGGCAGCGGCCACTGGCTGTTCGTTAAGAAAAGCCAGCACCATAACTGGGACAGCACCAAGCTTGGGGCACAGTTCGGTAAAAAATTCACGAGATAAATAGCCGCCGTGTCCACTGCGTTTGGCATAGGTGGTTTGGTAGCAATAGTGAAAGAAAGACCAATCTTCTGGGAGAATTTCCAAGCCGACGCGAGTGACCAGGGAAAGGCCCTGTGTTTTCACGTGGTCGCGTTCTTTGCGCAGGTTTTTACGCTTGCGGCTGCTGAAAAGGCTCAGAAAGTCATCGAAGCTTTCATAATCTCGGTTGACCCAGTGAAATTGACAGGTAGCCCGCTCAACAAGGTTTGAGTCGTCACTGGCCAGTTGTAATGCTGACGTAGAAAATAAGATGTGCCAGCTGGAAATACCTTGTTCTCGACAGAAAGCTTGAACAGCATGACAAAATGATGCCTCAGCATCAGGTACCCTTGGGTTAATCCAAATTTTTGGACCGCTAGCGGGTGTGAATGGTGCCGCGGAGACCAGCTTGGGATAGTAAGACAGGCCACTGCGTTGCCACGCATCAGCCCAAGCCCAGTCGAATACGTATTCGCCGTACGAGTGACCCTTCAAAAACCCTGGCGCGGCGCCAACGACAGTGGAGCCGTCTCGCAACACCATATGATGGGGTGCCCAGCCATTCTCTTGGGTGGTGCAGTCGGTATCTTCAAGCCCCAACAAAAAGTCATGACGAAGAAAGGGGTAATCGCCACCAAACCAGTGATCCCAGTCTGGGGCAGAGATGTCCCTGATGCTGCGGTAAATGTCGAGTTGCATGATCTAGCAAGAGCCC